>Ga0308400_1000003_pt1 | contig 108185 bp, 90 predicted proteins | sample HotsprSampOS1265_FD_203451 | JGI IMG/M metagenome (GOLD analysis project Ga0308400, IMG submission 203451) | Hot spring phototrophic mat microbial communities from Octopus Spring, Yellowstone National Park, Wyoming, United States - 20060914_OS12-65 ...
TACACGTCTCGGCTGACTTTATTTTCGGAACAATGGCGACCGATAGTCGTCGATTAGGGTATGTGCGGGCAGAGATAGCGGGTATTTCTCACCGCTATCGGATGATACCGGCGGTACCACAAGCTGGCGATCCTGTCCGGCTCCTGGTTACATTAGGGCCATCGATTACCGCCGATCAGGTATGCGTTTACTATACCACCGATGGTAGTGAGCCAAATGGGAAACGTGGTGAGCCAGCGTCGGGAAGTGCGGTAGCAGTTGGTCAGCGCCTTGCCAGTCATTGGGATACCTTGCTCTGGGGGTATGCGGAAGAGTGGGCGATTGATTTGCCACCACAACCGAACGGCACCGTTGTTCGCTACCGGATCGAAGCCTGGTTACGCGAAGGAACCGAGTCGTTTTGGTATAGTGAAGTGATCGGCGCTACCGAAGGCGATGGCAGTGTGGTTGGTCAACCTGGGCCAGGAGATCATTATCTTCACGAGATGGGTGCAGAGTTTCATCTGACCTTCTTCCGTCGTCCTCGGACGTGCGCGTATCGCGTGGGTGATGAGGGATCACCTGACTGGCTCGGTGAGGCATTGATTTACCATATCTTCATCGACCGATTTCATCCTGGCCCTGGTCGTCAGTTTGCCAATCCACCGACACCGATGGGTATCTACGGCGGTACACTGGCCGGGATCACCTCTCATCTTGACTACATCGCCAGTTTAGGTACCACGGCGATCTGGCTATCGCCACTGTTCCCTTCACCTTCACACCATGGCTATGACGCTACTGATTACTACGATGTCGAACCCCGTCTGGGAACAATGGCCGACCTGAAGCACCTAATCGCAGCAGCCCATGATCGTGGGATGCGAGTCATTCTGGATTACACCGCCAATCACTTTTCAAACCAGCATCCTATCTTCCGTCGGGCTATTAGCGACCCGCACAGCCCAGAACGGGAATGGTTTACCTTTACCCGCTATCCAGATCGATACGTCTCTTTTTTTGGGGTTGCTGAACTGCCACAGCTTGATCTGGATTATCCTCCAGCACGTCAGTTTATGATCGATGCCGCACGCTACTGGTTAGAACAGGGGATTGACGGTTATCGGCTCGATTACACAATAGGCCCTTCACACGATTTCTGGACGATGTTTCGGGCAGCACTACGAAGTGTCAAGTCAGATTGTGTGCTGTTGGGCGAGGCAGTTGATACGGCTGAGGTGCTGCGCTCGTATGTTGGTCGACTCGACGGTTGTCTAGATTTCCTCTTACTTCAGGCCATCCGACGCTTCTTTGCCTTCGATGAGATGAGCGCCAGTCAATTTGTGGTATTTCTCTACCGGCATTTACACTACTTCCCACCTGGCTTCTATCTACCCAGTTTTCTCGATAATCATGATATGAACCGCTTTCTGTGGATTGTGCGCGGTGATACTCGCCGTTTACGACTGGCCGCTCTATGTCAGTACACGTTGCCTCATCCACCAATCCTCTACTACGGCACGGAAGTTGGGCTAAGTCAGCGGCTCGATGTACGTCATGCCGATGGTAGCGGCCATCCTGAAGAGTCACGATTGCCGATGTTGTGGGGCGAAGATCAAGATTGCGAACTGCTCGAGTTTTACCGGCAACTTGGAGCATTGCGGCGGGCGACAACAGCAATCTGGCGTGGTGAACGTCGATTCATTCATATTGATGACCGGCACGGTCAACTGGCATACACTTGTACGGCCAATGGTGAAACCTGGCTGGTAGCACTTCAGCAGGCACCACACGCCGGCATGATTCCATTACCGTCAGGGCGCTGGGAGGTTGTGTTGGCTACCCAATCGGCCGACATCGTTGGCGGACGGATAGCATTACCGGCGTATGGTGGAGCTGTGTTGCGGCGAATCTAGAGAAACGGGAGCAGCAGAGGCGGGTTTCTAACTTCTCCCCAGTACGTGTGTGCAGTGGTGCTCAGCTTCCCGTTCTGTCAGCAGTCTCCCCAAGCCACTCTTCGCTCGTCGATCATGTCGTTAGCGTATGTTGGGTCGGGTTGAGAACTCGCCCACCGCATCCAGCACTCTGCTGAGGCGGGCCGGAGGCCTGCGCACCTAGGCGATGATGGCGGGGTGGCTTCTCAAGCTGCCCGCCGTCTTTTGGATGCTTGTCCGAGGTGGGCCGGAGGCCCGCGCACCTAGGCGATGATGGCGGGGTGGCTTCTCAAGCCGCTCGCCGTCTTTTGGATGCCTGTTCGAGGCGTGCCGGAGGTCCGCGCACCTAGGCGATGATGGCGGGGTGGCTTCTCAAGCCGCTCGCCGTCTTTTGGATGCCTGTCCGAGGCGTGCCGGAGGCCCGCGCACCTAGGTGATGATGGCGGGGTGGCTTCTCAAGCCGCTCGCCGTCTTTTGGATGCCTGTCCGAGGCGGGCCGGAGGCCCGCGCGCGCAGGTGACTACGTGCATCAGGAGTCATCGGCAGCAAGTGCGTGATGCTCGTCGGTGTTACTCCGTTGTTGTATCGTCCGGTCATCAAAGGAGACCCGAAGCTGAAAACTGCTAACGAATGGGGTGACGGTTGCGCATTCACAAACGATCAGGTATACTATTACTTCGGTGTACGATAACGGCGCATGTCGCTGCAAAGGGGCGCACCAAATCCACAGCGAAGGAGGTGATAGAGGAAGGATCACGGTAGCAACAAAAGAATCGGGCGATGCCCCACGCCAGGTCACGATTCTCTATCGCAACCAGGTACCGTTGATCCGGCAGCGCTATGCGAGTTGAACGTCGAGAAGGCGAAACCGTTGAACAGCTCATTCGCCGCTTCAATAAAGGTGTTGTCGCTGAGCGAATCACCAAGACCTATCGTGAGAAAATGCATTTTATCTCGAAGAGCGAGCAGCGCAAGGAGAAGCGTCGTCGCGCCGAGCGGAATCGTCGGAAGAAACTGGCCAAGGCTGCTGCGCTTGGTCTGAATTGAAAAACCTGCGATGGCACATACGTTGCAGCGTAAAGCACGTATTGTGCCATCGAACATCTTGAGTAGCGGAAGATAGGGTTATGTTTGACAAACTGGCTGCCGTTGCCGAACGCTACGATGAATTAACCGAATTGATGGCGAAGCCAGAGGTAGCAACAAATGCATCCCTCTTGCAGCAGTATGCTCGTGAACAGCGCGAACTAGAAGATATTGTTGCTACCTATCGCGAATATCAGGCTACCCAACGTGCAATTGACGAAGCAGAAGCGATGCTCGACGATAGCGATCCTGAATTGCGGGCACTGGCTCAGGAAGAGCTTGAGACCCAGCGTAAGCGATTGCTCAAGCTGGAAGAGCAACTGAAGCTGCTTCTGCTGCCACGCGATCCCAACGACGAAAAGGATGTCATTATGGAGATCCGGCAGGGCGAAGGTGGTGACGAAGCAGCGCTCTTTGCCGCCGATCTCTTCCGCATGTACACACGTTTCGCCGAGTCGCGCGGCTGGAAAGTTGAAGTTGATAGCCTGACCGAAAATGGTATCGGTGGTATCAAAGAGGTTATTTTCCAGATTCACGGTCAGGGCGCTTACAGCCAGTTGAAGTACGAGGGTGGCGTCCATCGCGTGCAGCGCGTACCGGCCACCGAAGCGCGTGGTCGCATCCATACATCGACGGCAACTGTAGCTGTACTCCCTGAGGTCGAAGATACTGAGATCGAGATCAAGCCGGAAGACCTGCGCATTGATGTCTTTCGGAGTGCTGGTCACGGTGGGCAAGGGGTGAATACAACTGACTCGGCGGTACGGATCGTTTATAAGCCCGGTACACCGGAAGAAATTGTTGTCACCTGTCAGGATGGTCGGTCGCAGATTCAAAACCGCGAGCGGGCAATGGCTGTGTTGCGTGCGCGTCTGTACGCTCGTGAACAAGAGAAACGTCAACGTGAGATTGGCGCCTCACGACTCGCCCAGGTGGGGAGTGGTGAACGGGCTGAGAAGATTCGGACGTATAACTTTCCGCAAGATCGGATTACCGACCATCGGATCGGACAGAATTTCTCGAACTTGCCGGCAGTTCTTGATGGTGAACTCGATAAGATTATTGAGGCATTGATCATCTACGATAACGCCGAACGGCTGCGGGCCAGTGGTATCAGTAACTGAGCGTGTATCTCGTTTCTCGCCTGAGAGCGTAGGCCTTCTGGCAGACGTGAGGAGAGAAGAGCTGCGCGAGGAGATTAGGAATGTCCGCAGCGTGGGCAAAGAAAAGATATGCGGCTGCCCGTGTTGAGGTGATCTCGTGGTCGCGTGCCGATGATGCGCGTTCGCGTATGGTCGGGGCGGGTTCCCAACCCGCCCACTAATATGTTTGTCTCTGGCATGCCTGCCCGACACAGGCCAGCGGCATCGCTACGGTGGCATCCGGTTAGGCTCCTGGTCGCGTGCTGATGATGCGCGTTCGCGTATGGTCGGGGCAAGTTCTCAACCCGTCCCTCTCCCATCTGATGTGATCCTGCAACTGGTCTCGTTTTGCCGCTGCTACCGCCGGATGCGGGTAGAGGCCTGCGTACCAGGATATGTAGTTTTCGCAGACAGGATTGGTATTACGCGCTCGTGGTTGATCGAGCAGGAACGGTAACGGCCCTTCAGTGCTATGCAAGTGCTGTCACACCGCAGTTGGTGCGATCGGACACTATCTCAGCCGGTGCAGTGAGGGTCATGATAATCGAAAAATACCATCCGTCATCGTTGGTACCTGCTCCGTATCATCGTTCGTTCTTATATCTATCCCTTGCAGGAACATCCCAATCATCGGGTACAATATACCCCATTAGCGACGACACCTGATCGTACTGTTGCCATCAAGCAGGAGGGCGCCATGCTGCCACCGGCCCTTGCAACCTTTATTGAGCGTATGCCAAAGGTTGAACTTCATCTCCATCTTGAGGGTGCGGTTTCGTCGCGTACCTTTTTGCAGTTGAGTCAGCGCAATGATATTGCACTGCCAGTACAGAGTGAAGCAGAATTAGCTGCACTCTTCCACTACGACGATTTTCACCACTTCCTTGATACGTTTATGGTCTTAGCCAGCACGATTGTCTCTGGTGACGATTTTGCGCTACTGGCTTACGAATTGGGGAAGGAACTGGCAGCGCAGCAAGTGATCTATGCCGAAGTGATGATTTCGCCAATGCAGCATGTGCGGCGGGGGATCGATCTCCGTGAGGTAGTGGCTGGTACTGCGGCGGGTTTTGCGCAAGCCAGACAGCAGGGTGGGCCGTTGGTGGGCATCGTCTTCGATTATGGCCGACAATATGGCGCTGAAGCAGCGTGGCCGATCCTCGAAGTAGCTATTGACTGTCGGGCACTAGGAGTGGTGGGATGGTCGATTGGCGGTAATGAGATTGGTCATCCGCCGGAAGAATTTGCTACGTTATTTGCGGCAGCGCGCAAGGCTGGCTTAGGTGTAATGGCCCATGCCGGTGAAGTTGTGGGACCAGCCAGTGTGTGGGGGGCGATTGATGTGCTAGGGGTTAGCCGAATCGGTCACGGGATTCGTAGTATCGAAGACCCCACCCTAGTAGCAACCCTCATTGAGCGTGGCATTGTCCTCGATGTTTGTCCGAGTAGTAATATACGAACGAAAGCTGTCACCTCCTGGCAAGCCCATCCGTTACGGCAACTGTACGATGCTGGCGTATTGTTGACGATCAATTCTGACGATCCGGCCTTTTTTGAGACGACGATCAGCGAGGAGTTTCGCCGGGCTGCCATTCATCTGGGCTTTACCGTCAATGATCTTTGCACAATGACGCGCAATGCCGCCCAGGCCACGTTCTTACCGCCAACAGAACGTGCGACGCTGGTGACAACAATCGAGACTCTTCAACGCAACCTGCGGTTAGAGCTAGGTATCTAGCATTCAACCCTGCTGTTCCGTTATTTGCGGGATGCCAAAGGCTAATGCCGTGCGGAGCCGCGCTGGAAACGAAGGTGGAAATGGTTATCAGCGAAACCGTCAGAATATGCTACAATATGATATATCTGCGTAAGATTGTAATGTGATACGTTTGAATAGAGGTCGCCTGTGACGCAAAATGGCCAGGAACGCCCGGTTGTACTGGAAGCGCGCAATATTACCAAACGTTTCCCCGGTGTCGTCGCGAACGATAATGTTTCGCTCAAACTGTACAAGGGTGAGGTGCTGGCACTCCTCGGTGAAAACGGCGCCGGTAAATCAACCCTGATGAATATTCTTTACGGCCTCTACCATCAGGACGAGGGCGAAATTTTCGTTAAAGGTGAGCTGGTCAGGATTACCAACCCGCACGAGTCGATTGCACGCGGTATCGGGATGGTACACCAGCACTTTCAACTGGTACCGGTGATGACGGTCACCGAAAATATTATTCTTGGCAATGAGGTCACGCACGGCCCCTTTCTCGACCGCAAACGAGCCGCCGAGCGTATCCGTGCTATTTCTGCGCAGTACAATCTAGCCGTCGATCCCGATGCCCTGGTCGCCGACCTTGATGTTGGCGCGCAACAACGGGTTGAGATTATTAAAGCTCTTTACCGTAACGCTGACATTCTCATTCTTGATGAACCAACTGCCGTATTAACGCCGCAGGAAGCTGACGACCTGGTGCGGGTGATGCGTACATTAACTGCCCAGGGGACATCGATTATCTTCATTACCCACAAACTGCGGGAAGTGCTGGAGGTAGCCGACCGGATCATTGTGTTGCGTGGTGGTAAAGTTGTTGGCGAAACAACACCGGCTCAGGCGACAGAAGCCAGTCTGGCGGCGATGATGGTTGGGCGTGAAGTTATTTTGAAGGTCGAAAAGCAGCCCGCCCGCCCTGGGGCAATAGTGCTTGAAGTGCGTGGATTACGGGTGCGCGATGATCGACAACTTCTGGCTGTCAAAGGGGTCGATCTCGAAGTACGCGCTGGTGAGATTCTGGGGATTGCTGGCGTTCAGGGTAATGGGCAAACGGAGTTGGTTGCAGCCCTGACCGGTCTTCGCCCCAGTGAAGCAGGTACTATCCGCATTGATGGTGTTGATGTAACGAACGCAACACCGCGAAAAATCAGCGAATTGGGTGTTGCTCATGTTCCTGAAGATCGTCAGCGCGATGGATTGGTAACCTCGTACCCGCTTACCGACAATTCGGTGTTAGAGACATACTATCTTTCGCCTTTTGCCCGTGGAATTGTGCGGAACGATCAGGCAATTAACGAACACTGCGCACGGCTGGTCAAAGAGTTTGATGTGCGCACCCCAGGGATCACCGTGCCGGCCAGTTCGCTCAGTGGTGGTAATCAGCAAAAACTGATCGTTGCCCGTGAGTTCAGCCGTCAGCTCAAATTGTTGATTGCTGCCCAACCGACCCGTGGCATCGATGTCGGCTCAATTGAGTTTATTCACAACCAGATCGTTAAAAAGCGTGACGAAGGGGTTGCAGTGTTGCTTGTCTCGGCTGAACTCGATGAAATCCTCTCATTGGCCGACCGCATTGCGGTGATGTATCACGGCCAGATTGTTGCAACCGTGAAAAACGGCGAACTCTCACGCGAAGAGCTGGGTTTACTGATGGCAGGTGCGACGTTGGATCGTTCAGTCTCGGTGGAAATCTGAGATCGTGCTTGAACGAGCACACTATTCACCTTCCTTATCCGTCTTTTGCCTGCCCGACCAGATAGCAAAGACGTGGGAAGAGGCGAGCCGGTACAGACAAGATTGCACAATATTACTACCCGGATATAGTCATGGAGAGAAGCATGGCGCAGGCAGCTACTGAAACAGGTATTCGTCAATCTGCGCTCCGTTTATTATGGGATCGCTGGTCAGGGGTTTTAGTGCCGATTTTGGCCGTCTTTACGGCGCTCGTGGTGGGTGCATTCATTATCGGTGTAACCGGTGCTGACTGGCAGGCGGCATATATTGGCCTCTGGGAAGGCGCCTTTGGTTCACCACGGGCGCTGGCTGACACAGTAGTTCGTTCGACACCGTTTATTATTTGCGGGCTATGCGTAGCATTGGCATTTAAAGCTGGTCTCTTCAATATTGGTGCGGAAGGGCAGCTTTACGCTGGTGCGGTCGCTTCAGTCGTGATCGGTACGACGTTACAAATGCCGGCCATGTTTCATATTCCGGCAGCACTGATTGCGGGAGCGCTGGGTGGCGCAGCCTGGGCAGCGATTGCCGGTTTTCTAAAAGCCCGTACCGGTGCTCACGAAGTGATCAATACGATTATGCTCAACTACATTGCGTTGCGCATGACAGATTGGCTGATCCGGAGCAAAACGCCGTACATTCTTGGTGATCCTGCCGATACCACGGGTGCTCGCTCTCGTCTGGTAGCTGAAACAGCGCGCTTACCGGGGATTCAGGTTGGTAGCTCGACCATTCTTCATCTAGGGATTCCTCTGGCGCTGGTACTGGTTTTCGTGGTAGCTTGGTTCCTATATCGAACAACGCTTGGCTTCGAGATGCGAACTGCCGGGACTAATCCTCACGCAGCGCGCTATGCCGGTATCAATGTGCCACGCACGATTATTCTGGCGATGGCAATTGCCGGTAGTCTAGCCGGTATCGCCGGTGCGATTGAGGTTATTGGCGTGCGCGGTGCGCTCAGTGCAGACTTTTTTTCGGGGTTGGGTTTTGATGCGATTGCAGTAGCTCTGTTGGCCCGTGCTCATCCGGTTGGGATCATCTTTTCGGGATTGCTGTGGGGAGGGCTGCTGACCGGTGCACGGCTGATGCAGGTACGCGCTAGCCTCTCTATCGATGTGATTAAAATTGTGCAGGCACTAATTATTATGTTCGTGGCCGCCGATCAGATTGTGCGCTTTATCTACCGCTTGCCGAAGCGTAAGCCCGGTGAAGAGACCCAACTCTCAAAGGGATGGGGTGGGTAAATGGTGTCGCTTGTCTGTTCAGAACTGGCATGAGGACAGGCGAGAAAACCCTTTGCTCATACCCACAACGAGTTTGCGTGTAGCCAGCGACGGCGCTCGGCAGAGCGCCGTTTTGTACCTTCAGGATCAAACGATATGAACGACATGTCGTTGCAACATCGACCGGCACGGGCTGCCAATGAAGAGCGGATGGCTGAGCTTATCTTGCCGCATCAAACGAATGGGTACGGAACGATGTTTGGCGGTGATGTGATGGCTTTGATGGATAAAGCTGCGGCCATCGCTGCGCTGCGTTTCTGCCGCTTACCGGTCGTTACTGCCTCGACTGAACGGATTGATTTTCGCACTCCAATCGGTCAGGGAGAAATTGTTGAAGCGTTCTCGCGAGTTATTTACGTAGGTCGCAGCTCGATGGTGGTGCGGGTGCATCTCTTTGCCGAGCATCCCTTAATCGGTGATCGCCGACTATGCACAACCGGCTACTTCAGTATGGTGGCTATTAACCGCGAAGGTGGTCCAGCGCCGGTTGTACCGCAATTGCTACTCCTCGATGATGAGGCGCGGGCAGAACATGCTATTGGGGCTGAGATTCACGCTGCAATCGCTGCACGACGTAGTAAACGAACCACAGGATAACCATGATTGATGAATCACTCTTTCGCCAGACCATGAGTCACTTTGCCTCGGGAGTAACTGTGGTCACCACTGCCCTTGGTGATCGCCTGGCCGGTCTGACGGTCAGTTCGTTTGCTTCATTATCGCTTAACCCACCGCTGGTGCTGATTTGCATTGACCATAATGCTGCCAGTCATGATGTTATTGCCGCTGCCGGTCAGTTTGCGGTGAACATCCTGGCTGAAGATCAGGAATATCTCTCGCGGCGATTTGCGATGCATGACGGAGCAAAATTTGCACCGCACAGCTTTACTATGTCACCTAATGGTTTGCCATTGCTCAACGGGGTATTGGCGCAGATCGAGTGTCGGCTCTACGATAAGCTGCCCGGCGGGGATCATACAATCTTCGTAGGGGAAGTGATCGCGGCACGAGTGTTCGGGGGCAGACCTCTGCTCTATTACCGATCAGGCTACCATCAGTTGGGGTAAGTGGCGGGTCAAAGCATACCATAGTTAGTTTGCGTCTAGGGTAAGAGCGTAGCTTCGACGAGTATAAGACAACGTTCATCTTCTCCGTCTTCCGAGAATGGGGTCTTCCGCTATACTTACGAGCGTGGTTGTGCAATTGCTGTTCGACTCTTACCCTTTCCTAACCTTCTACTCTTCTCTCGATGGCAAGCGGTAATAGAGGCAGCACAAACGGGTTACGTGTCATTGGCGACAATCTACATCAAGAGGTGCGTAAGTGAGCGTTTATCACCGCCAACCAACGAGCGCCTCCTATCGGCACGTTGTGCCGATGCTCATTCTGCTGGGAGTGACGATCTACCTGGCGGCTTGTACGATGGCGCCGATCAAGGTTGACAGTCCGGTTATCGTTCCAACGCTTCTATCAACTCCCACACCTCCTGATACTGATGCTACCTGGCGTTTGATAGCATCGGGAGTCGAATCTCGCCAGATCGAAGCACCGGGATTACCGGTACAAATCGTGCGGATCGATCCAACGCAAGTACGATTTTTCGTTGCCTATGATCCGACTAAGCCCCGTACCTTGCAGGCATGGGCAGTGCAGTACGGTGCTGTAGCCGCGATTAATGGTGGATTTTTCGATCAGTATGGAGAGCCGGTTGCACTCCTGATCAGCGATCAACGGGTGATTGGAACCAGCTATGTCGATCAAGGCGGGATGTTTGCCATTGATGCGCAAGGCAGGCCCCATCTCTGGTCGCTGGCCGAACAACCTTACGATGGGAAGCCCTTTGAACAGGCCATTCAGGGCTGGCCGCTGCTGGTCAAAGCACACGGGGAAGCCGCTTACACGAAAGCAGATGATCAGCGTGCGCGGCGGAGTGCGATTGCGCTCGATCAGGATGGTCGGGTCTTGTTGATTGTTGCCCCTGGCGCCAGCTTTAGCCTTGCCGAATGGTCACAGTTCCTGGCGACGGTTGATCTAGCCATTGAGGTTGCAGTTAACCTTGATGGTGGTTCTTCGAGTGGTTTGATAGCACAGGGGCATCAAGGTGGTGTCCGTGTCGACCCATTCGTACCGCTCCCCTTCGCGCTCTTGATCCTACCGCTTTGACATTCGGCAATAGCAAGGGTAAGATGCACAAAGATGATCGAATAGCGATAGCTCTGTTATTACAGTTGAAGGAATATCGGTGCGTCACTGGAAATTATGGCTTGGATTGATCATTAGTCTTGCTTTTCTGGCTATTGCGCTCTATGGCCTCGATCTGGCTCATTTCTGGGAGGCATTGCGTGAGGCAAATTATTGGTGGTTGATACCAGGAGTTGTTGTCTATTTCATCACGGTCTGGATACGAACCTGGCGCTGGCAGTCGATGCTCAACCATATTGCCTCAGTGCCGTTGCGCACGCTGTTCCCAATTGTCGTGATTGGTTACATGGGAAACAACGTCTATCCAGTACGAGCGGGGGAAGTGCTCCGTAGTTATGTGCTCCGACGAAACTGTGGTATCGCGATGAGTGCTTCTTTGGCGACGGTGGTGCTCGAGCGGCTATTCGATGGCCTGGTCATGCTGCTGTTTGTTGCAGTTACCCTGCCTTTTGCACCGTTACCACCAATGTTTCGCTCGCTGGTGATTGGTTTCAGTGGCATTTTTCTGATCGCGTTGATCGGATTTATTTGGTTGGCTGCCCGTCCGCAGCGCATGAGTCGTTTCTATACGATGCTGGTTGATCGCTTTGCACCAGACCGGTTGCGGCCACACATTCATGGCCTCTTTGATCGCTTTATCATTGGTTTGCAATCACTGCGTAGCCCACGTGAAATGATCGTGATCCTGTTAACATCGACCCTGATCTGGTTGGGAGAGACGCTGAAGTACTGGTTTGTGATGCATGCCTTCCCCTTTGAGGTCTCTTTTCTGGTGCTGATGCTGATGACGGCGGTGGTCAATCTGTTTACGACAATTCCCTCAACACCGGGGTATGTGGGCACCTTTGATGCGCCGGGAATTGCTATCTTGACCCAATTTGGCGTTGTGCATGCCGTTGCTGCCGGTTATACGCTGGTGCTGCATGTTGCCTTGTGGTTGCCGGTGACGCTGCTTGGCGCCTGGTATATGTTGCGCCAGAGTTTGACCTGGCGTGATATGGATCGGGCGGCGGAACTGCGTGCATCGGACACAGTCGAGAGCGACATTGCTGAACCGGCAAATTCGCAGAAGGTGCTGCCATGAAGATTGCTGTCATTGGTGGCGGTATTGCCGGTCTCAGCGCGGCCTACGATCTCGCCGGTCAGGGTCACTCAGTCACTGTTTATGAAGCAAGCGCACAATTGGGCGGGTTAGCCAGCGGCTTTCGCGATGCAGGTTGGGAATGGCCGCTTGAGCGGTTTTACCACCATATCTTTACAACCGATCATGCGATTATCAATCTGACCAATGAAATTGGGATGCGTGACCGCCTCTTCTTTCGGGCACCGGTGACGGCTCAGTGGTGGCGGGGGCGCGGTTATGCCCTCGATGGTGTTCTGCCGGTATTGCGTTTCCCCGGCTTACCTTTCATTGACCGGCTGCGTTTCGGACTCACTGCCTTTTATCTGAAGTTTGTGACCCGAAATTGGCAAAAGCTCGAACAGGTTACAGCGATGTCCTGGACTGAGCGTTTTGCAGGGCAGCGGGTGGCGCAGGTTATCTGGCGGCCGTTATTGGAAGGTAAGTTTGGCCCACACGCTGATGAAGTAAACATGGCCTGGCTCTGGGCGCGTCTGCGCGCACGCAGCTTTAAGCTGGGCTATTTTCAGGGTGGGTTTCAAGCCTTCGCTGATGAACTGGGAGCGGTTTGTCGCCGTCGTGGCGTGCAAATGTTCCTTCAGACACCGGTCAAGATGGTTACCCAGACGGCGAACGGATGGCAAATTATTGCTTCGCAGTCACTACCGGTCGAATATGATGCGTTGCTGGTGACCGGAGCGCCGGGATTGCTAGCCCGCCTGGTTCCCTCACTCCCTGGTGAGTATCTTGGGCAATTGCGCCGACTACATTCGATGGGGGCAGTCGTCATGACAATTGCTCTTCGTCGTCCACTAACCAACGGTATCTACTGGCTCAATCTGCCTAAAGATGAATTTCCGTTTCTGGCGCTGGTCGAGCATACCAACTTTATTGAACCGGTGCATTATGGCGGTGACCACCTCATTTATTGTGGCGACTATCTCGATCCCGATCACGAGTACTTTCGGCTTGATGCGCAAACGTTGCTCGAACGATTTTTGCCGGCTCTACGCCAGATTAATCCTGCTTTTCAACCGGATTGGATACGCGCCTTCTGGCTCCATCGCGAAACGTATGCCCAGCCGATAGTGCCGGTCAACCATAGCCGTAACATTCCGCCGATTACAACCCCGCTTCCTGGTTTGTACTGGGCGAGTATGAGTCAGGTCTACCCTTGGGATCGTGGGACGAATTATGCGGTTGAATTAGGGAGACGGGCCGCTCGTATCATTCATGAATATGCCGATCAGCATCGGTATGCGGTACTTTAGGGATGGGTAGTATTTGCTGTTTTCGGGTTGCGGAGTGCGTTAGCTACCTTCACCTGCATCCAGTGGTTTTAACATGCTCAGCTTCGGGGTACCCCTTTGCTGACCGGGCGAGGCAAGGGAGAGGGTATGGTTACAATCGGGTTGGGAAGCCATCTTGTCTACGTTTCTCTATCCTCTCTTCACTGCATTTCTGCCGGAAGGGATGAACCTGTCACCCCTCTGCTATTACCACTACCGGGAAGGGCAAGAACCCTGAACATCCTAGTGGTACTTTCTGGCTATTGTGTCATCCTTTGCTAATGTGGTACCGTGAATATGTATTGCGTAGTAGCAAAAATTTGATGGATGAACTCAGAACACTACTGGGTTCTAGCCATCATAGGCAGAGGTAGATGTGTACCAGGCAACTGGGTGGTTCACGAATTGTTTGCCTGAAGCGGAGACTGCTGGCGCGTGTTGCAGGGAGTATTAAGAACCGCATGTATCGGTATGGGAGGCATTCGTTACCGGAAACGCAGCTATCAACAGGGAATGACTGTTCTGTGTCGTGTTTCATTGGCAACGTTACGAGCAGATCGCGGTTTGGTAGCGAGATAGCCAGCGGCGAGCGGAGGATGGCATGGGACGCCAGTGGCATACGCGATGGTTGAGTGGATGGATTTGTCTGATCCTGATCGCCTGCGGCGCGAGTGGAACACCGCTTACTTCGGAATCGGTGCGTGATGTGACCGCAGCGCCATCGGTTACGCCCGATCGCGCACCTGATACTCAGCCAACACTGCCATCTACCGGTGTATCAACCTTATCTTCATCTTCAGCAGCACCGGCTACTACCAGTGGTTTCTCTATCCGCTTTTACGGCTTTCATAACAGTGATCATGAGGCACCTGACAGTGATCGAATTAAAATCCCGCTGGGGAACATCAATAGCAATGGCGAACTCACCAGCTCGCGTCCGGTTAATGTCAGTGGTGATATGACGCTAGAGTTCTGGATGAAGGCTAATCCAGGTGACAATGATGCGCCAAATTGTGATGGATGGTACTATGGGAATATTATCATCGACCGGGATATATTCGGTAATGGCGACTATGGTGATTATGGCGTTGCGATTTGTGATGGCAAACTGGTTGTTGGTTTTAGTGTAGGTAGTGATGATCGTCTTCTCAAAGGTCATGTAACAGTGACTGACGGTCAATGGCATCATGTTGCTGTTACCCGTGCAAACAGTGGCCTAGTGCGTCTCTACATTGATGGGCAGCTTGATAATGAGATGCCGGGGCCATCAGGACGGATCGATTATCGGCTTAACCGCTCAACTAGTTATCCCAACAGCGATCCCTATCTCGTTTTGGGCGCAGAGAAGCATGATTATCCTGGCAGTCGTTACTACAACGGTTGGCTTGACGATCTGCGATTGTCGAATGTGGTCCGCTATTCTGGGTCTTTTTCTCGCCCCACTGCTCCGCATACCCTAGATAGCAACACAATTGCGCTGTACCGGTTTGATGAAGGAAGCGGCACGACGATCAATGACAGCACGCCTGGGAATCAGAGTCCTGGCGAGCTGAAGCCACGAACCGGTGGTGCAGATCACTGGTCGAGCGATACGCCTTTCAATGCCAATGGCGTACTGCTCACCCCGCGGGCGTACATTCCATTTATTGTGCGCAGTTAGGTGTCATGGGGATGGTCTTCACGCTCACCATCCCCACGATACGCTTACCGCATGGAGAGAGGAACCGAGGGAAAGGCATAGCTTCCTGCTGCGATGGTGATAGCGACCGTTCCGGCATGGCCTAATCTTCTCCCTCTGTCCCTGACATCACAACCACAAGTGGTCGCATTTTGGCGACAGGACGGATAAGACCAGCAGCAATTTGTACCTGCATCACCGTCTCGATGTCTTTGTATGCCAGCGGCGATTCGTCAACGGCCAGGCCGCGCACGAGCACCCCCGCCTCACGAACGACAGCGGCTGCCATTGCCGGCGTGATTGTGCGACGTGCTTCTGAGCGGCTAAATCGACGACCGGCACCGTGGGCAGCGCTCGACAGCGAGGCTCTATCACCTAATCCCTCGACGATATAGCTGGCGGTCGCCATTGAGCCGGGAATAATCCCCAGCACACCGGCTTCTGCTGGTGTTGCACCTTTGCGATGGATCACCGTCCCGTCCGGTTGTTCCCAGGCAAAGTTGTGATGATTCTCGATCACGCGATCGACCGTCAGGCCCAACGCCTTCGCGAAGCGGGCATGGATGACCTCGTGATTGGCGCGGGCGAAATCTCCGGCAAGCCGCATTGATAGGAGATACTCCTGACCGGCTTCGGTTTCGGTACTCAGCCAGCCATACGTTTTCGGGATGCCGCGCGCAATAGCTGCTGTCTCACGGTCGGCTATGTCGGCGTAGTAGCGGGCGATTTGGGCGCCAACACCGCGGCTCCCGCTATGGGTGAGCAGACCGACAAATGGTTGGTGCGTATCAAGCCATTCACCGATCACGATTTCGGCGAAGTGGTTGCCGCCACCAGAAGTCCCGATCTGGAGTTTCGCTATCTCGTGCAGGGTGCGGAGCAGCTTCGTTGCCTGCCAGCGCGAGTCGGTAAGCACCGGATGGTCGGCAACCGGCTTTTTCGGCGATCCGATGCCAAAGACCGTCACCTTCGTGATCGTATCGAGCAGGTGGTGCTGGTCACGACGGGCATCGTCGGGAGTTATTCCGGCAAAGATCGAGAGATGCATCCGGCAGCCAATATCCACTCCCACCTGATACGGAGCGACTGCGCGATCATAGGCGATGACCCCACCAACCGGCAGGGCGTAGCCTTGATGCGCATCAGGCATCAAGGCACCACGGATGGCTGGCGGCAAGCGCAAAGCCGTTTTGATCTGGTCAATGGCCCCTGGTTCCACGAGATGCTCGCCGATAATCTTGAGCGGCTGTGGCTGATCGCGGAGTCGCAGCTCGACCGGTGGTTGACCGTAGCGTGCGGCGATCTGCTGCCGTACAACCTGGGGTTCAACCCCCTCTTTTAACATCTGTTTGGCAGCCCGACACATCTCGCGAAAAGCCGGATGGTCTACATAATCGGCTAATAGTTGGGCTGCTTTCATCATCTTGCCTTTCTCGTTGCGAGACGAGTCGTTGATGCAAGGAACGATAATCAGAGGTAACATCAATTGTATTCTGAACGCTGTTGATCTTCAAGTCGGGCAAAAGTCTGATGCGCTCCAGAGGTATGCCATCGCTGTGGGTGCGGCATCGTCGAGGGTACAACACTGCTATACCCCTACCGGGGCGGTATCGCTGGGGGCGCGGCATCGCCAGAAAATCAGCATCGTTGTAAGCGCAGCAATTACCGGGAGCGCGGTATCGCGTTTACCATAGCGACTGGCTCCTGACCACTCGTGTTCCATGCAGGTCGACGGCTCGCGTACCTGCCAGGTCTTTTCAGGATTGTCCTCGCCACCACGCGAATGCGGTTGCCCCTAGCAAGTGGCAGATTAATACACTGACGAAATAGACGGTGTGCAGCCCTACTGTTTGGCGAGCGGCCTCGGGCGCAATGATAGTCTCGATGCGCGCTGCAATGAAGGGAGTGAAGAAATAGAGCGCGCCACAAGAAGCGGCAGCTAGGCGCCATTCGTGAGGTCGGGCACCGATCCAGCCGATGAAACTGGTTAGTGGTGTGATAAAGATCACCAGCCCCAGCCAACGGAGCACTTCGGGGGTACGGTTAGATCCGACCAGTATGTATACCACCCATGCAATGATCCAACCGCTGAGCGTTGTCAGAACGATCGATAAGAATGTTCGTCTATCACGGACCATGGGTACAATTCTTTTTCATTCGTGGAGACGTCGCAGACGGCGTTCGACCTGTGTGGTCAGCTTCTGAATGAGCGCTTGTTGTTCGGCAATAGCGGTATCGAGCCGCTCAAGCTGATCTTCAAGCTGGGCCAACGATGCGATGTAGCGTTGACGTAACATCCCTTCCTCGCCGTCGCTGTGGAGCGGTTCGATCTTCTGCTGTAATTGTTGTTGACGCTCGAAGATACGCTTTTGCTCGGCTTCATGTTGCTTTATCGTTTGCCGGGCTGCTTCAATCTGATAAAACAGATTGATCACACCCTTCAGCCGTTGGAACGTCCGGTCATCGAGAACTTTATCACGTAGAAAGTTTTGTAACTGCTCGCCGGTGATGCTACTGATAGCCTGGCTGCGCGAGAGCATGCGGCGCTCGCAAATCGTGAAGGTTGCCTGACCATTAGCCGGTACACTCACAGTCCAACAAGCCAGCTGACCCTCTTCGCGAAGGGGGGGTGGCGTATCAACCAGTTCCGTCTGCTCGGTGCGCTGATACTCTATTATGACCGTACAGGGGGTTGCCAGTGAGCTGATAATGGTATATTGCTGAAAGGTGAGGAGATACTCGTCAAGGAGCAGATCGCTTTCGTGAAGCCGAATCCCGCTCAGATAACGGGTCTGGTGTGTCGCCTCAGTGACTGTCACTCCTAACTCAACAGCGTGAAAGATGACAAACTGCGCGCCAGCGCGGGTGAATGGCAGCACCGACTCGCCGGCGTACTCGCCATTGATCAACACTGTTGTTGGCCCTTGTTCAAGGGTAAGCCCTGTCTCGTTAACGAGGCGGAGTGCGGCCAGAGGGTGACGTTCCAAGCGCCGACGGTTGTAGACCAGTTCTCGCTGAGCAGAAAGCTGGGCACCTACAATCGGCGCCATTGCCGACTGCCCACGACCAACGCTTACCGGCTGCGTGACCCGGTACGCAAAGAGTGCTCCCTGGTCCTCACCAATGGCTACAGAGCGCACACTTTCTGTCAAGGTATCAATGGTAAATGCTGGTGATGGCGATGTTGCTGCAAGTAGTCCTCCGTCGTCGGTGAAATGTTCTGGCGCGGCCATCTCTGCGACCATAGCACGCATGCGGGTTGCCAGCTTTGGTTGTGGGCGTGGTCGATCTTGAAGGAAGGGGCGGTCGGGGGTTTGCGGTTCGTACAAGCGGTAACGAAACGAGACCGGTTGCCCGGCAACGAGCGTTACTTCAACATCGATCAAATCTTCTTCCAACTGATTATCGAACAATCCCCATCCCTGTAAGAAACAACGTGACGTATCATCGGCACTCTCTTCGAAAAGCAGGCGATAACTTACCCGCCATGCCGGAGCGGGTGCAACATACCCGATCAGCAGATCGTGCTCGCCGGGTGTGAGATGAATGGTCGCCGTGCGATTACGTTCATCGTTTTGAGCTGCGCGCAAAAAGAAGGTGAGATCGTGATGTGCCTTGTCGTCGAGTAGCTCAATGCGCACAATCTCTTTAAGTACAATCGGACGAACAGCACGCTCTTCACTTAGATAGAGACTCACCAGTGCCTGTCGTAGTGGCCGTTCATCTTCTACATCAACACCAACAACCTGCCCAATCACCGTCTCACCCTGTTTACCGGTCAACGTCAGACGGATGGTACGTCCGCGCAGATCACGTAATAAATCGAGGAGACTGCGCTGGTCTGAGAGGTGAATACTTCCACGGGCCAACAATGAAGCGCGATCTTCGGGCGTAGCGAAGTCGATATTGCGCACCTGCCCGCTGCGATCAATCACGACCAGGCTCTTAAGCACGTCATCCATTGCGCTCAGTGGGAAGCTAAGGGTCAAAACTTCACCGCTAAACGTTCCACGACGCTCGAAATAGCCCACACCGTGCTTATAGAGCACTATTCGCTTGATGGGCAGACCTGTCATGGAGTCTCTCCTTGCGCAACCGACTGAAGACGGATCGGGTTGTAGGCAGTGTACACGAGACGACTAAAATCGGCAATAGCACTGCCGAGAAGAGAATCCGGCCAGGCCAGGTTATCGCCAAGCGGTTTGTAGATATACACAGCCAACACATAGTCACCACCTGGCGAGCGAACGATACCGGCATCGGCCTGTGTGTTATCGATCCAGCCCGATTTGTGCTCAACCCGTATTCCGTCTGGAATGCCAGCAACCATACGGGTACGATCGGCATTTTCAGCCAGCAGATCGAGCATCTCCTGGCAACGATCTGGACGAAGCAGAGCGAATTTTTCTAACAAAACACCTTTACCACGGGCACACTCATCAATCATACGGTAGAGCTGCCCTATCGCATAAGGAGTTGCCCGCAGTGCACAGCCGGTCTCGGTGTATGGTGGTTCGCCAACCGGGTCTTGAGGCCCACAACGGTATTTGATGTTGTAGAGTTTAATGTAATCAACAGCTTCAAAAGGAATGTAGAGGTAGAGGTGTTCCAGACCAAGATCGGCGAGCATTTCGCTCATCTCAACCGCACCGCGAAATGCGATGTCGGTACCGATACCACCGGCACCGGCGGCTAAAATATCGTTGGCCGCTAGGTTATCACTTTCGATGATCATGAGACGCATTTTCTGCCACTGCTCTTCGGTAAACGTTTCGAGCTTTGTATAACCGTAGAGCATAATCGCAGTTTTGATCGTGCTTGCCCCTGGAAACACCGTGCGGGCGTTGACAGCCACCTCGGCGCCGGTCGCCAGATCGTAGAGATAGATTCCGGCGACACCATCCCATACCTCGGCCATTTGCTCAAGCTGTTCAGCAAGCTGAGCAGTCGAAATACGGGGTTGATCATTCGTTGGCCAGAGCGTGAGCGCAATGGGAGTAGTTATCCGACCACGACGGAGTAAACCGCTAACGATTGCGACCGAGCGGTCGAGATCGATTGCCCGTCCGGGCAGATAGGCGAAGCTACGTGAGAGCACCTCTGTTGAAGAGATAACCGTTACCTGGGGCGGAATGGCCGTCTCGTCGGCAAAGGCACGGATCTGCTCACGGAGTGCATCCTCATTGAAGACGAGCTGAAGTGGCACGTTGACTGGCGTGTTACTGCCCAGCGCCGGCGCCGCTTCAGAAAGCAACGTTGTCAGATCAGGGCGGAGTTGAAGTGTGGCCGGGTCGATGGTGTATGTATATCCACCAGCAACTAGTTTTAACGGAACAACGTTTGCTGTTAGGGCAGCAGCTAAGACCGCTTCTGCTTCGGTAGCGGTCAGCCCACCAATTGGCACATTGGCGACTTTGGTTCCAGGTGCATACACTGGGATTGGTGTTGGCAGTGGCGGAACTGAAACCGGGGTTGATTCTGCTGCAAGCGCCGGTTCATACGATAAGGTCGAACGGGGTGCTGGCGTACACCCGGCGAGAATTGCCATGCAGATCAGGGCAATGGCAAACAAACGTGGCCGGAAGTTCATAGCTGTACAAAACTCCATTGTTACAGTGCAGGCGACAGATGGAGATCATTCCTACCAGATATTTACTTATAGCACAGACGATATTACTCGTCAGGCTCAAGATAAAATGTCAACGGATAACCAGCCTCACGGGCAGCGTGATGAGCCTGATAGACTCGTTCCTGGGCTTCCTGAAAGGGCAATACCGTTACTAGGGCACGCCCTTCATAATGAGCTGTCAGCATGACTTGTTCGGCCCGTCTATAATCAAGCTCAAAAAACACTTGCAAGACCATGACGACAAAGTCCATCGGCGTTACGTCGTCATTTTGCACGATGACGCGATATGGACGTTCGAGTTCTTCATCACTGGCAACCGTGAATGAGACGGTAGGCCGCACGACGACTGCGGGTTGTTCAGTTGACATGGGCTACTCCGTCGCTAACAGTGAACACCACCTTCTGCTGGCAGTATAACATAAAGTATCACTCTTCCCGATGTCGCCGACGTTTTGCTGTTAATAAGGCTGCAATACGCTCTTCTTCACTTAGTGGTGGTGCAGGCGGCTTATCTGGTAACGATGCCGGTGTTTCTGTTGATCCTGACACCTTACGCCGGGTGTAGGGCTGCATCTTCGCTTGCCAATCAGGGAACGGAACGAAGAGCCGCCGGAGGGCAACATCGATTGGCAACAGTGCCAATGCCAACCAGAGTAACGGGATCGTAACGGACCATACCTCGTATACGGTGCGTTCTGTCGGTGTAAAGATTTTGGTAGGTGGCGGATTAACTCGCCCACCGGTGAAGGCAGCCAATTCTTCCAACAGTCCTGGATTAGCGGCCATTCGTCCATATTCCGGTGAATAGTTGACTGTCACACCGATACTGGCGTTGCCAAGCGGTTGATCTGCCTGATCGGTAGCATACACCTGTATCAGGTAAGCACCGACTTGATCAATAGTTGTGACAGTCCGGTAGCGTCCGGGGGCAATCTGAGTAAATACCAGATCACGTTCAAGCGTCAGGCCACTCATCCAACTGCGAATGTCGTTCAGCTCGATTGGTAAGCCGCCCGCATCATGTGCTGTCAGCTCAATCTCAACCTGATCGGCAATAACTGTAGCCGTCAGCGATAGGCGATCACTGTTGCTCATTGGCAGCACTTCTGTGACCAGATTGGCAGTAAAGCGTGGAAACTCATCCCATAACACCCAATCAATAGCCCAACGACCGGTTAGATCACTTGCCCAGGCTAGCACGCGCCCTAATCCCATTTGGGCTGTTGCCAGCAATGGCGAGCCATCAGGCGCTGCAAGCACCATGCGCCCGGTCGCTCGGTTGGCAACGACATTGCGACCCTGGAGCGGCGGCAATGCGCCAACATCACGGAGCCAAGGTGTGGGTAGGGCTAGAATCGGCACGAATGGCTCTTCTATCAAATCACGATTGGCAACACGTACCGTTTCTTCTAGAAAAATTTGCGGCAGTTCAGTCACCTGCTGAACAGCATAGTATTTCCCTCCACCAATACGAGCAACTCGTTCGAGCGCCGGATCAGTATTACGCCCAATCGCTACTGTGCTAACGGTTACGCCCTGCGCATAGAGATCGGAAACCATATCGGCATATTCGGTTTCAGATATGCCATCGGTTAAGAGGATCACATGCTTGATCCGGGCGTCAGCCGTTGTGATGGTCTCAGCAGCCATTGCGATACCACTCCGAATGTTCGTACCTCCTCCAGCCGTTAGCCGACTCAGTGCACCTTCAATCGTAAACAGATCGGTAAGCGGCTGTAATGGGAGCAGGGTTTCGGCCAAACTGTCGAATGCGATGATAGCAAGTTGATCGCGCTGGGTCAGACCTCGACTGGCCTGAAATGCTGCCTCACGGGCCAGATCAAGCTGTGTGCGGGAGCCATCAACCAATTCATTCATACTCCCACTGCGGTCGATCACCAATACCAATGCCAGATCGAAGCGCTCTTCGGGCACCGGTGGATCAAGCGAGACGGGAAGCAGTGGTTCGAGTGGTGATCGTCGCCAGCCACCGGCCCCAAACGACCGCGGCCCACCGATCATCAACAGACCCCCACCAAGATCACGCACGTATGTGGTCAGTGCGCGCTGAAGTGTCGTTGGCACAGCACTGGCGGGCGTATCAACAAGTGCCACCACGTCGAATACACGTAAATCGAGTGGACGGACGGGAGCCTGGATTGGTTCCTGTACGGTTACATCGAACCCACTCGCCCGCCAGGCGTTAACCAGAGCTGCCACCTGTTCGACGGCAACGGTTAACACAAGAACACGCGGTGGACCAGAAACAAAGGTGAACGCCACAGCCCGATTATTGGCCGCCTGGGTATCGAAAGGGGCCATCAGATACGCTTCAAATCGTCGAAAACCTCGCTCACCGGCCGGTACCGTCAACGAAAACTGGTTGAGACCGGACGTTAATGTAACCGGTTGTTCAATGCGTAACTGACCATCAACGAGTAATTGCACCGTTGCCGAGCCGCTTATCTCGCTCTCGATCTGAACGGTCAGGGGAATGATCTGATCAACACTCGCACTGGATGGAGCGTTCAGTGCTGCAATCAGTGCGTCAGGACCGCGATCTGATACCAGAGGTACAACGTCAAGCGATACTCCTCGCGCTGCTGCCAGGCGAGCAGCGTTCAGCGCTTGCCCTACATTCTCGCCTCCATCCGAGAGCAGTACCAGACGTTGGTGCATAGCACCGGGTAAGATCGCCAGCGCCAACTGGATAGCATCTTCGATGTTGGTTCGGGAGCCGGCGACCAGCCCATCGATCCGATCAAGTGGACGTGGCGGTTCGGCTACTCGTTCAACCTGGGCACGCACTCCAAAGGCGACAACCGCCATGCGATCGTCTGGATCGGCTGTAGCCACGGCCTGTTTGATATAATCGAGCGCTGCGAGGCGCTGACTCGGTGCCACCGAATCGCTAACATCGAGGAGAAAAACGGTCGCCGTTGCCTGCACTGGTCGGCCAAGTTGGAGACCTGCCATTGCTAACACCAGCGCCGCCAGCATCAGCAACCGTATCACCACAAGCAACCACAGCCGAAGCCAACCCAGCCGACGAAGAAGCTCAGCTCGATTCAGCCATAGTACCCCGATGAGCGGAATGGTAAGAACAAATAACCACAACGCTGCCGGCTCAATCACACTCAACACGATCTTGCTCCCTCTGGTGTAGAAGCGTACAGATGGTTGGTTAGCTTAGCGATGAAACACGAGGCCGAGTGGATACCACTGATAATCGATAGTGTTTCTCGCCAATCTGACCGCCACTGCGCTGGTAGAGGTAGGTTCCCGATCCTCGTCTCACGTACCGATGCCGTATAAATGGGTTGAGCCGAAGCAGATGATAGGCCGTCATCACGCCTGCACGGTAACAGGTGCATGAGGGATGTTTCTACTCACTTCGCTAGTTGAGCATCATCAACGACCGAGTAACATCTGAACAATTTCTATGATCGCACCACCGAGCGATCGTGAAGCGAAGTGAACCTACCGTCGCCGTAGTGGTTAGAGATGGTTCTCCACCTGTACCACCACCAGCGTTATATCGTCATGAGGGCTGCGACCCTCACTAAATGTTTGCACGGCTGACAACACACGTTCAAGAAGTTCTTCTGGCGGGAGGTACCCCCAGTGGCGCACCAGATGCTCAAGGCGATCAAAACCAAACAATTCACGCTGATGATTTTGTGCTTCAACAACCCCATCGGTGTAGAATACCAGCGTATCGCCAGGCGCCAGATCGAGTTCTAGTTGATTGTAACGTGCATCACGTTGTATTCCTAACGGTAAAGCGCCAGCAGTTTCCAGAAATGTTGTGCGGCCATCGGCGTGTCGTAACAGTGGCGACAACTGACCAGCGTTAGCAAGTATCAATCGCTGCTCAATCGGATCAATCAGTGCATATCCAAGCGCAACAAAGGTATTCCGTGGCACATCATCGACTAACCAGCGATTCGTCTCGGTCAGTACCAGACGGGGAAATTCATGATTACGAGCTTCCGAACGAACAGTTGAACGGGCTACCGCCATCAGCATTGCCGCCGGCAGTGATTTGCCACTCACATCACCGATAATGACCCCTAGTCGGGAACCGAGCGCAATCACATCGTAGAAATCACCCCCTGTCTCACGAGCGGGTAAACACCGTGCAGCCACCCGCAATCCTGCACACGCTGGCAGCTCGTGCGGAAAGAGGTTGAGCTGAATCTGGCGGGCAATTGCCATTTCCTGTTCGACGCGCGTCACCGATTCCTGGTAGAGTTGTGCATTCTCAATGGCTAGTGCCGCGTGGTTGGCAAAGGCCAGGGCAACTTCCAGGTCACGGTCATTGAAGGCGTGCCGCCGGTACGCATCGATGTTCAACACTCCAAGTACTCGCCCCTTGGCAATCAATGGAACACCCAACCAGGTTAGAATACGTTCCCCCATATCACCGGGTGGCCAGATCGTTTGTCCAGGCGGGGCGACCAATAAGATCGGTCGTCGTTCACGTACAACCTGACCGGCGCCACTCGTAGCAACCGGCAGGGTACGCCCCAAAGGAATTTCGTCTGGTGGCCAACCACTTGCCGCTGCGATCCGCAAGATCGGCCCATCCAGCAACATAATTGTTGATGTATCGTAGTTTATGACCTTGCGCAGCTCGGCCAATACGAGCTGGAGCACTTCGTTGGGGTCAAAACTTGAACTTAACACACGGGCGACCTCACGGAGTGTCTCGGCAGTACGCCGTTGCTCTTGTTCGGCGGCAAAGAGCAGTGCGTTTTCGTAAGCCGTCGCGACTGAGGTCGTGACCGTCATCATTAACTCTAACTCAGCTTCATCATAAGAGCGCGGCTCACCAAAACTATCAAATGAGATCGATCCAAACACCCGATCACGGCTGATCAATGGCACGACTACCAGTGAACGCAATCCCATTTCACGCCAGCGGTCACGTGATGACAATGCTCGTGGATCGTTTTCAATATCCAGAATAACCTGTGGTCGGCGTGTCGTGCGGAGAACATCGACCAATGGATTATGCTGAAGGTCGATGACCGTACCGACCATGCCGGTAGATGGATATTCTGCGGCAACGAAACCGGTTTTGTCGTCACGAAACAACACCAGACCGGTGTGATCAGCCCAGAAGAGTTGAACTAACTCGCGGGTGGCGATGTCAAGGATTTCTTGTTGATCAAGGTGAGCAGCCAGCAAACCGGCAATCCGATTTACAAGCGCCATACGGGCTGTCTGGCGCTCAGCAGCAAGTGCATGTGCTTGCGCTGCTTGAAAGAGATGGGCATTCTCGCGTGCCTGCTGCTCACGTTCGGTGAGTAATTGTACCTTCTGTACGGCCAGACTGATCAAACTGGCAATTTGCGCCAGCACATCGATGGTATTGTCGTCATAACAGTATGGGCGTTCATCTTGTAGTACCAGTACCCCAATTGCCACTTCGTGCTGCGCAAGGATTGGTACACCGATCCATGAACGCATCAGGTGTGCTGCCCCTATCGAATACGGTTGGATACCCATGGCCTTCACCTGCTGCGCATCGGTCAGGAGATCATCAAAGCGTAGTGGCTGGCGATGGGTGAGTAACCATTCGGAAAACGAGGCTGATGGTACATGCCGCCCAATCAGGTTGTGGTCTAATTGATGATTGTGTTCAACAAAGATAGCATATTCAATCTGGCGTGAATCCGGATCGCATAGCATCAGATAGAAGACAGAAGCTGCCGTCAGATCAATTACAATCCGCTGTGTCTCATGCAAAATGCGATTCAGATCATACGATGCTGCCACCAGCGTGCCGATCTGATTGATCGCCTGTAGTTCAGCGATTTGTCGAGTTCGTTGCGCATGCAATGTCACATTCTTCACGTGCAGGGTAAGTTGGGCGGCAATATTGCCGAGAAACTCCATATCACGCGGAGTAAAGGCATACGAACGGTAGCTTTGCACCGACACGACCCCAATCGGTCGTCCATCGCGATCAAGCAGCGGCCACCCCATCCAAGAGCGTGCGATCCGTTCAGCACCGATAACAACAATCTCTACATCGGGAAAGGCTCGAATCTCGTCGGGCAAGTCGCAGAGAAACAACGGTTCACACTCACGCAGAATGTGGGCGGTGAGGGAGTTTGCTGGTGGCGGTTGGTTAATCCAAAAATCGTAGATTTGTCCATCGTCAAGGGTGATACCATCCGTAATCAAATGTCGTTCTGGATCGTAAATCACCATTGAAAAGGCGTCCAAATCAATACAGTTTTGTAAACCGAAGGCTGCTCGTTGCAGTAACTCACGAGTCGTTTGCGCCGTTGAGGCAGCCAGACCAATCTCACGCAAGGCGCGCAGTTCGGCAATCTGGCGCTCGCGTTCCGCTGTAAGGCGACTATGTTCGACCAGGATTGCAATCTGGTTAGCAACCGACTGGGCCAGTGCCAGCTCGTGGGGTGTCAGCTCGCGTGGCGTAAAGCCGAACAGGCTTAACGTACCGAGAACCCGCCGCCCAACAAAGAGCGGTAAATTGATAGTCGACTCAAATGGTGGGAAGAGATGGAGTGGAAACGTTGCCGGATCGTAGTGTGACCGCCAATCCCGGCGAATCACCCGTGGTTGGATCAGCGTAACCACTTCCCGCAGAGGGCTCATCTCAAGCGGAATCTGGCGGGTCTGTTCGATATATTCCTGGCTGAACCCTCGACAGGCTCGTAAAACAAGCAACGTACCGGTTTCATCGAGGAGACGCACATTACCGGCATCAAAATGGAGTGTCGTAACGGCAATTGCTAATGCCTGATCGAGCACATCATCAAATGAACGGGTATCAACCAGCGTAGCAGCCAGTGTACTTAATGCGGCTAACTCTTCGCGGCGTGCGGTCAACTGTTCGGTCAACTCGCGACTCAGTCGATCTTGCTCTTCTACCAGCACCACATTTTCGAGTGCCAATGCAATCACGTTGGCTATTTGCTGAAGGAGTTCAAGGGTTTCGTGATTGTACAGGTCGGGTTGGTAGCTTTGCAGAGAGATGACTCCAACCACCGATTCGCTGATCATCAGCGGTACACCGATCCACGAGCGCGATTGTTTAGCAGTATTGCCAAACAGTACCGGCGGCAAACTGGTGTCGCGTTCGGTCAACAAATCGCGAAAGAGAATTGGCTCACGGCGACGAACAATCAATCCGGTCAGATACCCATATTCGCGATTTTCAAGAAACTCGATCAGACCTTCATCGTAGAGTAAAGCGGCTTTGAACAGTTCTGGTCGCTCATCACAAAAAGCGAGATAACAGGCATCAAAATCGAAAATATTATGTAATTCACGCACAACTGTCTCAAACAATGTGCGTAGCGGTGGTCGATGACGTGCCACCAACCCAATCGCGTACAATGATGCCAGAATTCTCTGATCACGCTCTTGTTGCCGACGCAACGCATCGCGTTGTCGCTGGAGATCGCCGATCAATTGACGCCGACGAGCTGTACGGGTCATTCCTTCATTCCTGTCGCTTCGTGCATCTCAAACGGCAGTGTACAAACCGTTGCCGGACGATCAAACACGGTTACGGTCGTGCCGGGTTCAGCGTATACCCGCCGCAAATACGCCAGCCCAATCCAACCGAAACGTGGCGAGCAGACAGCACTGGTCAGATCACCAACCTCTTTATCATCAGCCATGACCTTTGCCGGTAACGATTCGGGAGCTGCCGATAGGCGTAAACCGCGCAACAGTTTGGCAATGCGACCACGGCTCTCCATACGGGCTATGATCTCTTGACCAACGTAACAGCCTTTGTGAAAACTGACCGCTCGCCACAAATCGGCTTCGAGCGGAATGTAATCCAGCGTGATTTCGTGCTTGAAACGTGGATAGCCGTGTTCAACCCGAACTATTTCGGCGGTGTTCCTATCAAGCTCGACCGCGCCGGCGTTGGTCAGGGCGGTCATAAGGGCTATGACCTGTGTAGGGTGTGGGTAGAGGGTATAACCGTCGCCCCCCATGGGTTCACATCGGGCCACGAATAGTTGCTGTTCAGCCCACTGTGCCGACACAATGCCATAGCGAGGTACATCGGTGGGTAATCCTATTGTCTTGAGCACCTGGCTTGCCTGCGGCCCATATACGCCAATTTGCCCCAACTCGGCGCTGGCATCAGCGACCGTTACCTGATCGTTGAAAAAGATATTCTTTCGCAAATGGCGTAAAATGGCTGCCCCATGCCCAACACCCGTTTCAAGCAATAAGGCTTCAGGCAGTACATATACTCGCAGCAGATCGATCATTCGCCCGATGGGGGTCGTCAAGACCGTGAGGGTACCCTGTCCGGGTTGTAACGGCTCAATAGCGTTGGTCGAGAGACGATGGAGCAACGCAGCCCGATCACGACCACGCATCCAGAGCCGTCCACGATCTGATTCGTCGAGGATTGCGGCAGTGCTGTAGATAGCGTTATAGCTTGCCGATGTAACATCTTCCATACGTTTTAATGTCATGAGTACGTGCCTGTCATATATTTTATTGTATCACGGCACTTGCAAGACTGGCCGACGGAGCTTGAGTTGAAGTTGCATGCCGTAACGAGGACGTAACGTAATGCCTGTCTGCAAGGCAATCGGATGATCGGGTACCGGTAGCACATGCCACCGCTGTGCCAGAGTAGCCAGTACTAACACCCCCTCCATCCAGGCAAACGGTTCGCCGATGCAATTACGCGGCCCGCCACCAAAGGGAAAAAAAGCAAATTTTGGTCGTGTAGCTTGTGCGGCTGGTGTATGACGAAGTGGCTCACAACGGTATGGATCGGGAAAGAAACGACTATCGTGATGCATCAGCCAGGGACTCATCAGAACAATCGTATCTGGTTTGATCGGTACATCACCAATCGTCACCGGCGCGATTGCTCGTCGGCCAATGATCCAGGCCGGTGGATAAAGACGTAAGGCTTCGGCAAAGAGCCAGTGGGTATAGGACAACGATGGCAGATCGGCTACCGTTGGTGCACGTTCACCAAGTACGGTATCAAGTTCGCTATGTAACGTTGCCGCAATTGTTGGATGCGTAGCCAACAAGTAAAGCGCCCACGTCAACGCATTTGCGGTGGTCTCATGACCGGCCAGGAAGAGTGTCATCAACTCGTCGCGCAATTGGGCATCTGTCATGCGATAACCATCTCCCTCGTGATCGACTGCTGCTAACAACAATGAGAGGAGATCACCGCGATCACGGGGATCGGCACGGCGGGTAGCGATGATCCGGTAGATGATCGTATCGAGGCGCGTCTTAGCATGCTGGAACCGACGTACAGGCGGTAACGGTAAGGCCATCAACCAGTCGGCAAAGGGTAACACTGCCAGATCAAACATTGCTACCAGATCATGCATTGCAGTGAACACTTGATCGGCATCAGCCTCGGTATCGGCGGAAAAGAGTGTTACCCCGACAATCCGCAGCGTGATTGCCATCAACTCACGACTCATATCCAGCACGGCGCCATCTTGCCAGTGGCTACTCCGTTCCTCAGCCGCAGCCACCATGGCTGGGCCATAGGACGCGAGTCGTTGACGGTGAAAAGCTGGCTGAATCAGCCGTCGTTGACGAAGGTGCGTTTCACCTTCGCTAGTGAGCAATCCTTCGCCGAGCAATCGCTTGGCCCGTTCGAGCACGCGCCCCTTCACAAAAGCCCGATTTTTAGTGACCAGCACCTCGCGAATGCAGTCAGGATGATTCACTAAGACCATGCGTTGTGGTCCGGCCCAAAATTCCACTACATCACCGCGCATTGCCAGATCGGTCAGTAATGTTAGGGGATCACGACGCAACCGCTGAAGATTTCGGATCGATACAGGAGAAGGAACATGGATTAGCATGCTACACCACCTTAATTCATAATTGAGTCCACTGCAAAAACTCACCACAGAGCACACAGAGCACACAGAGCGTCTAAGATTTATGAATGAAAGGATAATTTTTGACCATTGGGCGCATGTAAGAAAAATTTTTCACAACCCTATGTTCAATGAAAGACAAAATTATCTTTAGTCTCTGTGATCTCCGTGGTCTCTGTGGTGAGAAGATCACCTTTTTGCAGTGAAGTCATAATTACCCGGCGTATGCTCAAGAGAATACTCCTGTTTTCTGGCCGATGGCACGCTGGCCCGCATCCCAATGTGAGAGGGTAGCAATACCTGGCACTTCCTTAGCTTGCCGCCAGAGATTATCTTCGCCGCTAGGGAAACGTTATGGGTATATCGTCCTTAATCTTCCGAGCCGCTAGGAGCGTTGTTCAGGATGATAAGCGTTGACGATACACAACGCCGTTCCGGTAATCAATGTCAAATCGTGATAGATACTATGCAGGAACGATATTGATACGGTAGCCGCAGATTGTAGGAAATCTCTTCATGGGTGCCTCGTCTGGCAACATCTCTCTTTCCGCATCACAATGCGTCTGATAGCAAGTCTTCCCCGATGTCGGAAAAAAAGGACAACAGTGCATTGACCCGCATCCGTTTCAAACATTCAGCGCATCGCGGGCACATATCAACATCATACCACGCTTGTCAGATGTTCATTCCATGTCGCAAAGCGTTAACCGTCCGTGAAATTTAGAACAACATCATGGTATACTACAGCTATCGGTGAACCTTCAACTAAATGAGCACACAACAATGATTCGTTGATGACGGGGGAGTCCATGAGTGTAACAGGGCGACTGGCAGGAAAGATTACGCTCATTACCGGCGGTGCTGGCAACATTGGTAGTGAACTGACAAAACGTTTTCTGGCTGAAGGAGCAACAGTTATTATTAGTGGGCGTAATGGCGCCAAACTCACTGCCCTGGCCGAACAGATGCGGTCAGAGGCTGGAGTTCCGGCGAAGCGGATCGACCTCGAAGTGATGGATGGGGGCAATCCGGCAGACGTGCGTGCCGGTATTGCGGCGATCGTTGCCCGTCATGGCAAAATTGATATTTTAGTGAACAATGCTGGCAGCGCAGGCGCCCAACGACGGTTAGCTGATATTCCGCTTACCGATGCCGAACTTGGTCCTGGCGCCGAAGAAACGCTGGCGACGAGCGTTGCAAATTTGCTCGGTATGCCGTGGCATTTGATGCGGATCGCGGCGCCACATATACCGCCAGGAGGAGCTATCATCAATATTTCGACTATCTTTTCGTATGCTGAGTACTATGGACGTATCCCGTATGTTACCCCGAAAGCTGCACTCAATGCGCTATCGCAGATTGCAGCCCGCGAACTGGGTGCACGTGGTATTCGCGTGAATACTATTTTTCCTGGCCCGATTGAGAGCGAACGGATTCATACCGTCTTCCAGCGCATGGATCAATTGAAAGGTAGCGCGGAAGGTGATACAGCGCAGCAATTCTTGGCAACGATGCGATTGTGGCGGGCGAACGATCAGGGGGAACTTGAGCGCCGCTTCCCAACGGTTGGTGATGTGGCCGATGCGGCGGTCTTTCTGGCCAGTGATGAGGCAGCAGCCCTTGCTGGGGAAACCATTGCTGTTACCCATGGCATGGAACTTCCGCTGCGCAGCGAAACCAGCTTACTGGCGCGCACCGACCTGCGCACGATCGATGCGAGTGGTCGGACGACGCTGATCTGTGCCGGTGATCAGATCGAAGAGGTGATGGCGCTGGCCGGTATGTTACGCACGTGTGGCAGTGAAGTCATTATCGGCTTCCGTTCGGCCACTGCTCTGGCTCAGTTCGAGCAAGCAGTGAGTGAAAGTCGTCATTTAGCGGGTGCAACCTTTACCCCACCAATTGCGTTACCACTCGATCCCCGTGATCCAACCACAATCGATGCGATCTTCGACTGGGCGGGAGAGAATACCGGTGGCATTCACGCAGCAATTATTCTCCCTGCTTCTAGCCGTGAACCGGCTAACCAGGTGATTGAGGTTGATGATGCCCACGTCATGCAATTTCTGGCCGATGAGATTGTTGGTACGATTGTGATTGCCAGTCGCTTGGCCCGTTATTGGCAATCTCAGCGTCTGACGCCGGGCGCCCGTGCCCGTAGTCCACAGGTTATCTTCCTCTCGAATGGAGCGAATGCCGCAGGGAACGTGTACGGTCGCATTCAAAGTGCGGCTATCGAGCAGTTGATTCGGGTATGGCGTCACGAGGCCGAACTCGATTATGCCCGTGCGACTGCCAATGGTGAGCGGGTGTTACCAGCGGTGTGGACGAACCAGATTGTGCGATTTGATAATCGCAGCTCCGAGGGGCTGGAATTTGCCTGTGCGTGGACGGCTCAGTTACTACACAGCCAACGCCGGATCAGCGAAATTACTCTCAATATTCCTGCTAACGTTAGCGCTACTACCGGTGCGCGTAGTGCGTCAGTGGGTTGGGCCGAAAGTCTGATCGGCTTACACCTGGGCAAGGTTGCGCTCATCACCGGTGGTAGTGCCGGCATCGGCGGCCAGATCGGTCGGCTACTGGCGCTCAGCGGTGCACGAGTGATGCTGGCAGCCCGCGACCGTCATAAACTAGAGCAGATGCAGGCGATGATTCGGGCCGAACTGGCTGAAGTGGGTTACACTGATGTCGAAGATCGGGTACACATCGCACCTGGTTGCGATGTCAGTAGTGAAGAACAGCTTGTTGATCTTGTCGAACGTACCCTGGCTACGTTTGGCACCGTGGACTATCTCATTAACAACGCTGGCATCGCTGGTGTCGAAGAAATGGTTATAGACATGCCGGTAGAGGGTTGGCGGAACACACTGTACGCTAACCTGATCAGCAACTACTCGCTAATGCGTAAACTGGCGCCCTTGATGAAGAAACAAGGTAGTGGCTATATCTTGAACGTTTCCTCCTACTTTGGCGGTGAAAAAGAGGCTGCCATTCCCTATCCCAATCGGGCTGACTATGCCGTCTCAAAGGCCGGTCAGCGAGCAATGGCCGAGGTCTTTGCCCGCTTTCTGGGGCCAGAAGTGCAGATCAACGCGATTGCGCCGGGGCCGGTTGAAGGTGATCGCTTACGCGGTACAGGTGAACGCCCTGGTCTGTTTGCCCGTCGCGCACGGCTCATTTTAGAAAACAAGCGGCTTAATGAACTGCACGCGGCACTAATAACCACTGCCCGTACCGATGCACGTCCGATGCGTGAGCTGGTGGAACTGCTATTACCGAACGATGTGGTCGCACTAGAGCAGAATCCCGCGACGCCGCAAGCCTTACGTGAACTGGCCAAACGCATTCGCAGCGAAGGCGATCCGGCAGCTTCTTCGAGCAGTGCCTTACTCAACCGCTCGATTGCCGCGAAGCTCCTCGCTCGCCTGATAAACGGTGGCTACGAGCTACCTGCCGATATGTTTGCGCATCTGCCTCTTCCGCCCGATCCATTCTTCACCCGTGCTCAGATCGACCGTGAGGCGCGCAAGGTGCGCGATGGTATCATGGGAATGCTCTATCTACAACGGATGCCAACCGAGTTTGATGTGGCGATGGCTACGGTTTACTATCTCGCCGACCGCAATGTCAGCGGCGAGACCTTCCACCCCTCGGGAGGGTTGCGCTACGAACGCACTCCTACCGGCGGTGAGCTGTTTGGCATGCCTGCTCCGGAACGGCTGGCCGAGTTGGTCGGTACAACCGTGTACCTCATTGGCGAACATCTTACCGAGCATCTGAATCTCCTTGCACGGGCTTATCTCGAACGCTACGGTGCGCGCCAAGTCGTGATGATCGTAGAGACAGAAGCCGGTGCAGAGACTATGCGTCGCTTGCTCCACGATCATGTTGAGGCCGGTCGGCTTATGACGATTGTTGCCAGCGATCAGATTGAAGCAGCGATTGATCGGGCAATTGCGCACTATGGCCGCCCTGGGCCGGTAGTCTGTACGCCTTTCCGTCCTCTGCCCACTGCACCACTGGTTGGCCGTAAAGATAGCGACTGGAGTACAGTGCTAAGTGAGGCCGAATTTGCTGACTTGTGTGAACACCAACTGACTCACCACTTCCGGGTGGCGCGCAAAATTGCCTTGTGCGACGGTGCTAGCCTGGCGCTGGTCACACCAGAAACGACTGCTACGTCGAGTACCGAACAATTTGCGTTGGCGAACTTTGTCAAAACAACTTTACATGCCTTCACCGCGACCGTCGGCGTCGAAAGTGAACGTACTGCGCAGCGTATTCTGATCAATCAGGTAGACCTGACCCGTCGCGCACGTGCTGAAGAGCCACGCGATCCGCATGAACGCCAACAAGAACTCGAACGCTTCATCGAAGCGGTACTGTTGGTGACCGCGCCACTTCCACCCGAATCAGATACGCGCTACGCTGGCCGAATCCATCGTGGGAGAGCGATTACTGTGTGAGAAATGTGCAAATTGTTCTCATATGTGTCTGAAAAATTCCTTTCCAACACCTGCTAACTCGCCCCTGTCCTCTCTCACCAGGTGAGAGGACGGGGGAAATGGAGGTGGCTGACACTTCTCTCACCTAGGAGAGAGGACGGGAAAAATGGAGGAGATGCTGACACGCCTCACTTTCTCCCTGTCCTCCTTCCTCTCTCAGCAGATGAGAGAACGGAAAAATGGGGGGGTGGGTTAGTACCTACCCCTTCCTCTCACTCCTCTTTCCTATTTCTTATCTCTTCACCTCGCCACTGTTGACTAGGAAAAAACTCTGAAGGCCTGCCGTGAGGGGGGCCAACGTTCTTTCTCTCCAGTCCCCACGTTCCCCCTTCCTCTCCCCGTGTGGGAGAGGAAGGGGGCCAGGGGGAAGGTGAGGGGAGTCAGGCGTGCTCGGCAGTACAGGCGCTGACATCGTTGCAACTCTGTTCCAGTGTGTCGCGGAGACGCATACGTTGCCAGCCAACGTTCCCCTGACGATTATGGAGATGCCATAATCGAGCCTCATCAAAAGTCTAAGTTTTTTGATCATGCTCTAAGTAAGACATCAAGCCCCCCTAGACAAACATCAGCTCTTTCTGTAAACTAAGATACAGGAGGTTCTATGCACGTCTCACGCGAGCCAATCCTGGTCATTGCTGCACATGCCGACGATATTGAGTTTGCCGCTGCCGGAACGATTGCCGGCTGGGCAGCGGAAGGCTATCCCATCACGTACTGCATCATCACTGATGGGTCGGCTGGCTCGAACGAACCAGGGACACTTGCGGCAGACTTGATCAAGCGTCGCCAGGACGAACAACGTGCAGCAGCGCACGTCCTTGGGGTGCAGGATGTGCGCTTCCTTGGTTACCGTGATGGTATCCTCCAGCCAACACTCGAGCTACGACGCGAACTAACCCGCCTTATTCGCGCTGTCCGCCCCTTCCGTGTCCTTTGTCAGGACCCAACGCTTGTCTTTGCCGGTAGCACTTACATCAACCATCCCGATCACCGTGCCGCTAGTGAAGCTGCGATCTACGCTGTTTTCCCGAGCGCTGAAACGCGCCCGATCTTCCCGGAATTGCTGGCCGAAGGGTATGAACCGCACAAAGTGCGCGAACTCTATCTGATGTTCCCGGCTGCCCCTGATCTCTACCTCGACATCAGCGATCGGATCGAGCAGAAAATTGAAAGTCTGCTCTGCCATCGTTCACAACTCGGCCCCGATGTTGCCGATTGGGTGCGCAAGTGGGATGCCGAGAACGGCGCACAGATTGGCGTTGCTTACGCCGAAGTATTCCGGGTTATTCGCCTCGTCGATAATTAACCTCGCGACACCAGACCTTTCCTTCACGAACAGCAAATAGCTGTTCGCGGAGGGTTTGGTGTACGCGCCGGTTTGTATTTTATTGCTGCCGAAATATCGGCTAGAAAGGAATAACATTGGCAGATTGATTCGCAAGAGGTGCGTGCGTGTCAGGGCCGCCCGCATCTCGGTCACACCGGTTGCATAGACCGGCGTGTAGCCCTGTTCGTCGTGTCCGCGCCAGCGTCGGGGTATGTGCCCACGATGTGGTCTCCTTTCATGAACCTGCTGCGGTGTTGCAGCCGCGCATACTGCGCGTCAGAGATCACGGTTGCGGACGTAGCCAGGAGTTTATATGAGTACCATCACAAACAATCGACATCAGGCCCTCAGTGATAACGTTTGGCTGCACTTTTTCCAAATGGGCCACTTTTCCAGTACCAACGCGCGGCCCACGATACTGGTGCGAGGTGAAGGGTCGCGCGTATGGGATCAAGACGGTAATGAGTATATCGACGGTCTCTCTGGTTTATTCACAGTAAATGTCGGTTATGGTCGTCGCGAAATCATCGAGGCGATCAGTGCGCAACTGAGCGATATCGCTTACGTCAGTCCCTTTAGCTTCCCCAGTCTTCCGCTCATTGATCTGTCTGCCCGTCTGGCAGCGATCAGCCCTACCGGCCCACGGTCACGAGTGTTCCTGACGACCGGCGGTTCCGATGCCGTCGAGACGGCGCTGAAAATAGCGAAGGTGTACCAGCGTCGCCGTGGCTTCGCCGACCGGACGAAGATTATTGCCCGCCGTGTCAGTTATCACGGTACCTCGATGGGTGCCCTCTCGGTTAATGGTGTGACCTCGATCCGCAACGGTTTTGGTCCGCTCGTGCCCGGTGCACGCCATGTCCCGCTACCGTATCGCTTCCGCTGCGACTATTGTGCGGAACATAGTGCTTGCCAGGGTGTTTGCGTTGATGAGGTGGAACGCCTGATCGAGTTTGAAGGTCCCGAAACAATTGCCGCTATTATTATGGAACCGGTCCAAAACAGTGGTGGTGCAATTGTTTCACCTCCGGGCTACCTGCAACGTATTCGCCAGATCTGTGATCACTACGGTATCGTGATGATCATTGACGAGGTGATCTGCGGCTTTGGCCGGGTCGGTGACTGGTTTGGTTCGACTGCGATGGGTGTAAGCCCCGACATCATCACCTGCGCAAAAGGGATTACCAGTGGTTATGCGCCACTCGGAGCGGCTATTGTACGCAATACGATTGCCGATGTTTTCGTTTCTGAAAACGATGCCGATAAGTTCATGCATGGCATCACCTTTGGCGGACACGTTGCCAGTTGTGCAGCGGCGTTAGCCAATCTGGCGATTATCGAGCGAGAACATCTGCTTGAGCGTGCACGTGAGATGGGGGCTTACTTGATGCGCGAGTTGATCGCTGCCGTTGGTAATCATCCCAATGTCGGTGAGGTGCGTGGGATGGGGATGTTTATGGCGGTTGAGCTGGTTCGCGACCGGGTCACACGCGAGTCGTTGGAGGAAGAGCGTTTAATGGGCTGGTTGAGCGATCAGTTGAAGCAGCGCGGCCTGATCTGTCGAGCGGATGATCGGCTTGAACCGGTGATCCAGCTAGCCCCGCCATTGATCCTTACCAAAGATGAGGCTGATCGTTGCGTAAAGATCGTAGCGGAAGCCATCCATGCCCTTGGCCGACGAGTAGGTAGCACGCCAACGGTGATCGCTCTTGGCGCTGCTCCTCTTCCTCTGGAAAAGACTACTGCGGCGGCGGCTGATTAACTACCGGGAAAGCTATTGAACAGTTAGCCCGAAGGATCCCCTTCCTTTCGCGAAATGGGGGGGAAGGGGGATTATTAAATCCGCCGGCAGTCAGCGTGTCCAGGGTACACTATCTCGTGTACCTTATTCGCCGCGTGGATGTGGGCCAGTTGCTCTCCAGCCCCCCGCTTGCGGGGGAGCGGGAGACCTAGGGATGATGAGGCGCTGATGTGCTCCTCGGTGGGTGCTTGTCGTCCACCATACCTGCGGGCCAGAGGCCCGCGCACCCAGGTGACTTTGGGGTGGTATCACCCACCTGCGCATCGGCGCAGGTGTCTGACGCGGGCCAGAGGCCTGCGCACGCAGGTGACTTTGGGGTGGTATCACACATCTGCGCATCGGCGCAGGTGTCTGACGCGGGCCAGAGGCCTGCGCACGCAGGTGACTGCGTGGGTCAGAAGTTATCGGTAGCAGGGATAGGATCGTTGTCGGTATTCCGCTGCTGGTGCCTCGGTGACTCGCAGCAGAGAATGCTGAAACCCTTCTCTGATCCACGGTTTTGCTTCACACCGAAGCTGCTTCACTACGGTATTCGCGCCAGAGACGTCGTAATTCGGTGGCTGGATCACGCCAATAGCGCTCTGGATCAATCGGTAACGTAGGTAACGTCTTTGTCGTCGGCAACCGGTTGATAACTTCGCGCAAGGCATCCCAGGCGGCCTTCGGGCGTCCGTTTGCCGTCCATAACCCCCAGGTTCGCGCTACCCAACTACGGTCGAAGGGAGGTACGTTCCAATGTTGTTCAGATGGGTCAACCAGGCTGGCCAGCCAGACGGCGGCTGCTCCGGCGCGGGCCAGATTGACGAGCGACTCTTGCAAGGCGGTTGCAGCCGCCTCTTCGTCGGCAAGAAAGGTCTGGGTCGATTTAGCGAATATCTGATCAGCTTGCCAGCCGATCAGGTTACTGACCGGCGCTGTCGGCCATCCCAGGTCGGCAACGACTACCTGAGCCGCAGCAGAGTCGTTAATTTCTTCAGCTAGTAGACCGGCGACAATCGCATGGCAGAAACAGGCAGCCTCGCCGCGAGCTGGTGGTCCACCACTGAGGGGGGGCCATGGTCCGACACTGACAACTACCGTGCCACCAGCCATAGCGATGTCGTAAGGACGCAGGCTGGCGCGATTACTCAGAGTGGTGGCATCAACATATCCAAAGAGCTGGTTGGCGCCATTTGCACGGGCTTGTTCGGCCAAATCGGCCCACCAGGCTGCCATGTCGCGATGATCGGTTGGTGTGCGCACGCGCTCGAAACCGGCGGCTAGGAGCCAACCGGCGATGACAGGATGATCGGCAAAATTGCCAACGACCTCCCGTAACAGGTATCGTTGTGCTGACCGCATGTCAGGGTCGGTATAGAGATCACGTACCGGTTCGTGACGGTAAAACGAATTGTCAAGAATCGTCAACGGTGGTACGGTCAGCAAGGCCTGTACCGACTGAGTAGTCAAGGCCTGGGGTGGAATACCGAGCGCCCAATCAGGCAAATGCAGGGTCGGCCCCAGCGTTGCACTCATAAGAGAGACAACCACCTGTAGATGATTAGATTGGGCCAGATCAAGCCCACGCTGAAAGCCATTGAGGGCGGCAACCGAAATCCGTTGGGGACCTGGTTGTACTTCAGCCCAGCGCAGTTCAAACCGTACCTGTTGGATTCCAACATCGCGAGCACGCTGTAAAAACTCGCGTAGGGCGCCGTGGTCGAAGCTCGACCAGCTTGCGGCCAGCGCTTGTGGACGCGCCGGCATTGGTGGCCAGATGGTTGTTCCGATGTTCATAGGCGTTTGCGAATGTCTTGTCCCATCTCCAACCCGGCATTGCGACCATGGCTCGTCATGAGCAGATTATTTCACGCAATCAGGTAACGTATCATCTGATATGATGGTGCTAACATCGTCTTTTGCTGCCGGTTTATCGACAACAGGTATATATTCCATTATAGTATAACGTCTGCTACAGCATGGCGATAGGGGAATAGTAGTTGGAATGTCTCAGCGCATTGAAATTGTCGTACCTGCTGGGCTTGAAGCAATAGCCCGTACAGAAATGCAGCGGATTACCGGATTACGGCTCGATCCGGTTTTTGAGGACGGAGTTATTCGTGCCACAATACACAGTTCGTTACAGGCACTTTTTCAGCTACGGTGCGTCACATCGATTTATGTAGTACGTCGCTTCGCAATCCCCCGCCCACGCGCACTGCTTGGTGACGAGCACTTGCGAGCTGTCTTAGCTACCATCGAGATGGTGCGTCGGCTGCATCCTGCTGGTACCTTTCGGACTCTGTTTCTCAGTGCAGCCGGTGCTGAGAGTAGTGTGTTACAGCGTTTTAAACAGGAACTCTGTACCCGGCTTGGCCTTGTGCCTGGTGAGGAAGATGGGGATTTGCTGATCCGGTTACGGCCAGCGCCTGATCGCGATGGATGGGAGGTATTAGTTCGCCTCACACCCAGGCCATTGGCGACCCGCCAGTGGCGCGTGTGCAACCGCGAAGGAGCGCTCAGTGGACCGGTTGCTTATGCAATGGCGGTGTTAAGTAAGCCGCGAGATAACGATCGGGTTCTCAATGTAGGATGCGGATCAGGATCGCTGATGATCGAGCGGTTATTTTCCGGATCGGCAGCTCGGGTTATCGGTTGCGATACCGATTCAGAAGCGCTAGCCTGTGCACGGCGGAATCTTGCTGCTGCTGGTTTCAGCAATCGGGTCGAACTGTACGATTGGGATGCGTGCCATCTGCCGTTACCGTCAGGGAGTATCGATGTGGTGCTGGCTGATCTCCCATTTGGTCATTTGGTTGGCTCGCATACGGTCAATCTGACGCTCTACCCGACACTACTAGCAGAAGCAGCTCGCGTGACCCGTCCTGGTGGGCGGGCGGTGCTGATCAGTCACGAAGTACGATTGATGGAACGTTCGTTAGCCGAACTACCAGTGTGGTGCATCGAACAGCAATTGCGCGTTAATCTCCGCGGGCTTCACCCGCGCATCTTTGTGTTACGGCGCAGCTCATTGTAAGCTGGTCTCTACCCTTCGCCACTGCCCCCTGTCTCGATCTGGGCAGCACGCACAACTTCTAGCCGTTGACGTAGCATATCTAATTGAGCACCGAGTGTATCAATCTCGCGCCGTTCGAGCGCCATAATGCGTAAGAGATGAGCTTTCTGTTCTAACTCGATCCGATCGGTGGTACGTGACAGGCGTTGCTCGAGTTCGCGCAACCAGCTATCTACGCGCTCAAGCCAGGAGGTGAGTTGCCGCAGGTATTGCTCGTCGGTCTCTTGTAAGGCGCTCATGCGTTCGTCGGCCATCTGGCGCAACTCTTCGAGGCGCTCCTGATTCATCAGGAAACGCTCGGTCGAGAGTCGTTCAATCCGCTTGATCTCGGCATTGATGTCAGGAAGTTTGGCGGCTAACTCTTTTATTTGCGCCGGTAACATTTCAGCAAACAGATCGATCTGCTTTCGAATCTCTTCCAGACGATCAACACGAGTGCGTAGCTCGTCAATTGGTGGGCGCAAGTCGGTGAGGAGTTGCTGTGATTCGACGGCCAGGCGGCGCAAATGTTGTTTTTCAATCTGCAAATCATCGCTAACGCGCCGTACTTCTTGCATAACCGCAGCATCGGCTTCGCGCAACCGTTCGAGTTGGAGGGCTAATTGCCGTTGACGTTCATCAAGCTCTTTAATCTGCGACGCAAGTGCAGTAATTTGCCGTTCAACCTGCTCAATGCGGTTGATCCAGCCCGCCAGGAAATCGCGGTCTTGTTTGCGCGCTTCGGCAACCTGCTGAATCTGAGCCTGCATATCGCGGATCGGGCGCAAGCCATCTTCGATTTTAACGAGCGCGGCTGCTACTTCTCGGCGTAGCGCGACGACATCACGGCGTACAATTTCATTGGCCTGCGCAACGTCGCCAGTGTGTCGATCAAAGAGGCTCTGTATTTGTGCAATCGCCCCTTCGTTTTTGCGTACCTGTTCCATCGCCCATTGATACTTGTTGGTCTGGTCTTTCAACAGGCGGCGAAGCTCGTCAATCTGACCTTGCAGGTAGACGAGTTGCGATTGTTCCTGGGCTCGGAGCCGCTCTTCTTCGTAGCGTGTGGTCAGGTCTGGATTTGACATACTCTCTCCTGGTGGTTGGGTTCAGTCGTTATCTAAACGGTCATTGTCTGGGCAATGGCAATCGCTTCAGGTAATTTCACCGAGCCGACGTAAAGCGCTTTCCCAATAATGGCCCCTTCGACGCCAAGTTGTGCAAGGCGACGCACGTGTTCGAGGCTGGCGATGCCACCACTGGCGATAATTGCCGGGCCAGTGGGAGAGATCAGCTCGGCCAGGGCGGTAAAATTTGGTCCACTGAGTGCACCATCGCGGCTGATGTCAGTATAAATGATCCGGCGAGCTCCAAGGTTAGTCATCTGTTCGGCCAGGGCGGTCGCCTTCACCGTTGACGTAACCGTCCAACCATCGGTCGCAACTAGGCCGTTGCGGGCATCAATCCCGATCACGATCTGTTCTCCGAAGCGGTTGAGCAAACGGGCAACCAGTTCAATTTCAACGATGGCCGCCGTGCCGATGATGACTCGTTCAACCCCCAACGCGAGCGCCGCTTCAACATCTGATTCACGGCGCAAGCCGCCCCCAAGCTGTACTGGAATCTGCACGGCCTGGGTAATGGCGAGGATGATGTCTACGTTCTGGGGGCGACCGGTGCGGGCGCCGTCGAGATCGACCAGATGTAACCGACCGGCACCTTGCGCTTCCCAATGACGGGCCACTGCAACCGGATCGTCGGCATAAATAGTCATCTGCTCGAAATCACCCTGATACAATCTGACACAGCGACCATCTTTAATATCAATAGCAGGAATAATCTCCATCATGATGCTCCAACTGAATCAGAAGCTCCGCTCCAGCGCACAAAATTGGCTAGCAGGCGTAAGCCATAATCGCCACTTTTTTCTGGATGGAACTGAACGGCTGCCAACCGATTGCGAATAATGACACTGGGGAAAGCGAGGCCATAATCGGTGCGTGCAGCAACCACCGACTCGTCGGCAACGGCACAGTAGTACGAATGCACAAAGTAGACATCAGCGCCGTTGGGAATACCATCGAAGAGAGGGTGGTCACGAAAAGGCGGTGTGATATGAATTTGATTCCAACCGATCTGGGGAATCTTGCCAGCGCTTTCGGGAAGACGGCGCACGGTACCCTGAATGATGTTAAGACAGGAATGGGGACCAAACTCCTCACTTTCACTCAGTAAGACTTGCATACCGACACAGATGCCCAAAAATGGCGTTCCAGCAGTGATAATAGTCGGTAGCACCTCGGCAATGCCCAGGTGACGCAGGCTTGCCATCGTATCGGCGGTCGCACCAACACCAGGCAAGACAACGGCCTGCGCCGAGCGAATAACATTTGGATCATCGGTCACTACAAGCGGAGCACCGACACGTTGTAATGCGCGCACAACGTTTGGCAGGTTGCCGGCGCCGTAATTAATCACTGCAATCATGACACTCCTTGATACCCGGCGTGCATTAACAACGGATGCTGATTTTGTAACGTCGTAATGATGTGATCAATGTTAGGTTCGGGGACATCTCCGCCACCAATGGGGTCATGGCCGGGTGCCTTGCCAAGCAGCAGCCGTAAGGTTGCAACAACGCTGGCAGCCAGGGCAGAGAGACTATATCCGCCTTCAAGGACAAATCCAATCCGACCCTGACACAACTCGTTGGCCCAGTCGAGCAGATGCTGTACGATCTGGGCAAAGCCTTCGACCGAAACAGCCATCGGCCCGATGGGATCACTCCAGTGAGCATCAAACCCGGCTGATACCAGGATAATTTCCGGTTGGAACCGGCGGAGAGCTGGCCCAATGATCTGCCGGAAGACGCGATCATATCCACTATCGCCTGTGCCATAAGGGAGAGGTACATTGAGCGTCGTGCCAGCTGCTGTTCGCGGATCACCCATTTCGTAGATGGCACCAGTACCGGGGTAGAGAGGTGTGGCATGTGTTGAACAGAAGAGTACCCGTCCATCGCGGTAAAAGATGTCCTGCGTACCGTTGCCGTGATGCACATCAAAATCGACAATCGCGATGCGTCGGAGGTGGTAGCGATCGAGCAGAAACCTGGCGGCAATTGCAATATTGTTGAAGAGACAGAAACCCATCGAGCGAAAATCAGTTGCGTGATGTCCCGGTGGTCGCACCAAGGCGAAGGCATTGTGACAACGTCCTTCTACCAGGGCTTCAGCCATACAAATCGTTGCTCCCGCTGCCAGCAGAGCCACATCCCACGAGTCAGCCGTAACGTAGGTGTCGCTGTCAATCTGACCACCGCCATAACTGGCGAGTTGCCGGACACGATGCAGCATCTGCGCGTTGTGTACAGCCAGCAACTCAGTCTCTGTAGCCGGACGGATTGGCAACTGAACGAGATGGGGTAACAAACCGTCAGCCTCAATTGCCCGTCGAATAGCGTGTAGTCGTGCAGCCTGTTCGACGTGACCGTGCCATGTATGAAGATCAAATCGCTGATCGGTTAAAATAGCTGTGGTCATAACCTCTTCTGCGTCGTGATAACAAGCTGTGTGATCCGCTCACCGCCGTCATTTTCTCCATTGTACCACGAGGGCTATCACCATCGGTTCAACAAACGTATCACAAATGGTATAATCCACTCGCAAATCTGTGCGAATGGAGACAGTCTATGTCGCGTCCGCTGTTAGTTCTGGTTGACGGTCATGCCCTGGCGTATCGGGCATTTTTCGCGTTACGTGAGAGTGGCTTGCGTTCATCACGCGGTGAACCGACGTATGCCGTCTTCGGTTTTGCTCAGATTCTGTTGACGGCGCTGGCCGATTATCGGCCCGACTACGCTGCGGTTGCCTTTGACGTCGGTCGGACGTTTCGTGATGATCTGTATGCTGAATATAAGGCTGGGCGCGCCGAGACGCCAGAAGAGTTTTATCCACAGTTTGAGCGGATGAAACAACTGGTACAGGCCCTGAACATTCCGATCTACACCGTTGAGGGGTATGAGGCTGACGATGTGATCGGAACGCTGGCCCGTCAGGCTGCTACCCAGGGGATCGATACGATTATTCTCACCAGTGATACTGACGTTCTACAACTGGTTGATGAGCATGTGCGGGTTGCGCTGGCAAATCCCTATCGGGGCAAGACAAGCGTCACCTTGTACGATGTTGAGCAGGTACGCAAGCGTTACGATGGACTCGAACCGGCGCAGTTGGCCGATCTGCGCGGCTTGAAGGGTGATTCCTCTGACAATATCCCGGGTGTGCGTGGGATTGGTGAAAAGGGTGCAATTGCCTTACTCAAGCAGTTTGGTTCGCTCGATCATTTGCTCGCGCATATCGATGAGGCCCCGAAGCGGTATCAGGCTCTGTTGCGTGAGCAAGGTGAGGATGCCCGTTTTTCGCGTCAACTGGCGACCATCGTGACCGATGTTCCTATTCAACTCGACCTGCATTCTTGTCGGTTGGGCACCTACGACCGGGCAGCAGTTATAGCACTCTTTCAGGAGCTAGAGTTTGGCGTTGCCTCTAACTTGATTAAGAAACTCCCACCGGTCATTCAATTGCCAACACCGGCGCCACTTCCGGCTGAACTTCCTGTCGCGCCACCCACCGATGAACCGACGCAACTGGCACTCTTTAACGAGGACGGTGACTCGGCATCCAGTTTGCCAACCGCCGAGCCACCACCGGTGACGATTGTCCGCGATACGAGGGCATTATCAGAACTGGTGGCACGATTGCGCGCAGCGCCTGCCTTCGCGTTCGACACCGAATGTACCAGTCTTCAACCAGTTATGAGTGATTTGGTTGGAATCTCGATTGCGCTTGCCCCCGCTGATGTCTGGTATGTACCGATTGCTCACCAAGACGGTGAACAGGTGCCGCGCAACGAGGTGATTTCTGCCCTGGCGCCATTTTTTGCCGATCCGCAAAAACCGAAATTTGCCCACAATGCTAAGTTTGATATGGAGGTGCTGGCCGGAGCCGGGATTCGAGTTGCAGGGCTAACGTTCGATACCATGATCGCAGCCGCCATGTTGGGGAAACGGCAAGGCTTAAAAGACCTCGCCTTCTACGAGTTAAAATTGCCTGAGCCGCCGGCAACTATCGAGGATATGATCGGTCGGGGAAGGAAGCAGATAAGTTTTGCAGCAGTTCCCATTGAACAGGCTGCGCCATATGCCGGTGCTGATGCACTGTATACCCTGCACCTGACCGAACGATTACGTAGCCAGTTAGAGGCAGATGCGGCGCTGCGCGATCTCTACTATCGGGTTGAGCTACCGCTGATTGAGGTGCTGACCGAGATGGAATTGACCGGCATCCTGCTCGATCAGATGTATCTGCGCGAGTTGGGTGAACGTTTCGCCCGACGCATCAATGAAGTGGCCGAACGTATTTATCAGCAGGCCGGCAGTCCATTTAATATCAATTCGGGGCAGCAACTTAATGAAGTATTGTTTGAACGCATAGGCATTGATCCCCGTGCACATGGACTAAGCAAGCTCAAAAGTGGCGGCTACTCGATCACTGCCGAGGTGCTGGAAGAGCTGGCTCAACTCTATCCTATTGCGGCCGATATTCTAACCTATCGCCAGTTAACCAAGCTCAAGAGTACGTACATTGATGCGCTTCCCGAACTGGTCAATCCGCGTACCGGGCGCATTCACACCTCGTACAATCAGCTTGGTGCTGCCACGGGCCGTTTATCGTCAAATAACCCCAATCTGCAAAACATTCCGGTACGCACTGAAGAAGGACGCGAAATTCGGCGTGCTTTTGTGGCAGCGCCGGGTCACCGTTTTGTTGCGGCCGACTATTCCCAGATCGAGTTGCGTGTCCTGGCTCATATCAGTGGTGATGAAAATCTGATTGCTGCATTCGAGCAAGGACTTGACATTCATGCCGCGACTGCGAGTCGGCTCTTTGGTGTAGAGCCGACAGCCGTCGATAAGAACCAGCGTCGGGTTGCCAAGACTGTGGTATTTGGCGTGATCTACGGCATCAGTCCTTTTGGCCTAGCGCAGCGGTTGGGCATCGAGCGCGATTTGGCCCGCCAATTGATCGATAATCTGTTTACTCAGTTCCCTGGTATCCGGCGCTACATCGATCAAACGCTCGACTTTGGTCGCCAACATGGCTACGTGCAAACCCTCTTTGGTCGCCGTCGCGTTGTGGAAGACCTGCGAGCCAGTGGTGCCCGTCGGGCTGCTGCCGAACGAGAAGCGATCAATGCACCGATTCAGGGCACGGCTGCCGATCTGATGAAGATGGCGATGGTCAATGTCCATCGGGCGCTGCGTGAACAAGGGCTGCAAACCCGCCTGCTCTTGCAGGTACACGATGAATTGATCGCCGAAGCACCTGAAGCAGAAGTGACAACGGCTGCACGGCTTCTGCGCGAAGTGATGAGTGGTGTTTACAAACTAAACGTACCGCTTAGTGTGAATCTTGAAGCTGGCCCCAATTGGGAAGAGATGAGTCCGATAGTGGTGGAATAAGGGAAAATGGGCGATGGGCGTCAAGGTTGACCAAAACGCATAGAGAACTTGTCCAATCATACAAAGCAGGTTATCAACCTAGAGGAAGATGGAAATGCCCAATGAAATGAAGCGATCATCAAATCAGGTGTTCGCAAGAGTAATTGTTTCAGTGACAACCCTTATCATCGCATTGACTATTACCCAGATTTTCGTAGAGCGTTCATGGCAAATACAGATTCCGGTTGGTACTCACGACTCGGCTTTCCTGGGTACAGGTTTTTACACGAAAGAAGTTTCCATTGATAACGTACCCTTTCGCTGGACGAATGGGTCAGCAATAGTGAATGTTCCATGGCTCCGTACCGGATATCTGGTTGCAATTCGGGCGAATATTGGGCCTGGTGTATCATATGATTTTGAACTGAGAGATCGTGAACGTTAGGTCAGTTCAATAGAAGCCCAAACTGGATTTCGTACATATCAGGTGATTTGGTCCTCGCCGCTTACCAGCTCCTGGTTTGGAGGGTTAGGTGCTCGTCAATTAACTATCCTGTCTCAACCCAGATCGTTTCCTCCAGATGACTGTCTTCTTGGGATTGCAGTGAACAGAATAATCTTTCGGGAGGTAGATGGATATAGTGTTTCACTAGAACCATTTATCCTGGTTAGTCTTAGCATCATTAGCCTGACAGGGTTACTGTGGCCATTCCGTGGGAAGCAACTCTTCATCTATATTGTAACTGCTCTTTCCCTCCCTATACTTTATGAATTGCTTGTCTGGCATCCACCAACAACTAATTATACCTGGTTACCCTTTTGGTGGCTCCCAGAACTGCTGACTTTCGTTTTGATAGGTCTTCTGTTCATTCGCTATAGTTGGGATTCTCGAAAAGGCGTATTTGTTGTATCTGGTACTGTTTTTCTTATTGCTTTAGCGTTATTAGTGACATTACAGCTTTACTGGATGGTTGAAGGACCTGATTACGGCTGGCATCTCAACCATGGTGGCTCGTGGGAGCGAGTTTTCCGGGCACATGATTTTTATCCTTTTGGGTTTCCTTTAGTATTGTGGCTTGGTCAGTTGGCCGGCAATCAAGCACTTCTCTTCGGACGAATCCTTGGTACGGTTTCGACACTATTCACCATAGGATTAACAATGGCCCTGGCCTATCGCCTTCAAGGTCGTGCTTTTGCGTGGTATGCTGGATTGCTATTGCTGGGATCGCCAATTGTCGTAGCCTATGGGGTACTAGCAAGTACGGACGCACCGATGGTTGCTTTCGCTATAGCAGCACTTCTAGTACTCTGCTGGAACCCAAGTCTGACAGTTTATCACGTTATTCTCGCCGGTTTTTTTCTTGGATGTGCTTATCTCTTTCGTTACCAGGCTATGCTTTTCCTTCCTGCAACGATGATCTGGCTGGCTTTTCAACCAATTGTCCCCCTTTCGAGGAGTTTTGTCTGGTTTCCTCATGATAAATGGTGGTTTAAACCGTTCTTGTTTCTCTTAGCTTTTGTAGTGACAACTGCTCCACAATGGGTTTTGGATATTCGTGATACGGGCTATCCTTTCTTCAACAGACAGTACATTAATATCTGGTTGTTCGCTTACGAACGTACTGATCCTCTGCCAGAAGGGACAAGCTTAGCACAAATGTGGTTTATTGTAAATTATGACCCTACAGCGCTCTTTCGGCATTCGGTGGAAAATATTATCCAGTTTAGCCTGAAAACAATTCATTATCTACTTATTTGGCCTCTTGGATTACTTGCTTTTGCCGGTATAACGATTGTCATCACCCAGTCTTACGATAAGCGGTATAGCCTGATGCTGATCTGGATAGGGATATATATTGCTGCTGTTGCATTGACTGCCAATAAAACACGTTTTTTCTTCCGATCATACCATTGCTAGTACTATTTGTACTTGTATTTCTGTTCACAATGCATAATCGCTTTCAAAGTATGGGGCGATATTGGAACAGAGTATCATTCATCTTCTTAGTCGGATTAATTGTTTGGATACTTTTTCTGAAACAGAGTTATTGGGATACGGTACAGTGCGTTGGTAACGTCATCGATAAGCTCAATCGCAAGGTGTAGAAGCTTTGTATGTTGGCATAATCCGGAGAATGTCTCATGGTATTTATATTTGATAGTAACCGTCCTCATGACACAACGCCACGGCTATTTCGTTTTGTTGCCGTTAGGGAAGCCCGGCTACAGAGCAGTGACTAGAGTTTCTCTGGTCGAGCGGAGATGAGTCCTCGAACAATCACGGCAAGCGTTACGGAAACCGGTTATCAAAAACTGGTACAGAATTGGATCTATCGAGATTGAAACCTATCAAGGAAAGCGAGGCGTCACCTCACCCCTCCTCGTGTATCGGATTGTATCCATCGCCGAGGCTCTTTGCAGCAGCGAGATGAATTGTCAGCCAACGTAACATATTTCGTATTACGAGGATGATCACATAGATTGCCAGATTTGTTATGATCAACGTAATATGGATAGATAACCATCACCATTGATGGTGTGGAGGAAGTATGGATACCCAAACACCGACCTTTTCCGTCGTCGCACCGGTGTATAACGAAGAACAACTGATTGCCGAGTTTTGCCGTCGGGTGATTGCGGCGCTTGAACCGCTTGGTGAGCCGTTTGAGTTGATTCTGGTGAATGATGGCTGTCGCGATCGTTCACCAGATATTATGCGTGAATTGCATCAACGTGATCCGCGGATCAAAGTGATCAATTTTTCGCGCAATTTTGGTCATCAGATCGCGATTACGGCCGGTACCGACTATGCTACCGGTCGGGCCGTCATCGTGATCGACTCCGACTTGCAAGACCCGCCCGAAGTCATTCCTGATCTGATAGCCCGTTGGCGCGAAGGGTATCAGGTTGTCTATGGCGTGCGCGAAGAACGTCAGGGTGAGACCTGGTTTAAGAAGACGACCGCAGCGATCTTCTACCGACTGATTGTGCGGATTACGAATGTCAATATCCCGGTTGATACCGGTGATTTTCGCCTGATGGATCGTAAGGTGGTCGATGCCCTGAAACGCATGCGCGAGCATCACCGTTTTATGCGTGGTCTGTCGGCGTGGGTTGGTTTTCGGCAAACCGGTGTGCTCTACCGTCGTCATGCCCGTGCTGCCGGCACAACCAAATATCCGCTGCGAAAGATGCTGCGCTTCGCGCTTGATGGCATCACCAGCTTTTCGTATTTGCCACTGCAATTGGCAACCTATGTTGGATTTATTGTGGCAGCCGTCAGTATCATCTTCTTGTTTGTGGTTTTCGTGATGCGATTGGCAAATCCGGCGGCAACTGAACCAGCATTCTACGGTCAGGCCAGTACGCTGGCCAGTGTGCTCTTCCTGGGTGCTGTGCAGCTCATTTCACTCGGTATTATCGGTGAGTATGTTGGACGCATTTATGACGAAGTGAAGGGGCGACCTCTGTACATTGTGGCCGAGACGTTAGGTATTGCTGAAACACCTGCAACATCGGCGGATGATGTTCGTACTACTTATAAGGAACAATCACCGGTAATCAAGTAGGAGGAAGTTACGAGTCAACGTATGCCAAGAGGAGGAGCTATGAAGACATTTGTGAGTGGGTTCATTTTGTTGCTGATCATTGTCGGCGTCGGTCTGAGCACAATGAAGTACGTACAGGTCGACGAAGGCCAGGCTGCGATTGAATTGGTGCAGGGTCGGATTGTCGCTGTCCATGGGCCAGGACCGATCTTCCGTCTGTTTGCGCCTTTCACCGAGATACAGCTCGTAAATATTCGTCGGCAAACCCGTCAGATTTCACAGAATGTCGCCAGTAGTGATAAGCAGTTGTACGACATTGACATTCAGGTTGATTTTCGGCGTTTACCTAACGAAACTGCACTCAAAGCGGCGTATGCTGAAATTGGTGTCAGTGACCAGCAGTTGAACGTATTCCTCGATGGGTTCATTAACGATGCACTCAAGAGTGCCAGTACCCAGTTTACTCTCGATGAAGCACTCTCTGACCGGGGTGCATTTGCCGAACGGATCCGCCGCTTTCTCACCACTTCTCCCGGTGATGGGCAGCGGGCGCCGGTCGATCAGCTTTACATCACGATTGAAGCAGTGAAGGTACTCGATATTAAGGTTGGTGAGACGTATGCGCAGTTGCTGGCCGAAAAGGCCAATCTCGAAGTACAGATTGAGACTGAACAGAAGCGACGGCAGCAAATTGAGGCCCAGCAGGCGAATAATCTGTTCCAGGCCGAGCAAGAAGCGCTAGTCGCGCTCACGCGCGAGCGGGGTATTACAGCGGCTGCGCTTGAGGCGGCTAACCGCGAAGCTCAGATACGGGCGATTGAGGGTCGCTACTGGCGCGAAAATCCCGAGCTGTTTGAGCTGCGCAAACGTGAATTACTTGTCCAGATGATGAGCAAGGGGAATATCTGGTTTGTCGATCCCAATACCAATCTGACCATTCTGCTTAATAATCAGGCTGCTGATGGTCAGGCATTGATGATCCCACAGCCAGCACAGCCTGCACCGTCGGTTACGCCATAGGGTTTGACGCAAGTACAACAAACAGGTTTGTTCATGGTCGAGGAGGTCACGCAAATGGTCAGACCTCCTCGTATGCTGTTTTGCAGCTCTTGGTTAGAGTATCCTTACCGTTTGAGCAATGATGCGACTGTCGTGAAGAAAATGAGACCACCGATCAAGATGAGTAGTCCGCCAGCGAAACCAAACAGTGCTGTTGGCAACCAGATTTCCCAGGAAATAACCATTGCTACCTGTGGAAGCTGTGGATTATACCTGACATCTACCTGATCTCCTATCTGGTATGCTGGGGGGTTGCCTCCCTGTTCGTTCTCGAATCGGATGATCTCGCCAGCAGCAGTCTGAAATTCTACAATGGGATAGTAGAAGGTTTTGTCGCCGCTGTTGGTGTTGATAATGCGAGGGTTCATGTCAACCACTTTGCCGCTCGTCGGGATCATCGTTTTCAGTGTTTGGGTGATATTGGCATACGCTTGCCATCCTAGTGCCGACAGAAATATGCCGAGGGCGAGCAAGAACAATCCGGCCAGAAAAGGTTTCACTATGCACTCCGTATTCGCGATATTTTGTTGATCAAGAGACAAAGAATTGTCAAAACAGGTCATTGCTTGCTTCTGTAAGGATACCTGATCTCTCCTTTTTCAGGTTGCGATGATCAAGAGTCACTTCAAATACGGACAAGACGATATTTTCCTCGACCTGATCTGTCATTGTCGGCATAGGCAACTGATCCGGTCGCCTTGCTATCACAGTAAAGCATTGTCGCCATCCTGATACGGGTTCGTACTCACGGCAATTTCGTCATTATCATCCGTGGGCGATCTGGTTCTCTACGCGAGTGTAATCCTGGGAGGATTGCAGTAACGTTTATGCGTCGTCGAAACGATCAGAGGCCACTCCTAGTTTCGGGCTACATCAGCATCCTATGGCGGGGAGGTTTGCAACCTTCCCCGCTCTCTTCTCTCCCAATCTCACATCGCATGCCGGGCCAGCGCCTGATACAAGACCTGATATGGCTGAGCGCCCACTAAACGTTCAACAACTCGCCCATCCTTGAAAATGTACAGCGCCGGGATACCGGTAATGCCAAACCGCTGTGCCGTATATGGGTTTTCGTCTACATTGAGCTTGGCGACCACAGCGCGTCCGGCAAACTCGTGCGCCAGTCGCTCGACTGCCGGGGCAACTGCACGGCATGGCCCGCACCACGGTGCCCAGAAATCGACTAACACCGGTTGCTTGCTCTGCCCAACGATCTGATCGAAAGTGGCATCACTGAGCACCACCGGTCCAACCTGTTGATGTCGCTCAGCCGTTGAGCCGTGCGTCGATGGTTTGGAATGAGTTGTACCATTTGCTGTAGCCGCTGATGATTGAAGTGGTACACTCGGCCCTTTCGGTAATGGCGGCTGCGATCCACCATCACTCAGATACTGTAACCACGTCTGCAATGCGGATTCAGACACTACACCATGTGTCTGCGCTACCGTTGCGCCGTTGCTGATAAAGACCAGACCCGGCAAATCGGTAATGTTGTATTTCTGTACTAATCGCGAATTATCATCAGCATCGATCCGTGCGAGCAATGCCTTTCCGGCGAAGCGTTGGGCTAGTCGTTCGAGTGTTGGGTCGAGCTGCTGGCAGGTCGGACAGTTCCGGCGCTCGAAGATCAGGAGTACGGGTAAGCCGGCCCTTAGCACGCGGTCGATGCTCTGTTCGCTCGTTCGGATTGGAGTTGAAAAGACCATAGTTACCCTCGCTAGTAAGTCCAATATGTTGCTATGTTGAATGTACGCTGTATGGATAATACTGGTCATTAAAGATTTATTAATGTCATGTCAGAACCGCTTGGAGAGAGTTGCTGAACAATCAGGCTCTTGCCTGCGATAACACACGTTGGCGGCAATCTCTGTATCTGCCGCTGTTACACCACCGATATGATGGGTGATCCGTGCCATTTCCCTTTGTAAACCTTTCAGTGCAATCAAGATGCAAACTATTTGCAAAAATCTTGCAAACACGCTATACTAGACGCAGAAGTCGCGGCGACGGGGCCGCTCTGGTCATTGTTGCTGCGGCGCTTTTTGTTGCGCCCGGCGAAAATGTGTGGAGAGATTCAATGCAAACCTACTTTCGTCAGCGCATCGAAGTTCTAACGGCACGTCTGGACAATCTCCGTGCGAGTCTGGAACGGGCACGGCAGTCGGTGACACGCCTGGAAAACGAATCTGTTCCGGCAGGGGCTACTGCATTGGCCCGCGCTGCACAACTTTCGGCAGCTCGGGCAATGGCCGCTACACTGGCTGATCGCGAGCGCCATCTGCTGATTGCTATTCAATCGTTGCAGGCTGAGCTTGCCGATCAGCAGTTGACTGAGCACGAATAGAGCATAGTGGGGGCAGACCTGGCATCTACCCCCACATCAGCATAACAGTCTGCGGTCGAGTGATGAATCAGGTCTGATCTGGTGCTGCTGCTCGACCTACGGATGTAAACCGGTAAACGTCAGAGCTGTTGTCTCGGCAAATCCACACATCAGGTTCATGCACTGTACGGCACTCCCTGCCGCTCCCTTCATCAAGTTATCAATTGCACAGATGCTGACGATCCGACGTGACGCTGGTTCGTAGGCGAAGCCAATGTCAGCATAATTGGTCCCGGCCACAATTTTTGGTTCAGGGTAGCGATAAATGCCTTGTCGCTCTTTCACGATGCGGATGAACGGTTGTTCGCGCGCAAAGGCTCGGTAGGCTTGCCAGAGATCCTTCTCGCTCAGATCGCGGTTGGCAAAGACGTGCACGGTCGCTAGCGCACCACGAACCAGTTCAATGGCAGTGATTGATAGATGCACGTTGCGCAAACCGGTTACCTGTTCGATTTCGGCCTGATGACGATGACCGACTGGTGCAAAGGAGCGCACAGCGCCGGATCGTTCTGGGTGATGGCTAGCTTCACTGACGGTTGCGCCGCCTTCCGATGAACCGACCTTGACGTCGGCAATGATGGGCCGATCCCGATCGATAAGATCGGCCTGAACCAGCGGTAAAAGGGCGAGGTTGGTGGCAGTGGCGTTACAGCCAACACCACTGGCATAGCGAGCACCGGTGAGGGCCTGTCGGTTTACTTCTGGGAGGCCGTACACAAAGCGCTCAAGCCACTCTGGTGCCGGATGTGCACTCCCGTACCATTGCTGGTAGACCGCCGGATCACGTAGGCGAAAGTCTGCCGAACAATCAATGATTCGTTCAGCCAGGCTGGCGTATCGTTCTATTGACTGGGCGGCTTCGCCGTGGGGAAGGGCTAAGAAAAGCAGATCGCACGGTTGCAGTTGATCGGGGTGAACAAACTGAAGGTTAGTACGTCCACGTAGGTTTGGGTGTACCTGATACAGATAACGTCCTGCATTTCGGGCACTCGTGGCCTGGAGGATTGAGACATGAGGATGATCGAGCAAGAGACGCAGGAGTTCACCGCCTACATAACCGCTCGCGCCTACAATGCTTACGCGCAGTGTCATTGCTTGCCTCGTGAGAAAAAAGAGAGACGTTTAAGATATGCTAGCTGGCGGGAGTACGTTTAGTACCCGTCCCTGCCTGTGCCGACAAGATTTTACAGCATTTCTCCAAAATACATCTTGTGATGTCTGGGCGGGCTGGAAACCCGCCCCTACCAGTACGGTGGCATGAGAGTGGTCGGAAAACGATCGCTCATCTACCTACGACCACGCCCAACATCAAGGACATAGTCGATAATACGGGCCGGAATGTCAACGCCAGTTGTGTCGATGCTATTCCGAAACTCCATTGTGTAGTTTACTTCGTTAACCAGTAATTCTCCTTCAGGTGTTTCCAGAATATCGATAGCGAGCACACCACCTCCAACGGCATGCGCGGCGCGCACGCTGAGATCGGCCAGTTCGGGGGTTACCGGGCAGTTTGTTGCAACTCCACCGCGCGCTGTGTTCGTGATCCAGTGTGGGCTGGTACGGTAGATTGCCGCAATGCACTCGTCGCCGATCACGAAACTACGAATATCGCGCCCCGGTTTGTTGATGTACTGTTGAATGTAGAAGATAGAGTGCTGATAGTTTCCCAGGACATCACGGTGCTCTAAGATTGCTTCAGCCGCATCCCGGTCGTTGATTTTACTCACCATTCGCCCCCACGAGCCAATAACCGGTTTGAGCACCACCGGGTATCCGAGCTGTTCAATTGCTTCCAGCGCACTTTCTGGCGTAAAGGCTAGCAAACAGCGTGGTGTGGGTACACCGGCGTGAATAAGGGCCTGCGTAGTGAGAAATTTGTCGCCACAGGTGAGGGCAACGTGGTAGGTATTAACAGTCGGTATCCCAGCATCGTTGAAGATTTTGAGCATATAGAGTGCACGACTATGCTGGATACACCGTTCGAGAATGACGTCAAACGGATAGGTGGTTGTGTGCAGGTCAAAAACCTGCTCGCGGTCGTCAATTTTGACATAATCGAGACCACGACGCTCAAGCTCCTGGAAGAGCAGTTTTTCTTCGGCGCGAATGCGCGAACAAAGGACAGCAATGCGCATAGTTGGTTTCTCCCTTGAAACGGGCGGAGCCGATAGTTGCGGCTCCGCACCACCTTTTGTCTCTACTCGCCCCAATCCTCTTCGACCTCAGGCGCCAGGACAAGGGTCGGTGGATCGAGACTCACAACTTCCAGTTCGGCGCCGCAATCAGGACAGGCAATGATTTCGTTGGTGAGCGTACCATCGGGGAGAGCAATCTGGGCGCCACATTCCGGGCATTCGGCATGCATAGGGGTTGCTCCTTTCAATTCTCTATGTGCTTACTCACCCCAATCCTCTTCGACCTCAGGCGCCAGGGCAAGGGTCGGTGGACTTAGACTGATAACCTCTAGCTCAGCACCACAATCAGGGCAGGCAATGATCTCGCTCTCAAGGGTGTTGGCCGGCAGAGTGATGAGTGCGACACATTCAGGGCATTCGGCATGCATTGCAAGTTCTCCTTTCAGGGTTGGATTGTTAACTGTTCCAGAATGGCATCGGCGACTTCGCGGGTTGTGGCCTCACCACCAACATCGGGAGTACAGATACCGGCAGTAACAACCGCGTTTATGGCCTGGCGAAGCCGTTCGGCGGCCTGTGGTCGATTGAGCCAATCGAGCAACATCACCACACAGTTGAGAGCTGCGGTTGGATTGGCAATTCCGCGTCCGGCAATGTCGGGTGCTGCACCGTGTACCGGTTCAAAGAGTGCCCGATCTTGACCAAGGTTGCTGCTGGCGGCAACACCCAAACCACCGCCGTGAATGCAGGCAATATCCGACAGAATATCGCCAAACAGGTTTGTGGTGACGATGACATCAAAGCGTTGTGGTTGGGCTGCCAGTTGCATCGCTGCCACATCAACCAGTCGTTCTTCAAAGCTCAGTTCAGGGTAGTCGGCAGCGATCTCAAACGCTACGGTGCGGAACAGACCATCACTGACTCGCAGCACATTGGCTTTATGGACGATAGTCACTTTGCCGGGATGACCGGTCGTCTGGCGTGTGCGGGCCAGTTCGCAGGCGGTACGAACAATACGGGCCGATGCATTGCGGGTAATGACTCGTTCAGCGATAGCGGTATTGCCGTCGTCTTCGAGTCGTTCCCGGCCACTGTACAGGTCTTCGGTATTTTCGCGCACGATGACCAGATCAACCCCTGGGCCAGTGGTAGGTCGGATATTCGCGTAGAGATCGAGGGTGCGACGTAATTCGACGATGGGACTGCGGTAACCAGGTACCGGATAGCTAGGTGAAGCGACGGCGCCAAAGAGGATTGCCGTTGCCTGACGGGCTATCGCGAGCGTGGTCTCAGGGAGTGCCGTTCCGGTGCGCTGAAAAACACCCCATCCGGCTTCGGCTTCAACGAGCGTCAGGTCAGGGGCTAACCGCCGCAGAGCATCCGTTGCGACGGCCATCACTTCCGGGCCGATCCCATCACCAGGAATGACGCAGATGTTCATTGCCCTACCTCTCCGGGGAAGCGACCGTACTGACGGTAGAAGGGGACGATACCGCCAGCAGCCCAGACTTCACGCAGAAAGAGTGGTGGTGGCGGCAAATGGATCACCCTCCCATCAGCCGTTGTGATGCGACCTTGCTCCAGATCAAGTTCGACCTCATCACCATCGGCAAGTTCCTTGGTCAAATCGGCGGTAAAGCAGGGAATGCCGAGATTCAGCGCATTACGGAAGAAAATGCGAGCGAAGAGCGGGGCGATAATTGCGCCAATGCCGACCATACGTAGCGCAAGAGGTGCGTATTCTCGTGAGCTACCGCAACCGAAATTTTTCCCGGCCACGATAATATCACCAGGGCGCACATTTGGGGCGAAATCGGGGCGATGTTCGATAAATGGATACCGACGCAATTCGCTCTCGTCTTTGAGCATATACGGCGCATAACGACCAGGAACAATCTGGTCGGTGTTAACATCAGGGCCAAAAAGCCAGACACGAGCCATTGGATACCTCTCTTTCTTTAATGAGCGACAGCCGGCGACCTATCCATCACCGTGCGTGGATCAGTCAGATAACCGGTAAGCGCAGTTGCGGCGGCTACTGCCGGTGAGGCCAGATAAATCTGCGCTTCAGGGCTACCCATTCGCCCCCGGAAGTTGCGATTACCGGTAAAGACACACACCTCACCGGGAGCTAGCACACCCATGTGGCGACCGATACACGCACCGCATCCCGGTGTTCCGATGGTTGCCCCTGCCGCCAGCAGCGTGGCAAGGGTGCCGTCAGACGCGGCACGTTGTAATGCCTGGGCACTGGCCGGGACGACAATCATCCGCACTCCAGGGGCCAGCCGACGTCCGGCTAAAATCTGGGCAGCAACAGCCATGTCTTCATAGTGACCGTTGGTGCAGGTGCCAAGATAGACGACATCAACGGCTACCTGCCCCAGATCGCTCAGATCGACAACGTTATCAACATAATGTGGGGCCGAAATCTGTGGCTCGAGTTGGCTCAGATCGATATCGACCACCTTTTGATACTGAGCGTCGGCATCGACTGTCGGGACAAGTGGGCCGGTTACAGACAATCCGGTTGGTGGTACGATACCTGCTTTCGCGCCCATTTCAATTGAAAGAGTCGCCAACGTCATACGCTCCATCACACTTAGATGCTCGACACCGTGCCACTCAATTGCAGCATACGTTGCTCCGTCAGCGCGTAAGATACGGGCAGCGCGGAGCGCCAGGTCTTTGGGACCGACTCCAAAGCCAAACGTTCCGTGAGCGCGCACTACAATTGTTTCAGGAACTCGTAGCCAGGTCTTACCGGTCGCAAGCGCCAGTGCAATATCGGTACTGCCCATACCAGTACCGAATGCGCCGATACAACCGTAGGCAGTACTGTGACTGTCACTACCCAAAATGAGCATCCCTGGTTGAGCCAGGCCCTCTTCCACTAACACTGGATGCGAAATGCCGCGACCGACATCAAACAGGTTCGGAATACCCTGAGCACGAACCCAGCGTCGCACCTCTTGCTGCTTCTCGGCTGTCTGGACACTGGCCGCCGGGGCAACGTGGTCGATCACAACAGCTACCCGTTGAGCGTCCCATACCCGGTCGGCTCCCAATTCATTGTGCAAGATGCGAATGATCCCCGGGGCAAGACTATCGTGAACCATCACCAGATCGACATTTGCCGTCACCACATCGCCAGCACGTACCGGTCTTCCGGCGACACGGCTTAAAATCTGCTCACTCATTGTTGGCATATATGTATCCTCCGTTTACGTTTACTCGGCGTAGCTGTACAGAATCTCATCGATCATCGCGCCATCGAGGTCGTGTTCATCACCAAGTGCCTTGATACGGGCCGCAGCAGCACGCGCCTGTGCTTCACTGAGCGTAATCCCTAATTCGCGGGCACGTTCAGCTACTGCATGCCAGCCCACCAACCGATGGGCAATCGCAATCGTGCGTTGGCGACCAAATAGATTTGGATCGAGCACTTCATAGCTACGCGGATCGGCCAGCACGGCTTTGGTGTGCATACCGGCCTTATGGTGGAACGCAGTGGGGCTGGTAATGCACTGGTTAAACGGAATCTCGATGCCGAGCATCGTCGCTACCGTCTCGTCGATTTTGGGCAGGAGATCGAGGCGGTATCGTTGGACACGGGCCGGATCGATGCTTGCGATCCGGGCAATCATCCCGCTCAAGCTGGCGATCCCGTTACGCTCACCGATACCGAGCACGGTGACATCGAGATGCGTAGCACCGGCTTCATACGCTGTAAAGGTATTGGCAATGGCGCAACCACTATCGTTATGACCGTGAAACTCGATATCGCATGTCACTTCAGCGCGCACCGCACGAACGACATCGTAGACCTGACGCGGGGTGGCAATCCCTACCGTATCGGCGAGACCAATACGTTGTACACCCATTGTTTCGACTGCGCGATAAATACGGATCAGGTCAGCGAGGTCGGTGCGGAAGCTGTCTTCGCACGAAAAGCGCACCTCAACATCGTGATCGCGGAGGTAGGTAATCACTTGTTCAGCTTCAGCCAGAATCTCGCTCAGGCTACGACCGTGGCTGACTTTGCGTAATGGTTCAGATGTGGCAAACAGCAGGTTCGCGCCCTGCGCACCGTGTTCAACGGCAAGCCGGGCATCGGCCATATGACAGCGGATATGAGTGAGGATACGGGCACGAAAGCCGTGTCGGGCAATGGTTGCCAGATCGCGAGCACTTTGTGGTGATGCAGCGGGGGAAGTGAGTTCAATATACTCGACGCCAAAGGCATCAAGCATTTCGGCGATAGCCAGGCGTTGGGCTGAGGTAAAACGAGCGCTGGCGAATTGCTCGCCTTCGCGCAAAGTCGTATCAACGAAAAATAAGCGCTCAGGCAGTGACATAGCGGAGCACCTCTCTCACTTGACATGAGCCAAAGAGTTCTGGTCGGCAATAGCGTGGCGTGTAAGCGACTGGGCTGACAGTTACGTACCGTTTCATAGTTCCCTCCATACAAACCATTGACCCGGCGCACCGTTGGTCTGGTGAGCCGGGTCTTGTCTCTTACGCACAGCAGACAAGCGTAGCTAACCAGACCTTTCGTCCGGCTTTTTTGCACGCTTGCTCTGCTTGGTGAAAAAGGTTACGTCACTCATAGCGCTACGACTATACCAGGAGTCGGGGGTTGTGTCAAGTGTGGTATGTCGAAGAGATGGCTGTTCAATGTCCTCAGAGCCTGAGCAAAAACCCGGAATTGGGAACATACCGTGCCCGCGCAACCATTGCGTGAGAGGGGCCAACATCAGTCATCCCACGTCCCCCCTTCCTCGCCTCGTGTGAGAGACAGAGGGGCTAGGGGGAAGGTGAGGGTGGCACCAGCCTGCTGAGCGCCTGATCAAAACCACGAGTTTCTGGTCACGCTCTCAGTTTTTGATAGAGTGTCTTTCATACCCTCACAACGATTCTTGCAGTTTTCCCAGCCGTGTGCGTAGCCAGCTCAGGTTGCGTGGTGCGTAGCAATCGGAACCCGCTCGTACCCCTGCGGTGATGGCTATGATCGGCACGACTCGCCATCTCTTGGTGTCAACACAGCCGGGAAGGGATAAAAATGGTTTTTCAAACAGATGTTCATAGCGCCGCGGCGATGTCTTTCATAACGAAATAGTATGAATACACTTCTGAATTTAGAAAGATTTATGTTGACAAATTTTTTATATTAGCATATACTTACGCACAGCGTTAGCCTGTTTGTAGTGACGCCATCGATAATCTGATGTTTCGGTTTCCCACGGTGTCATGGTCTGTTTTTTACCACGCCCTGTACCAAACCTGATTTTTCTGAGGCATTCTTTTTCATGAGAGTGGCTCTGAAAATCTTATATCGTGAGGGTGTCATGACTTAAGCAACCATTCATCACTTGCTTGAACAAATCAGCATTCCGGAAGACGGTACGATCAGCCGCACTATTTACCAGGATGAACAGATCAAAGCGGTATTGTTTGGTTTTGCTACTGGCCAAGAGCTATCAGAGCATACCTCAGCCACACCAGCGATTATGCACTTTGTGCAGGGTGAAGCGCGAGTGACACTTGGGCAAGAGGTAATAGAGGCCAAATCTGACACTTGGGTACATATGCCAGCCCACTTACCACACAGCATTCTGGCACGTACTCCAGTGGTGATGCTCTTGTTACTTTTACGTGGCGCACGATAGAGCGCGATTGACGCAGGTATCTTGGAGTCCCTTTTAGGAGATGTATATGCAGCAAAACAATACTACTACTGCGGCGCCATCAGCATCGGTACGTCTGCGGCTCGTTGCTTTACCGGTTGAACACGGCGGCTGGGGGATGTTAGGTGCACCGATACTGTTGGGATTGTGGTTAGCCCCATCACCAGCCGGGTTCTGGTTGAGTCTTGCTGCACTGGGTATCTTTCTTGTTCGTCAACCGCTCAAGCTCGTCGTGAGTGACTATCGGCAGGGCAAGCGTTACCTGAGAACGGCATGGGCAGAGCGATTTTTGCTCGGCTACAGTGTGATTGCCCTCGTTGCGAGTGTGATGGCCTTCTGGCAGGCGATAGCTCCCTTCTGGCAACCAATTGTCCTGGCGATCCCTTTTGCCATCGGTCTATTGTATTACGATCTGCGAAAACAAAGCCGTAAGTTGGCTGCCGAAGTGTGTGGTTCGGTCGCAATGAGTGCTTTAGTGTCAGCTATTGTCATGGCTGCCGGTTGGTCGCTATTGCCAGCACTCTTCATCTGGTTGCTGCTGGCAATGCAAACGGTTGCTGCAATCATTTACGTGCGCGTTCGGTTACGACTGGCGCGCAACAAACCAGCTCAACGGACATTGCCACTTCTGCTCCATGGTGTGATGCTCGTTGTCGTGATCGGGTTTTTGCTGAGGGGTTGGGTAAGCTGGCTAGTTCCACTCGTTTTTGCTTTCTTGATGGTGCGGTGCTGGTTAGGACTGTTGCCGCATAGTCTTGCCACACCAACACCACTGGTTGGTGTGCAAGAGTTGGTCGTAAGCCTGGTGACGGTGACTGGGATCAGGTTTGGCGTGTGATAACAATCAGTTGTAGCGATGCTTCCCCTCCGCTGACTCTTCTGTAGTGATGATTAAAAGCACAAGACGCTGACAAGGAACCAATACAGGATACCGTCGGTTACTGGGGGATGTCGGTTTTATTTTTATAGGTATTCAGTTGACAAACTTGATTTATTAGTGTATGCTAACCTCGTCAATGAGGTTCTTATAAGTAGGGAGGAAACACATGCTCTCCATACGAAGGAAAACAGTCGGACTTACCTTTATCGGTGTGATGCTTCTTTTGCTCTCTCTGGGAGCCTGTACAAACCAGAGCGCAACACAGACTGTCCGAGAGACTGTTGTTGTGACTCAAGAAGTTCCAGTTCGGGAAACGGTTGTTGTGCGCGAGACGGTTGAAGTTCCGGTGGAGGAGCCAATTGTCTACGTATACTCTGCCCGTCATTATGGTCAGATGGAAACGGCATTTGCCGAATTTACGAAGGAAACAGGCATTGAAGTCCGATTTACGTTTGGTAGCGATGCAGAGCTACGTGAGCGTTTGAAGGCCGAGGGACGTTTCACCCCTGCTGATGTGCTGTTCACTGTTGATGCGGCAAATCTCTGGCTGGCTGCGCAAGAGGGTATCTTACGCCCGATTAATTCAGACGTGCTAGAGAGCAATATCCCTGATTACTTGCAGGATCCAAGCAACCAATGGTATGCTCTCTCCTTGCGAATACGAACTATCGCCTACCATCCCGATCGAGTCAATCCGGCAGAAATCTCTACCTACGAATCGCTAGCCGATCCAAAATGGGCAGGTCGCATCTGCTGGCGTCCTTCTACCAAGTCGTATACCCAGTCGCTCGTGGCCAGCCTGATCGTCCACCATGGCTACGATAAGGCGAAGGAAATTGTGTCAGGTTGGGCGAAGAATAGCAAAGAATACATTGACAGCGACACGAAAATTCTCGAGGCAATTGCGGCAGGAGGGTGTGATGTTGGTGTGGTCAACCATTATTATCTCGCCCGTCTCCTCGATAAGGACGCTAACTTCCCGGTGAAGCTCCTTTGGGCTAATCAGGATGATCGGGGCGTGCATGTGAATGCAAGCGGCGCTGGGGTAACAACGTATGCTCGTCATCCAGAGAATGCGATTCGTTTGCTCGAGTGGTTAAGCACCGAGCGCGGTCAGCGGCTGTTTGCTGATAGTAATTTCGAGTATCCGGCTAACCCTGCTGTGACACCGCACGAACTTATCAAGAGCTGGGGTGAGTTCAAGCGTGACACTGTTCAGATAAGTGAGATCGGAAGTTTGCAGGCTGATGCAGTCAAACTTATGAACGAGGCTGGTTATCAGTAAGTTGGTCAATATCCGGTAGACGTTTCCTCGCGAATCAACGGGAGTGACGGTACACCGACTCTCCCGTTGACTCTCAGGTATAGTACGGTCGTAGGTGTATCTTTATTATGCTGATCAGACAAAAACAGCTGGCAACAAGTTGGTCTTTCCCTTCGCTAGATCGTTGGAGTATCATCGCGTTATTGATTGCCGGTCTGGCACTTTTGCCTATCGCGATCATCCTGCGGATGCTTCTGTTACCGGCGCCTGATGTATGGCAACATCTCTGGGCGACGCGGCTGGCAGAATTTCTGACCAACACCGTGATCCTCCTCGTTGGGGTGGGGACTGGTACAGTGCTGTTGGGAACCGGTCTTGCCTGGTTGGTAACTGCGTATCGCTTTCCCGGTCAACGATTGTTTGACTGGGCATTAATGTTGCCAATGGCGGTGCCTTCGTATGTGCTGGCTTTTGTTTTCATGGCGACATTTGACTATACTGGCCCGGTGCAAAAAACTCTGCGTGACTGGTTCGGAAGTAGTGAATGGTTTCCATCTATTCGATCCGGCGGCGGTGCCGTATTTGTGATGAGCCTGACTCTCTATCCATACGTTTACTTGCTCACTCGTGCGGCATTTCATGAACATGCATTGGGAACGTTTGAGGTTGCTCGTACACTTGGCGCCACCCGTCTGCAAGCCTTTTTCCGGGTTGTCCTTCCGATGGCAAGACCATCGTTGGTTGCCGGGCTTTCACTGGTGTTAATGGAAGCGCTGACCGATGTGGGAACAGTGCGCTTTCTGAATTTCCCTACCTTGAGTGATGGTATTTTTCGGATCTGGCACGGCATGATGGATCGGGATGCGGCACTGCAATCAGCCGCAGTACTGCTGTTATTCGCCTTCGCAGCATTGCTTCTCGAACGCCTGACTCGTGGGCGTGCCCGATATGTTCAAGAGGGTTCGCGTGGTCATGGTCTTGTGCAAGTACCTTTAACAGGTTGGCGTGGTCTGATGGCAACTCTAGTATGCCTCTTCGTGTTATCAATTGCGTTCTTGCTCCCTGTTTCGCAATTAATACTGTGGAGCTTGTACGAGTTGCAGCAGAGAATGCCCGAAGGTTTACTTGCCGTTTACTGGCGGCATGCACGCGCTACACTGATGTTGGCTGGAATCGGTGCGGCTATCTCTGTGTTAGCGGCAGTGTTGTTGGCATACGGTGTCCACCTGAGCCGCTCTCCAATCACCCGCCTGGCTGCACGTGGTGCAATGCTTGGTTATGCTATTCCTGGTGCAGTAATCGGGTTGGGCGTTCTTATCCCCCTGGCCTGGCTAGACCACACGTTGAACGATCTTACGTATCAATGGTGGGGAGTTCTCCCAGGATTAATTTTTACAGGCTCGATAACCGGTCTCATCTATGCGTATGTCGTTCGCTTTATGGCCGTCGCTTATTCTAGCGTCGAGGCCAGTCTAGAGAAAGTCTCACCCAGTATTGAAGCAGCGGCACGCACGTTGGGCGCTAGTCCGGTGCGCGTATTGTTTCGCATTCATCTGCCCCTTATCCGGACAGGTATGTTGACCGGTGCGGTACTCGTCTTTGTTGATGTAATGAAGGAACTTCCCATCACCCTGCTGCTGCGGCCTTTTGGATACGATACACTGGCTCTCTGGATATGGCAGAATGTCGCTGAGTCTTTGTGGGGCGAAGCGGCTTTACCGGCGTTAACGATTGTTGTTACAGACTTGCTGGTGGTGGGAATTCTTATTCGGTCGGCAACCCTGCGCTTCAGGGCACACTAGAGATTTGGCTAGAGGAGATATTCCGATGCTTTGTAGCACCGAACCCGGACTTCAATTACACCATGTCACCCGCCGGTATGGCAGCATTGTAGCGGTGAACGACATCTCTTTAGAGGTGTCACAGGGTGAATTCCTTGTCATTGTTGGGCCGAGTGGTTGTGGCAAGACGACGCTGCTTCGTCTAGTTGCTGGTTTAGACGTGCAGGATGAGGGTAGCATTCGGATCCAGAACCGAATTGTAAGTGGGAACGGAATCTTTGTTCCACCAGAAAAACGTCGCGTGGGACTGGTATTCCAGGATTATGCACTCTTCCCACACATGACGATTGCCAAAAATGTAGCTTTTGGCCTTCACCGCTGGTCTAAAGCAGATGTCAGACAGCGTGTGTACGAAATGCTTGATATGGTACAACTTGCTCATCTGGCAGACCGCTACCCTCATGAGTTGTCTGGTGGTGAACGACAGCGGGTGGCTTTGGCCCGTGCGCTGGCACCGCGACCCGATATCCTGCTGCTCGATGAGCCTTTTTCAAACCTGGATGCTGGGTTACGCACAACAATGCGCGAACATATCCAGCGTCTGCTGAAAGGCATCAACATTACAACCTTCTTCGTTACTCACGATCAGGAAGAGGCTCTCCTGCTGGGCGACCGAGTGGCTGTTATGAACCAGGGTCAGATCGAGCAGGTAGGTACACCTGAGCAAGTTTTTCACCAGCCTGCGACCTACTTCGTTGCCGAGTTTTTCGGCTACACGGCATTTATCTCAGGTCACGTAACCTCGGCTGGGTTGGAATCCGAGCTTGGCTTTTTACCCCAACGTCTCTCTCTGAGTTCAGGTTCCGAGGTAAACATCCTGGTTCGTCCTGATGATCTGATTGTGCATCCTGATGAAGAAGGTACGGCGTATATTGCTCGTGTGGGTTTTCAGGGAATGCACTGTATGTATCAGGTTGTCCTGCCATCAGGTCGCACTATCTACAGTCTGATGCCGCATACGTATGTCTATGCACCCGGTACGCGAGTGCGGGTTGAGTTGCGGCCCGGTCACGATCTGGTTTGTTTTATGAACGAACGTGCGATTTCTACTGGAGTTTCTCAGGTGACCGATCATCATTTTGCGCATTAACCGAAAGCTGCAATATCGAACGTACATTCTGTGAATGGGAGGCGATAATAATCTTCTAGGAGCGTATCTATAGGTTTGTTAAGCTATGTGTGCATGTGATCCTATTTGCGTCGCGCTGGACTCGGCGACATCGTTTATCCAGATATACGCGGTCAACGCATATTGCGAATAGCGTACATCTTTTCGCTCTAAATTGTAAAGGGGAGGTCATGTGTCGCAAATTAACAATTCTGGCCCGCGATAGCGCCAACCGCATCATCGCTCAGTGCGAGCATGGAACAATCCATCTCTATTGGGCACGGGCGGCGCTCTTTCTGCATCCAGCCGAGCTGCTCCCTCTGCTCGCGCTGATTCAGTGTTGGAAGCCAGACTTCGAAGAGGCGCGGAGCGAACCATTTTGCATTGTCCGGCGGCTTGATGGCTCATTGCAGCTCTGGTACCGCGAGATAGGTGTGCATTTGAGCCAAAGTGATCTGTACGATCTGGCTGCTCTTCTCTGGCACGCTGCAGCCCGTTTGAAACTTTTTGGCCCTGAACCGTTAACGCCGCTGAGTCATACCCTAGAATCGAGTCGTCCGGTGACTTGTGTTCTGCCACGCCCTGAATGGCGGAATTGACGTCTTCGTTGGCGGAATGAAGAGATGATGAGGATGTCTATGTGGTGTTTTTCCTGCTCTTCCACTTTGTGGGCGAAGAAGGTTGGGTAAAGATGATCGCCACCTAAGGCTGTGGGCAGTACACGCCAAGGCGTATAGTCAGGCAACAGCTCAGCAAGATTCCACTTTGCTTACATCGGCACGAAAGCCAGAGATGCGCAATGACGGCGAAAAGGAACGTCTTTCAGGTGCTCTTAACCCTGCGCTTAGTCATGGTACATCGTCTTCCCACTGCGGTCTTTTGGATCGGGTGGTAGTCCTAAATATCGCTGACGTAAATCATCCCACAATGCCAGTCGTGACCAGTCAGGCTCCTTGCGGAACTTCATGTCGTCGGTGAGAAATGGATTGGGGAAGAAGATATAAATCTGGTTCTCACCCTTACCATTGAATAGCCGTAATCCCCAACTGCCTACCGTTCCATCAGGGTTTAGCCGACGGTAAAATTCAGCTCGTCCTGTTCGCCGATGGCGGGCAAGTTCCGGATCGACAGGTTTCTGCTTGCTGCCTTTATGCTCACCGATGCACAGATGAAAGTGCCAGACTCCGAAATCAACGGTCAGGTACCCATCGAGCATACCAATTCGCTGTGGTGGCTGAGTAACTTTGATCTCGAATACTGAACCCTGAATAAGTGGACCAAAATGTATCTTGTCCCAATGATCACGAAACAGTTCGGTCATCAGCGTGGTAAGTACTGACTCTTCTGGTTCGAGTGGAAAGATTTCGAGTGTCCCATTCCCTGGTTCTTCAACGATATAAGAGGATGGTGTTGTCATAAAAAATAACCTCCTGTCAGTTGCCACTCGGCGACATTTCGCGTACCAGTGTCACGAGATCGTGAAGTGAATACACACATCGTTCGGGATGTCCTTTCGCCTGGATATGCCAGCAAGGTTGTTGTTCAGTGCCACTAATGGTAATACGTAGCGCTGTCGGATTATCTGTTGAACTAGTCAGATATCCGATTCGTTCAAGCGCATGAGATGTCCATTTGCGAATAAGACCTTCACCAAGAAGTGTTGCCCGATGCACTGGAGAATAGTGAAAGCGAAATTGGCCGTGATAGCGATCAAAGGTAATCTCGCAATTGGCGAAAGCCTTTTCAAATGCTCCGCTCAACACAAGATCTTCTGGTGCACCGGAATATACCGTACCATCAGTTGTCATCAACCATACTATATCGGCACTACGTAAAGCGAGATCAAGATCGTGGGTTGAAAGAATGACGGCTCGTTGCGTGTCGTGGGCCAGTCTGCGTAGGAGTTGCATCATTGCTACCCGGTGTGGCAGATCGAGGAAAGCGGTTGGTTCATCGAGCACCATAACCTGCGGCTCTTGAGCCAGGGCACGTGCTACCATGACTCGTTGCCGTTCACCGTCACTCAATTCGTGGATATAGCGTCCAGCGAGGTGTTCTGCCTGAGTCGCTGCAATTGCCGTTTGCACGATTGCTTCATCGTGAGGTGTTAATCGCCCAAACCAATTCGTGTATGGATAGCGCCCAAGGGCAACTAGGTTGTACACCGAAAGCTGACCAACCTCAATGCGTTCGGTGAGAACAACACTAATCCGGCGAGCAATCTCACGCGGTTTGAGCGTCGCCAGATCAGTCTTATCAAGGAACACTCGTCCGGCTAATGGCGGTTGCATACCGATCAGGGTTCGTAGGAGGGTTGATTTACCGACGCCGTTTGGTCCCATTAAGCAAACAACTTCACCGCTACGAAGCGTTAAATTGAGGTGATCGGCAATGATACGCCGTACCCCGCCTCTGCCAGAGTAACCAATGCGCAAGTTCTCAGTGGTTAAAACTGGTTCGTTCATAAGCTAAAGGTTCCCCGATACCGCTGGAGGATAACCCAGATGACAATAGGCGCCCCAACGAGCGATGTAATGGCATTTAAGGGGAGGACAATACTAAACCCTGGTGCTTGAGCTATCAGATCGCCGACAAGGGCTGTCGTTGCTCCAACCCATATACATGCCGGGATCAGCACATTATGATCTGACGTTCGCAGCAGTGCTCGACAGAGGTGAGGCACCGCAACCCCAAGAAAAGCTATTGGACCACAAAAGGCGGTTACTGCTCCAGCAAGTACGGCACTGCTCAGGACAATCCCACTTCTAGTCATTTGGATGTTCATACCCATACTGCGTGCGTATGTCTCACCGAGCAGTAACGCATTAAGAGCTTTGGTCAGAAGGAAAGCCAAGAACAACCCAATACCGATGGTTGGCCCTAGAACCCACAGTTGACTCCAGGTTACACCACCGAAATTGCCAAAGCTCCAGGCAATGTATGCATGAATGCGCTCGGCAATACTAAAGTACAACAGCAGACTTACCACAGCACTGGTAACATAACTGATCATAAGCCCTAAGATAAGAAGAGTAATGCTGCTCCGCACTTGTTGAGCTATAAAGATAACAAGAATCATCACGATACCGGCACCGAAACTGGCGGCGACTACCAGGCTAATATTACTCAACAGTCCGGTAACAGCCAACAAACTTGTGTTGGCAGTACCAACGCTTAACACAACGATGGCAACCCCAAGGCTGGCCCCTGAACTGATGCCAAGAATAAATGGATCGGCTAGCGGGTTGCGGAAGAGGGTTTGCATTTGTAGGCCGCTCACGCCGAGTGCGGCTCCGGCTAGCGCCGCGGTGAGTGCTTTAGGTATGCGAAAGTCGTATATGATCGTTACCCACGTCGCTCGTTCAGCTTCCTTGTGGAAGAGGATTGTTAGAACCTGTTCCAATGGAATGGGTACTGATCCTGCACTGAGGCTTAATAAGAAACTCACTAGAGTAATACCAGACATGACGATGAGGATAACCATCTGTAGGTGTTGGTGTAAATGTACAGATGATTTGTTTGTGGTAGCGAATATTTTCCCCATACGATTTTCGTACTGATTGAAGTTATCGTTTTAACCGATGAAAAATATATTCTTCCACAGGGCTATTATGTATCAGATGTTCATGAATAATTCGTCTAATTACTACTTGGTCAACGTGGTGGTACCAGATGCCTTCAGGGTATACCACGACAATAGGACCGGCGGAGCAGACACCAAGACACGGCGTCGTGCCCCGCTTAACTCTGTTCGGATTCTGGTAATCCCCTAACGGCCCAAGCAGGTGGGCTAATTGTGAGTACAATTGTGCTGCTTTGCCGTCTGGATCGCAATAGTGTCCAGTACAGATAAAGATATGGCGAGAATATGGGTTCATATGGGGTTTAGTCATACCGTCCTCTATGGTGCAAGCTGTTGGTAAAAGAAGAGTTCGTGATCAGGTAGTAATTCTGGGTGCAATATCTTGATCAAGTCGGCCAGAATGAGATGAGGGTTAGTAACACCGGTTTCCCAATAATCATTGCCGCCGTTCTCGTTCAATCGCTTGTTGTTGTTGAAGACGTTGCCTTTCTGAAAGGCGGTAAACTGCGAAAAGCGTTCGTCTATTTGCTGCAATTCGCTCAAACTCTTCGCACTACCAGGGTTCAGCCAGAAATCGGCATTCTGGGCGCGTTCAAAAACCTCTTCAAAGCTCAGTGGTTGACTTCCGCTCGATGTATCGTCAGCCCAGAGGTAGGTTGCACCGGCATCGGCTAGAAGTTGGGCCACATAGCTTTTACCACCGGGCATATACCATGTTCCCCGAAACGGAGCATTAGCAAAGACAGTAGGTTTGTTGGCTACTTCGCGGGCTTTAGCGGCTATCTCCCGATAGCGGTTAGCGATAGCGGCGTAGGCTTTATTGGCTGCCATTTCCTGGTTGAAGAATGCTGCGGTGAATTTAATCCATTCAGCGCGACCGAGCGGTGTGCTTTCCATGTATTCGCTGTTCAAGACAACCTTTAGACCAGCCTCGAGTAACTTAGGATGGGCGTCGAACTCAGGATTACCAACCCCATACGTCATGATCAGATCGGGATTGAGATCGAGAGCTTGTTCAACATTCACCTGGCCTCCACTCCCGATTTCCACCAGCTCTCCGGCAGCGATCTTCTGACGCACGGTCTCGTTGTTGATGTACAGGAAGCTATCGACACCGACTAACCTATCAAGCAGGCCAAGTTCGTCGAGATGGGGCAGTTGTGTGGTTGACATTGCCACCACACGCTGTACCGGAATTTCGATCAGTAGCGTATTATCTTTTAGATCAGGTGGCGGAGTGCCGCACTGAAGCAGGACATACCGGAATTGAACATCAGCGTCGCGCCACGGATTGAGCACAGTGATGATCTTGTAATGGTTGAAATACTCAATCTTCCAACCAGTTGCCTCTTCCAGAGTAACTTTCTCTGGGAAGTAATCGACTTCCGGATCGAACTCAGTAACACACTCATCGGTAAGGTTGGTAAGCGGTGGTGTGAGCATGTCTGGAGTAGCCGTAGGTACAGCAGTCGGGATTGGTGTACCTATAGCTCCTAATGCCGTTGTTGGAACAGCGGTTGGCACAGGTCTGGTCGCAGTCTGATTTCCACACCCAATAAAGAAGATGACGAAGAAAAACGAAAGCATGTAATGTGCTAAACGATACATAGTTTTCCTCCAAAAATGCAAAAAATAATGTAAGAGATCCTTCGCCGCTAGCAGAAAATGCTATCGGGTACTGGGAACGAGCGATCTGCTCAACGAATAGTCACTATTGTTTGTCGGAAATTGGCGTAGTGGGCAGATGGTGCTGTTGATGATAACCATCAACAAAACAGCCCCAGTCTCTTCCGAGAGCTGGGGATATAAACACTGCCCGTTCAGTGGGGTAAACTGCGGCAGGCATGTTCTCCTCCTTAGCTCGAGAAGGGCCGAACATCATCGCATCGCGGCAGGCATCCTGGCTTCCGGTATTAGAACCGGTTACAGTTGCGGCACAGCGCTGGACTTGCACCAGCTTCCACCTTTACGCCCTGGCATCCGGGCCTACGGGTCACCGCGACGATATAAGCTTGTCAATATTGCCCAGATAATAGCACAACTGACACGATTTTGCAACTGTTCCCTGTCAGCGTGTAGGGGTTTTCAACGTTGTGCGGCGACGTGCGCCTAACACCCCTCACCTTCTCCCCAACCCCCTTCCGCTCCCACAAAGGGAGCGGAAGGGGGAGGGTGAGGTGGGATTGGAACCCGCTCCTGATGGCTTGTTGATGGGATAAACGACGGATTTCAGCTTCACGCCGGAGGATGCAGGCCGGAGGCCCGCGCTCCAAGGGCAATCGCGCGAGTCGGGGATCGTCTCGCGCATGGATGACATGCATCGTGCATGTCTCCCCATTCGGTTATAGCGAAGTGGCTCTCGTGATACCAAAAGATGAAGACCTTGAAAGGCCCTGGTCAGCGTGTTTTTCAGAACCGATGGCCATTATCGGGGTAAGTCATTCTGCACACGTGTGAGACGTTCTCATTTGGAAATCGTGACAGTAAGCGATGACGGCTCATCATTGTGTTTCATTCATCTCTGTATTTTCCGTGTCTCTGTGTTGCAGAATCCGTCGTCTCAACAACGATGTACCGCACGCAGTGTCACTACTAGGGAGAGGCACGAGATACCGTACCTCTCCATCTCAAGGTGGGATTGCACCAGATCGATGACAAAGTGCAGCCGTATTTACCCATTCCAACGAAACGGTCTTCAACTCTACTCACCACCTGCAGTTCCGGTCACCGGCTCACCATCTCGTGGTCGTGTCGCCGCCGGTGTATCACCTAGCATACCGTCGCTTGGAATGCTCAGCATGGTCAACAGGCCATTATCGCCACTCACCAGGCGGGGCAAGACGCCATCCCAGCGCTCAATAAAGCGCAATTGGAGCAGTTGCGGAGAGACGACTTCACCAAGCAGGCGCAGAGACTCGGCTTCGGCGCGTGCGATTTCAAGCCGTGCTTTTGCTTCAGCTTCGGCACGTGCTACTTGTTGTTGGGCTTCGATCCGCGCACGTTCAAGTTCACGTGCTGCCCGTAGCGCATCTTGTTCAGCAACCTGCTTGGCTTCGATAGCACGGGCAAACTCAGGACTGAAATTGAAGTCGGTGATCGAGACACTTTCAACGATGACCCCACGGGGTGTTAGGCGTTCACTCAAAATGTTTAGGATCAAATCTGACACTTCAGGACGACGGGTGATCAGTTCTTCAGCCGTAAAGCGTGCTGTTGCTGCTTTGAGCGCCTCCTGAATGGCGGGATCAACCACGCGGCGTTCGTAATCTACACCGATCTCGCGTACCAGTCGATCAACCTGGCTAGCATCAGGCCGGTAGTTGATAACTACTTGGGTGGTTACGGTTTGCAGGTCACGTGAAGCTGCGCTTGAATTTGATTCATAGCGTTGGGTGCGCACTTCCACGATGGTGACGGAGGTAATGAACGGTGGGCGAAAGTGTAGACCTTCGTCGAGCACACCGGTAATTTCGCCGAATGTCTTCAGTACGCCTCTGGTACCGGCTTCAATGGTCGTCACCGAATTACTCACAATAAAGACTGCGACCATCAACAGGATAATGATGGAGAATATTGTCGACATTGACCATCCGCTCATGGTCGGTGTAGAGAAAGATTGACGGCTTTGGTTCATCGTTCTGCGCTTTCTATTTCAACCAGTGTTTCTCCAGAAGGGAAATAAGTTCCTACATACAGTATACCTCATGGAGCTGCTCTATCACCAGGGATGACTTCCATATGTTGCAATGGGTTTCTTTGAGTACATCCGGTGCAGCACTACTTAGATCGAGTATCATGACGGTGGGGATACATAGTCATTGCCGCAAAGACATTCTAATACATTGTTAGCAAGCTGTTGATCAGCAGCTAATACCGTGCCATCATAATAGCAAGTAGATAGAAAAGGGCCGTTTAGTGCCCATACCGAGGTGAATGTATGACCGAAATTGGCCGCTGGTTGATTGGCATTGGTATCCTTCTGGTGGTGATCGGGCTAGTCATCATGGCTGCCGGACGCTTGCCATGGTTGGGTCGCTTGCCTGGTGATATTCTAATTGAACGCGACAACCTGACGATTTTCATTCCACTTGGCACCATGTTGGTCGTGAGTCTGATATTGACGATCATCGCCAACCTGATTGCCCGCTGGTGGCGATGATTGTCAGAAAGGAAGTGCGTATGATCGACCGGGAAGCAGTGCAACAGCTCCGCGCAGAGTTGAGTGAATTGCAGCCACCAGTGCTGTCGCTGTACATTGAGGTTGATCCAACCAGGCCCGAAAATGAACGGCGAGCGTGGGTTTTGCGTGCACGCAACGCAGTAAAGGCGCTCGCAGCACCGGTAGAGATTGAACAGGCGGTGCTGACAGCGCTTGAGGCTGAAATTGCGCCGGAGGCGCGCACGCTGGCGCTGTTTGCCGCAGCGCCTGCTGCCGAACGCAAGAGCACCACCGTTGCGGTAACGAGGTTACCGCTCCATATCAATTTACCTTTGGTTGATGTGCGGAACGGACGGGTTGAGGCGCGCTGGGGCGAGCCGTATATTTCGCCGCTGATCTATGCTCTCGATCAGTACGAGCACACTGCCGTTGTCTGGTTGCGTGGCGAAGGCTGGCGCTTCTTTGAAGTCTTCCTCGGCGAGATCGTTGAGCACACTGATGTGTTCCGCAGTATTGAGTCCGATCTCTGGCAGCAATTAACACAGTTCGATCCACGACGGCTGCGGGAGGCATTGCGTGCCCAGGCAATGGGGAATCGCGACCGATTTGCCCGACGAATGGAGAACATTGCGGTACGCTACCTGCAACGTCTAGCCGAGTTAACTGAACGTGCACTTGATCATCTGCGGGTGCGCCGCCTGGTATTACTTGGTCGTGAAGAGGCAACCAAACAGTTTGCCGATCTGTTGCCCCGTTCTGTTCGACAGATGATTGTGGCGCATGTTGCCGATCTGCCGCATCCCGATGCAGCACCGGCTCATGTGCTCGCCAAAGTCATGCCGGTATTAGAACAGGTTGAACAGACCCACGAGCAATCTCTGCTCGAACAGGTTGTGCGCCAACCGGGTGTGTGGGGAGTTGATCCAACTCTGAATGCGTTGCAGGAGGGTCGCTTGAGTCTGCTGATTGCACCCTGGTATCTAGACGCACAGGTCTGGATGACCCCTGAAGGGCTATTGGCTGCCAGTCGTGAACAGGCCGTTTTACTGGCCCCTGATAGCGATCCGCAACCGGTTGCCCTTCGTGATGTGTTGGTCGATGCCTGTGCCGCCTTTGCTACCCGGTTAGAGTTTGTGACCGGTGCTGCTCAAGAGCGGCTGATGCGCGATTTTAACGGTCTGGCCGGGATCTTCCGCTGGTAAGTGTACCAGTATGTGCCGGTAAGACGTTATACCGGTCGTCAAGAGGTCATCCGTGCCTCACACGGGTAACATCGCTATCTTACAACATCACGTGTGTGGGAAACTATGGAATTCAAGGATTACTACGCAATCTTAGGCCTTAGCCCGGATGCTGATGAACAAGCGATTAAACAAGCCTATCGCAAGCTGGCGCGGCAGTACCATCCTGATGTCAATCCGGGTGACAAAAAGGCTGAGGAGCGCTTTAAAGAAATAAATGAGGCCTATCAGGCGCTGAGTGATCCTGAGCGGCGGCGAAAGTACGACGAGCTGCGGTCGTACTATCAGCGCTGGCAGCGCAGCGGTGGCCGCGGTGATTTCAACTGGAGCCAGTGGCAGGCGGCGCCTGGTCAACAAGTCTATACCTACAATGTGTCGCCAGAAGATCTCGAAGACTTGTTTGGCGCCGACAGTCCCTTCTCCGACTTCTTCAGTTCGATTTTCGGTCAACCACAATTTCGGCGGACGAGCCGAAGTGCGCGTGGACGCGATCTCGAAGTTCCGGTCACTATCACCCTGGAAGAGGCTTTTTCGGGGACAACTCGCTCCCTTCAGGTCGGTAACCGGCGGATCGAGGCGCGCATTCCGCGTGGGGTGCAAACCGGTACCCGTGTGCGTCTGAGTGGTCAGGGCGCGCCTGGTATCGGTGGTGGACCTGATGGTGATCTCTACCTGATCGTTGAAGTGGCGCCGCATCCGCAGTTTGAACGTGATGGTGATGATCTGCGATCAGTAGTTGAAGTTGACGCCTTCACTGCTGCGGTGGGTGGTGAAGTGCGGGTACCGACGATTGATGGGACCGTGACGCTCAAGATACCACCGTTAACCCAGGCTGACCGGGTGTTCCGGCTGCGCGGTAAGGGCATGCCACGTCTCGACAATCCGTCAGAGCGGGGTGATCTCTTTGTGCGGGTGAAATTGGTCTTGCCTGAACCGCTAAGCGAGGACGAGCTAGCAACACTCCGTGATCTGGTACGTCGTCGTAGGCGTTAGAACGTTGTATCACTAAACAAGAGGTTTCTATGGAACGTCAATCGGGACGCGGACGGTGGATCATGCTGTTACTCGAACTGGCGCTCCTGGCTGTGATTGCCAGTGCGTTTGTTTGGGCTGCATTGGTTGGCAATCGTCCGGCGGCTGTTGCAGTTTCACCATCGCCGACGCCGGCGATGCAGATAGCGCCAACTGTTGGGCCAACGGTGATCCCGCTGTCCGTGACCGACCTTGAGGCTCGAATTGCAGACGTGTATCGTGAAGCCGGATCGAGTGTGGTGAATATCACCAGTCGCTCGGTCAGTTATGATTTCTTCTTCAATCCGATCCCACGTCAGGGTAGCGGTTCAGGTTTTTTCTACGATACTCAAGGTCATATTGTGACGAACTATCACGTGATTGCCGATGCCGATGAACTACAGGTTACCCTGGCCGATGGGCAGACTGTTCCCGCCCAGATTGTTGGCAGTGATCCATCAAACGATCTGGCAGTGATCAAAGTTGATCTGCCCGCCGGGTCGATCCGTCCCTTGCCAATCGGTGATTCTACCCAAGTGTACGTAGGTCAATTTGTGTTGGCAATCGGCAATCCGTTTGGTTTGGAACGCACTCTTACCTTCGGTATTGTCAGTGCATTGGGGCGAGTCATTGAAAGCCCTAACCAACGCTTCATCGGCGAAGTTATTCAATCTGATGTCGCGATCAATCCTGGTAATTCAGGCGGCCCGTTGCTCAATCTCACCGGACAGGTGATAGGTGTCAATTCGGCTATTCTTAGTCCGAGTGGCGCCAATGCTGGTATTGGATTTGCCATCTCGGCACGCACTGTCCAACGAGTTGTACCGGTTTTGATCCGAGACGGTCGTTATCCACATCCATCGTTAGGGGTGCGCGTGATCGAATTGACGCCGCAGCGAGCTGCTTTATTCAGACGGGCTGGTGTACAATTGCCAGACCAGGGTTTGCTAATCGCTGATTTGGTTATGAATGGGCCGGCAGCACAGGCTGGGTTACGTGGCCCTGACCGTCTGGTACGGGTAGGTAACGTCAATCTACCACTTGGGGGAGACGTGATAATCGCTATTAACGATCAGCCAATAATGACCAGCCAGGATTTAATCGTCTACCTCGAAACGCAAACCCAAGTTGGCGAGACGGTGCAGGTCAAGGTGTTGCGTGATGGTCGCGAGCAGGTGTTGCCGGTAACACTGGCCGAGTTGCAATACTAAGATAAGGAGACGCCGCCTATGTTAGTGCGACGGAGGAGTTTAGAAGACCTGGCGCTGACAGTGGGTTTGCCGGTACCGGTTTTGCAGCATCTTGTTGATCTTGGGTATATTCATCCAATCCCTGAGTTGCCGGCGGCAGAGTTTGCCGAATTGCGTTTGATCCGCCGTTTGATCGATGATTTAGGGGTACCGTCGGATGCCGTTGATGTCATTTTGCATATGCGCCGCCGCATGCTGGCAATGCAACGCGAAATTGCCCGTCTCCGTGCGGAACTGGCTTACCGACGTGCTCTGCAACCCGATATGAACTGGGTTGACGCTGATTGGTACGAATAAGTGATTGGTTTGGATATGCTGACGCGAACATATACCGGTAGGAGGTGAATTATGCCGGTCTATTCTATCGATTTTCGACCGTTCGATTATCTCACCGCCGAACTATCGGCGCTCTGGTGGTTCTACCTCTCGCAGGGCTTAGCCTTGATTGCTCTGGGGATTGCAGTGATCATCTGGCCTGAACTTTTAGCGCTGCTGGCTGCGGCCTTTTTCATCGCTATTGGTAGCGTATTACTGGTGCTGGGCTGGCGGGTGCGACAGGTTAAACGTCGGTACGAGCTCTTCAAGCGCTCGTTTATCATCGAGGCGTAGCAGAAAAGGATGTAACCAATGAGCGACTCATCGTATATTCGTATTTTACGTACCCGACTACCGTATGCTCAGTTCGACATACGACCATGGTCGCCGCCGCTCAATATCTTCGAGACTGATCGCGAGATCATCCTGGTTATCGAGCTTGCCGGTGTTGATCCGACCACGGTGCAGATTGAAGCCTATCCCGAACGGGTGCGAATCGCCGGGGTACGCCAGCTCACGCTGCCGCCCGGCCTACGGCGATTGCACCGAATGGAGATTGCTGCCGGGATGTTTCAGTTTGAGATACCATTCGAGCATGCCGTTGATCCCGAACAGAGCAGTGCTCGTTCCTTTCACGGTCTGCTCGAGATTCGGTTGCCCTTTGCCAGACATACCCTGCGCCAGGTCGTTATTCCAGTGCTGGAGGGAGAATAATCGTGAGCGAAAGTGCCTCTCCTCAACGTTTACCGATACCGGATATTCCGGAGGTATTGCCGGTATTACCGATAAACAATGCTGTGCTTTTCCCAGGCATGTTCTTGCCGTTAGTGGTCAGTGGTGATGCCTGGGTGCGTTTAGTCGATGAAGCAGCGCTCTCAACAAAGATCATCGGCGTCTTTCGTCGGGTTCAAACTGGGGCCGAGTTTGACCCGGCAATGCTGGCTTCGACCGGTACCGCCGCGCTGATCGTGCGGATGATGCGCCTCCCACAGGGAGGCGTGCAACTGTTGTTACAGGGTCAGGCTCGGATTCGGGTACAGCAATGGATTACGACCAAACCGTATCCGCAGGCTCGGATCAGCGTTGCTATTGATCCGGCTGATGTCTCGCTTGAGACGGCTGGCTTGGCACGGGCAGCACTGGTTGGCTTTCAGCAGATCGTCGAGCAGAGTCCAAATCTACCCGATGAGCTAGCTATTGCGGCCGCGAATGCACCGCATCCTGGAATGCTGGCCGATTTGATCGCTGCCAATCTTAATTTGAGTCTTGATGACCAGCAGACGGTGCTTGATACCTTCGATGTCGCCGAGCGACTGCAACTGGTCTTGCGCTTCCTCGAACGCGAACGGGAGATTCTGCTGATTGGGCGTAAAGCGCAGGAAGAGGTCTCGAAGAATCAACGTGAATATGTATTACGCCAACAACTCGAAGCGATTAAGCGTGAATTGGGCGAGACCGATGATCACGCTGCTGAGATCGCTGAGTTGCGGCGTCGGATTGAAGAGGCCAATCTTCCGGCTGAGGCGCGCCAGGAAGCTGAGCGTGAATTGTCGCGTCTGGAACGGATGCCACCCGGTGCGGCTGAATATACCGTCGCACGGACGTATCTCGATTGGTTGCTCGATTTGCCGTGGCATACCAGCACTGAAGACAATCTTGATATTGTCCGGGCCCGACAGATACTTGATGAGGACCATTTCGATCTTGAGCGCATCAAAGAGCGCATCGTCGAATATCTGGCGGTGCGTAAGCTTCGCCAGGAAGAAGGGCAAGGCGGGGAAGCACGTGGGCCGATTTTATGTTTCGTCGGGCCACCCGGTGTCGGGAAGACGAGCCTCGGCGCCTCGATTGCCCGTGCACTTGGTCGCAAGTTCGTGCGGGTTGCCCTTGGCGGTGTACGCGATGAGGCCGAAATTCGCGGCCATCGACGAACCTACATCGGTGCGTTACCCGGTCGTATCATCCAAGGCTTGAGTCGCGCTGGGAGCAACAATCCGGTTTTGCTGCTTGATGAGGTTGACAAGCTTAGTATTGGCTTCCAGGGCGATCCGGCAGCGGCATTGCTCGAAGTGCTTGATCCTGAGCAAAATGTCGCTTTTGTTGATCGCTATCTCGACGTTCCGTTTGATTTGAGCAAAGTGCTCTTCGTTTGTACGGCAAACCGGGCCGATACCATCCCGCCTGCGCTGCTTGATCGGATGGAATTACTCGATCTGGCTGGTTATACCGAGCAAGAGAAGACCGAGATTGCTCGCCGTTACCTGATTCCGCGTCAACGGAAGGAGCAAGGCATGGTTGATCGTGGGCCGGCATTAACCGACGCTGCCTTACAACGTCTGATCCGTGAATACACCCACGAGGCAGGCGTGCGTGATCTGGAACGCCGGATTGGAGCAATTTATCGAAAAATGGCGACCCGGCTGGCGAGCGGTCAGGAGTTACCAGATCAGATTGATGCCTCCGATCTCGATGAGCTGCTAGGACCGCCGCGCTTCCGTAGCGAAACGATCCTTGGCGAAAATGAGGTCGGCGTAGTTACCGGTCTGGCCTGGACACCCACCGGCGGTGATGTGCTCTTTGTTGAAGTGAGCGTGATCCCGGGCAATGGGCAATTGATCCTCACCGGTCAATTGGGTGATGTGATGAAGGAATCGGCCCGGGCGGCGGTAACGTATGCGCGTTCGCGGGCTCACGAATTGGGGATTGACCCAGAAATCTTTCAGAAGCGTGATATTCACATTCACGTTCCTGCTGGAGCTGTACCGAAAGATGGGCCTTCAGCCGGAATTACGATGGCGAGTGCGCTGATTTCGGCTCTGACCGGGCGTGAAGTTGATAAACGGATCGCAATGACCGGTGAAGTAACGCTTCGTGGTAAGATCTTACCCATCGGTGGGGTGAAAGAGAAGCTGCTAGCGGCTCAGCGGGCCGGAGTGCGGAAGGTACTGTTACCGAAAGAGAATGAAATCGATCTCCGCGAAGTTCCTGCTGAGGCCAAAGAGCAACTAGAGATTGTGCTGGTGAAGCACATGGACGAGGTTCTGCGCGAGTTAGGTCTGGTTGTTGCACCGCAAGAAGTGAGTGAGTAATCATGCATCAGCAATGGCTCGTATTGAGCATCTTGATCTGGCTGATCGGCTGTACGGCGGCGGCGCCGGTACCGCCGCCACCTACCATTCCGCGCCTCCCAACGGTGACTCCTGAACCCCTCCTTAAAGTTACTCCTACCTCAAGGATTATACGACTGGCCGAAAACCCAATCCCTACCTTTACCCCAACCTCACGACCAACAGCAGTTCTTTCGACAGCGGGGGTCATCACTGCTGCGATGGCGCAGCTCGGTTTGAGCGCCGAACCCTATGCGGTGCTTGGCGATCCCAATGCACCGATTACCATCGTTGAGTTCACGGATTTTGGTTGCTCCTTTTGCCGTCGCCATCACCAGTTTACTTTCGGCAATTGGTTGACGAATTTGTTGAAAGGGGAAAGGTGTTCTACGTAGTTAAACAGTTCCCGATAACCAGTCCGCAAGGAGAACTGGCGGCGCTAGCCGCGATCTGTGCTAGTGAACAGGGTACTTACTGGGCGATGCACAATGCACTCTTTGCCGCGGGTGATGTCTGGGATAGTGATGCCAGCACCGCACATCGTCAAATAATGACCATCGCGGCTGATCTTGGTCTTGATCGAGCGGAATTGCAAGCCTGTATCGAGCGTCCCTCAACGCAGGACGTTATTGCGCGCCACGTAAGCGAGGCGCACGCACTGCACATCTTCGGTACACCGGTCTTCTTCGTCAATAACCAACTGCTTTCCGGCGCCCAGCCGATTGAGCGCTGGCGCGAATTATTGCAGTTTATCGCCGAGGCGGAATGAACGTTCAATAGCCGTTGGATAACGAGATGCCTGTACTCTATCGCAAATCAGGCGAGCATTTCTGTTTACTAACTAACTGCGACCAGCGTGTTAATAACTAAGGCACCTATCTCCGAATACCTCGTCATTACGTCTACGACGTGATGAACCTCGTCAGTGGCTCCCGCCTGATGGGCGACCAGCCTAGCGCCGTCGTACCCTTTCCAATCGGACCTGCCCACTAGCGCATCGAAAATGACCACGATGCCTAACCCGCATGTTCTGGAATGAGATAGTTCTCGTAGGCTCTAAGGTGCCATATAAGCAAGAGGACAATCTCATTCTTATTTGAACTGTGATTACCCCGATCAACGCTCTAATTCCCACCTGATAATCACAAGATCGCGTATGAAGAGCACCAGGCGGGTCAGGAAGTAGATTACTCGATACAATGCGTGACGTCGAACTTCATCGTAGTCGATTAACACAAGGCGCGGTAGTTGCTCGTTAGTAGGCATTACGTTTTGCGAACGCAGAATTGTACACTTGACGAGAAAACTCCATAGCCGTTCGGGTAAGTAGCGGAGCTGCTTACGCTGTCGCCGTTCTTCGGGGTTTGTACTCACTCGCCCGTAGAGATCGGGTAAGTGACCAGTGCGAAACAGGCAGCCGATAGCGCGTTTGATGATCTGTCGCAGGTCATGACCTATCTGACGCCGTTGCTCACGAGGAATGGCCTTCCAATCAACGTTAGCCAAGACCTGTGCGCTGTGAAGGTAAGGTTGAATGGTCAATACGTGTATCAAACCAGCCTGATCGCGACTCAGGACGAAAAAAGTGGGGATAGAATGCTTTGCGCCAAGACACGCGGCAAAACGTTGTGCAGCCTGCTCCATCTGCCGGGCAATGGCAAGCATTGCCGCTACGTCGCGACTCCCCATCTCGCCTTTTAACTTAACGACAAAGCGATGATCGTCACTTCGATACACCTCTGTCTCGTTGCCGCCTGCCACGCGCTCAAGCACATGATCGATATCAATCGGCGCAAAGACCTCATCCTGGTGTTTGTTCATAGCGAATTCAGATAAACGAATCTTACGTCCTCACATATCTGGTGCGCTTCTCTCAGAAACACGTATATGCCGGTATAGCAGTCGAGGTGACCTCTTGCCCTATAGTCGTTGATTGTACGATTCTGAAACCATCTTACCTCTTCAGACCGGCTCTGCTGCGGCTGAAAGGAGGGGGTTTCAACGTGTTTCCCTCTCTAGCGGTGAGGATGGCGGATGCAAGAGGGGGCAGTAGGTGTACCCTGCTCCGATGGTGTATTGTGTTGATGCAGCGCGTGATGAGTTCTCCCTCGCATCGTCGGAGGTAGGCCAGCAGCCCGCCCCCTTTAAGCAACCAGGAACATACCTTAAACACTTAGACTGGATTCACCAGCGTTATGTTGCAGATTACCGATAAATAATTGGCAGTATGATCTGATACGGTGCCGGATTACCCTCGTTCAGACGAATCCGCGCAACTGTTACTGGGCGCTGCGGATCGTTACTGATGATACGGAGTCTCGCTTGCTGTGTAGCATACAGTGGCCCAATCCAGCGACTCGCGAGTTGGACATTCACCTGTTCGCCGACTTTGATATTCCCACTACTGGCTGAACTAATGCTCAACCAGACCTGCGGGTTGATTTGTGGTCGCAACTCGATGACCAGACCATCGGTGAGTGTCAGTGGTAACTGATTGGCACCGGCAATGTCGCAAGCAATTGATTGCGTCACCTCGCCTAACTGTAGACCAATGGCCCCCATGTCGTTCTTTTGCAGGTTGGCAACGTTGCGATAATGGAAGCGAATAATACCGTTCGATTGTAGCAGTGCCTGCACACTCAGCCTACGGTTCGTGCCGTAGATGGGCACGTTATCCCATGTAATAAGTGCACCGGTGCTCATGCGCGCAATGTTGATCTGACCACCTTCTGCACTATTGAAATCGACATGCAGAGGCACGATGGCTGGTGCAGTGGTTTCGGCAAGGGGTAGACATCTAGGTTCAAAGTAAACGGTCGAGTTACTAAACGGGGCAAAGGCAATGATCCCGTTCGCGCTAATGTACATCGTGCGATAATACGTGCCGCCAAAGGGGAAATCAAAACCAAGATCTATCCCTGAACTGGTTCCATCATCAAACAGATTCAGCACCTGAGCATCAAGTGGTGGATCGATCCAGCCGCCAACCGGCCCATCCGGCTCATCACTTCGCCAGACGCCGTATGGCTCTGGATCAATCTGGAGCGTGTAACTGAGTGGAAGATTACCATCGTTGCGCAGTGGCAACGTGATCGGTGCAGTCTGATTGAAATCAACCGTTGCGGTCAGCAGGTCTTGGACAACGGTCAACCTGGGCCGTAACGGATCAAGGGCTGCATTAAGCGTCACTGAACTCCCTGCGGCTGGTGTGATCGATTGCGTGTACGGCGCAAAACCACTGGCGCTTATCGTCAGGTTCTGCATCACGCCGCCAGGTACTGTCATACTGTAGAATCCGGTTGCATTGGTTGTTACGGTCAGGCCATGTGCAGTCGTTACAGTACCGCGCAGCGGGTTACCCGTCTCACTATCAGTCACTGTTCCGCTGATCGTTGCATGGGTTGCACGACTCGGCACAGTCATCGTGACTGGTACCACCAGTGGCGGATTCGTGAGATCGTTGTCGTATATGAGTAGTCGGGCGGTATAGATACCTGGACCTGCTACGCGGCGGGCATCGAGCGTAATCTCGATATCTAGACTCCCGTTGCTGGCCAACGTTGGTGATGATGAAGATGGTAAAACCAGCCACGGTACTGTCACCCGAGCAGCAGCGACAGCCTTAAAGATGTCAAGGCGGCCATACCCGTAGATGTTGTTTGGCACAGTCGTAGGTTGGCAGTTGCTGTGCGCTGAACCCATGTATCGACTATCTCCGGTGATAGGCAGGGCGTTGCCGGTAAGCAGGGCATACGTCGCATCGTAATCGCCGATCAGTTGCGGTTTTGCTGCCCAGAGTAAGGCCACTGCACCGGCTACATGTGGTGCGGCCATCGAAGTGCCAGAGAGTGAACCGTAGAGATTTGAATTTGACACGGTAGCGACAATGCCAGCGCCAGGGGCGACCAGATCAGGCTTAATACGACCATCATTGGTTGGTCCAATCCGGCTAAAGTACGTCAAAAGATCATCTTGGCCAGTAGCACCAACCGCGACCACATTCGGATAATCACCAGGCGATGCCACTGAACTACAGCCTGAGAAATTGCCACTTATTATGTTACCGGCAGCAAAGACAACAAAAATACCGGCTGCCTGCCAGGCAGTGGCATACCCGCTATACACCTGATTGCCGCCCGTGTCGAACGCCCATGAATTGTTCAGCACGTGGGGCCGCAGGCTGGGGCGTGGGTTATTACCGTTGAGGTCGGTGGGCGCCAACATCCATTGCGCGGCAGCAATAATATCACTATCGTTGCAATTGGTCACACTACAAGCACGGGCCGCAATCCAGCGTGCGCCTGGCGCAACACCCATAGCCGGTTGACCAGGTGGATCGGCAACCATGATGCCCATCACGTGTGTCCCATGAGTTCCCGAGTCGACTGGCGCCGGTTGGTTTCCGACCGGATCGAACCAGTTGTAGTTGTGATCAAAATTGCCGCCGCCGAGATTGCCACGGTACTGGTTCACAAGGGCTGGATGGGTATAATTTACCCCACTATCAATATTGGCGACGGTGATCCCACTACCCGTGACACCAAACTCACGCCAGACTCGATCGGCGCCGATGCGAGCAATATTCCAGCACACGTTGTTGGAGGTAGCTGAACAGGATACCGTCGATGTCGTGGCCGGTGGAGTCATCTGCAATTCGTGATCGGCGGTGAGCATTGCGACGTCGCTGTGAGCGGCCAGTGCTTGCGCCAGTGCTGCGTCACCTTCAACCAGCAGTGCATTCACAATCCAGAGTGGCTGGTAGCGAACGCCGAGGGCGTCAAGCATCGCCCGCACCCTGCGTTGACTCCGTTCGGCGTGGCTGGTAAGCGTTTGGTACACATACTCCCCACGCGCTTCCCAATCACGGATGAGAAAGGCTTGTCCCAGATCAGGACGGTCGGCAAAAAAAACGAGAAAGCGTGTCGTGCCGTGGCGCAATTCTGCTTGCAGATCAGGATCGATCGGTTCCTGCTGCTGAGGTAGCGGCACCGGAATACTGAGCGGTGTGGCCATCATTGCCGGGGCTGCCGGTGGTGGATAGCCGGTGTAGGGATGGATCGTCGATGGATTACTGTCAGTATTGGTAATCGTGAGGTTGAGCGTTGTGGTACTGCCAAGCTCGACTGTAGCCGAAAGGCTGGTCGGCGTCACGCTAAGACGTGGTAGATCGGCATAAACCGCTGCTGGCGGAATGAATAGCAACAAACTGATCAGGAAGGCGATGATGGTGAAGATAAACCGGCTGATGCGTTTCATACACTAAATCCAGATTGCAGCGAGAGTTGTTGCTGGAGGTCATCATAGCATAATGGTGATAGTTTGTGTCTTTCAATTCCGTCAGATTGTGCACTGCAAGTTCTACTCGCCCCACGTCAAGCGCAACACGCGCAGCCAGTTCTCGTAAGCCAATTTCCGTAGTTCAGCCGGTGTGAATCCTGCATCGGCTAACGCCTGTAGCAGAACAGGTAAACCGCTCACATCACGAATGGCTTGCGGCATGAGGGCGCCATCGAAATCCGATCCAAAGCCGACCCGGTCTATACCTAACCGTTCAACCAAATACTGCACGTGCCGAACCATCACGTCAATTGGCATACTGGCATCACGATGACCATCAGGACGCAAAAATGTGACGGCAAAATTCAACCCAACCATTCCATCAGAATCACGAATGGCAGCAAGCTGACGATCGGTAAGGTTACGACTGCTTGGACAGATGGCGTGTGCATTGGAGTGGGTTGCCACCAGTGGCGCATCACTCAGTCGAGCCACGTCCCAGAAACCGGCTTCGTTCAGATGAGAAACATCAATCAGAATGCGTAATTGATTACAGGCTTTGATCAGCGCCTTACCGGCGTCAGTCAGCCCCGGCCCGATGTCCGGTGAGGCGGGAAAGGCAAAGGGAACGCCGTACCCAAAGATATTTGGCCGACTCCAGACCGGCCCTAGTGAACGTAATCCGGCCTGGTAGAGTACCTCTAGTTCATCGAGATCGGGACCAATCGCTTCAGCGCCCTCGATATGGAAAACGGCTGCGATGACACCGTTAGTACATTGGCTGTACGACACAGTCGCACCTGACCGTTGGATTCCTGTGTTAATCGAAAGAGGCGTGCTGCCATGGCCAGGGTTGTTTGCAATGCGTAAGAGTGATCGAGGGCCGGTGGTAGTGGCAAATGATACGGAGGATCGGGCAAATGGTCGGATGGCGTCTCAGCGGTAGGTGGCGGTGGAACATAGATGGCAAAGAATCCACCACCGAATCCGCCTTTGCGGGCACGCGGGAGGTCGAGATGTCCGTGTGGGCTACTCTCGAAAAAGCTCCGCTCGGTACCGGGGCGTGGTCGATACAGATCGAGGATCACGTCGTTGTGTCCATCGAAGATTGGCAGCCACATGGTCGTTGTCATAAGCACGTCCTCACAACAAGAGAGCACGAATCTGGTTGGCAGCCTGCCAGCCACTTTCAATCGCAAGATGGACCCGTCCCTGTCCATCGATCAGGTCGCCGGCGATCACAATGCGCTCGTAGCTTCGCAAGGGGGTGGCAGTATCGGGCAGCGCGTAACGCCAGCGTTGGATATTAATCCAGTATGGTGCTCCTAAATCACCGATCAACGACTTGATGTCAGCAAGTGCCTCGATAACTGGTGATGGGGCTTCGCTGAGCGTATATGTTCCTTTTTGCAACTCATCCCAGTGGGCTGTAGCCCAGGCATCGCTCATCTGGGCGATCAACAGGCCGTGATCGGGTGGAGCACGGTTTGGTTTATCGTGTTCGCATGCCAGCCAACTGATCGTATGTTGGCGATCAACGTTGACCAGAGCGTACCACGGGACTACTGGTCGTTGCGGAAAGGCGACCGTGATACTGATTGAACGCCGGTATTGTACTGCTTGTAACGCCTCGACCAGATCGTTCGCTTCGCTGAAATTGCCCGCCATCAAGATTGCTGCTGACTGTGGTGCGGGTGCCGTAAGCACGACTGCGGCAAAGTCGCCTAATACCTGACCATCGTCGGCAAACAAGCGATAGGCGTCACCCTCACGGTTCAAGCGGGCAACTGTTGTTTCTAAGCGAACATCAATCCCGCCGGCCAGATACTTTGCCAGCCGAGTAATGCCGGTCGGCCAGGTCCATTTCTGTTCATCGGCAAAAGCGGCATCGCCGGGTGCAATCGTATTTGAGCGAGTGAAGGTCCAGACCGGACGATCAATGGTTACCGCATCGCCGGTAGCCACGATCAAATCGCGGATGGCAGGAGTTGGTGCCTTAACATACTGCGCACCGTGGTCAAAACAGAAATCGCCGATACGCCGGGTAGCAGCTCGTCCCCCAACGCCACGACTCTTTTCAAAGACAACCGGTACAATATCGGTATGAGCATCAACCAGCGAACGGGCAGCCGCTAATCCGGCAACACCGGCGCCAACGATTGCTACCCTCTTAACCATGGGGCTTTACCCTTCTAGCAAGGCTTGCAAATCGGCTTGATCCTCATCGTTGTACGGTCCAACTACCGCCAGCCACTGTTGTTCGCTACCGATCAACCGCTGTGCAGCTCGTTGCAAATCGGCCAGCGTCAGCGCATCGAACTCGGCGATAATTTGTTCGACCGGCGGTACCGTTTGGTAACGCAGCAGACTGACGGCGTTGCGCGAGGCAATTGACCAGGTGTCTTCAAGCGAGAGTAATAAACTTCCCTTGAGTTGCTCTTTCACAGTGACCAGTTCTTGTTCGGTGGGACCATGCTCTGCCAGATCGTGAAGTACCGTGCGTGTCATCGCTACCGCATCACGAAGTGCTTCTGGTTCAACACCGGCATAGATGACCCACATACCGGTATCGGCAAACTCGTTGTGGTACGAACCGATGTTGTAGCTCAGGCCATGCTCCTCGCGAATTTTCTGAAAGAGGCGTGACGACATACCACCACCGAGGAGCGCATCGAGCGCCTGCACAGCCCGTCGATCAGGATCGTGATACGACACACCGGGCATGCCGAGGCAGAAATTCCCCTGTTCAATATCGCGTGGTAGTAAACTGAGTCTAGGCTGAGACGGTAATGGTGGCGCTGCCAAGGCCGTTGGCCGCTGACCGGTTGGTAGATCGGCGAATGACCGTTCAATTGCCGGAATAACCTCTTCGTGATGAACGTTGCCGGCAACTGACACGATCAGATTACCAGCGTGATAGCCCTGGCTGAAGAACTGTAAGAGTTCAGTGCGCGAGATGGCGCTGACCGTGGCAATGCTACCGGTAATATCGCGGCCAAATGGATGATCGCCCCACATCGTATGTTGTAGTAATTCGTGAACTACCTCAGTCGGATTATCTTGAATGCCGCGAATCTCTTCGATAATCACCCGACGTTCTTTTTCTAACTCGCTTGCTTCAAAGAGTGGTCGTTGGACCATTTCGCTCAACACATGCAACGCACGGGCGAAATGAATTGCCGCAACTTTTGCATAGAAGACGGTCGTTTCATAACTGGTAGAAGCGTTGAGATAGCCGCCAACGCCTTCAATGGCCAGCGAGATAGCGTGTGCCGTCGGGTATGCCCTGGTTCCCTTGAAGAGCATATGCTCGATAAAATGGGCAGCCCCGGCCAGCTCTGCCGGCTCGTACCGGGCACCGATGTCGATGAAACAACCGATCGCGACCGAGTATGTGTGTGGCAGTTCTTCGATCAGGATACGAATCCCGTTTGGTGTAATGTGCAAGTATGGCATTGCAGGTATGGGTCTGTTTACAAACAACGGTTACACTTCGCGACGCCAGAGTTCGAGTCGTGATGCAGGCTGCCCATGCGAGGGCGGAATCTCTAATCGTTCGATAAGATACGAACGTTCACCTTCCGGTAAAGCCTGTCGTATACGCAGATGCTGGTGCTCTTGACGCTGGGCAAGAAATTCAATCGCTGTCGGTGCAGCTCGTTCCAGTATTCGTAGCAGTTGGGCGTATGTTTTGCCGACCAGTTCTCGTGGATGACGGCCAACTATCTGGTTGGCGAACACAGTATTAATAGCGACCAACCGCTCAGTCTCATCAAAGAGGGCAATCCCTTCTGGCAGGCTGTCGAAGACGATGCGGAGCAGATCACGTGAGCGCTGCAATTGGTTGGTACGTTCGGTAACCAGCTCTTCCAGCAACTGGGTTTGTTCTCGTAAGCGGGCCACTAATTGCAGCGTTGCACAAATGGTTGCTGTCTGACGGGCAAACAAGTCTAGCAGATTCCAATCAATCGTCGATGGGTTTAGTTGGGTGCCGCTGTAGCCTAAAGCCAGCCCCCCAATCGCATGACCGTCGTGCATGAGTGGTATCGCAATACAGGTTTGCTCATCGGTGAGCGCCATTGTAACCACACTTTGACTCTCGACCGTCAGCTTGACGGCGCCACCCGCTGCCGCTACAGGTGCTTCAAGAGATATATTGGTGGGGGCAATCCATTCGGGTTGTCCCTGTGATGTTGAGCGCAGGAAAAGCAAGCCCCAGCGGGCAGCAAATACATCCCTGGCAATCTGATGGCATTGCCCGGCTACATCACTCGCTGTCTGAGCGCTACCCGCCATCTGACCGAAGTTGATCAACGTTAACATATGCTGCTGACGGAGCCGGTGTTGTTGATGGAAACGGGCCGCACCAATGGCTATACCGATCTGGGCAGCGATACTTTCGATCAACATCAGCTCGTGGCTGCCAAAAGCGTGTGTTGCCAGTCGATAGACCGTGAGCACCCCAATAGTCGCAACTGATTGGCGGATCGGTGTAGCGATCAGACTTCCACTACTCGGTTCGACAGAGCCGGTTGCGGTTCCTGTTTCGCGTAACTGAAACCGCTGTGTTTCATTGGCAAGATCGAGCAAGATAACACTGCTTCCATGGCGCAAGGCCCAACCTGCACTCCCGTGAGCCAAGAGTTCGGCAGCACGCTCGTTCGGCAACAAGCGTGGCGCACCCAATGAGACCGTGAGCGCATGTTGTGGAGTCTGGTCAGGCCCAACGAGAATGATGGTGGCTTCATCAGCCGGCAGGTGCACAGTAATGCTCTGGAGAACCTGCTGCACGAGTGCTGTTGGTTCAATATCCTCTCGAAACTCGATACCGAGCCGCGTGAGCAGTGCAGTCTGTCGGATCAGCTCTTCCGTCAACGCCTGTGCTGCCAATGGTGGCCCAATCGGACGTAACTGTCGGCGCAGTTGGGCATTTGCCTGCCGTAATTCACGCACATGCGCGACTAATTCGGCAACCGTCAGCGCAGCAAGATTGTCTGCATCCAGCATAGCGGTTCTCGTGTGCACGTCACTATCTCATCATGTAGAGTAGTATAACACGACCAGGGCGTTAGCGGCCTTTTGAGAGGTGAGGTGTTCTGTAGTATCTGCGTCCTCTCACCTTTCCCATCCTCTCCTTCCGCTCCCACAGGAAGAGGGGAGGGAAATGAGCGGCAGGGTTGCTATTCGTCACCGATAGCGTGTTGCTCCAATCAACGAGAGCTTCCTGTCCGCTCACTGATGGATGCGGATGTTCAGGAAATCGCGTGGGTCGGAGATGGGTGGTGGTGCGAACGACGTTCACCAGCGCACGCTACAAACTGAGAATGCTGAAAAGCCTTACGGAGGGGCAGGGATTTTCAACGTTCGCAACGCCTATGTCTTCTCACCTTTCCTCTCACATGGGATTGAGGACGGGGGAAGGTGAGAGAGCGGTTGCAATCTACCCCTGATAACGTGCTCTGAGATGGGCGCAGGTGCCATCAAGACCACTTCATGGCGCGAAACAGAGGCATCGTTCAGAGGCACGCTCACCACTCTCACCAACTACCCCTCTGGTGACTGTGAATACCCCATCTTAATCCAGCCCTTTTTGATCGCAACAATCACCGCCATTGTTCGATCATTAACCTGTAGCTTAGCGAGAATCGAGGTAATATGATTTTTAACAGTTTGACCGCTAATGCTTAATTCACTGGCAATCTCTTTATTTGAGAGGCCACGGGCAATGCAATCGAGAATCTCAATTTCGCGTGAGGTAAGCGGTGCGAACAGATTCGTGCCATCTTCTTCATCTGTTGCGGCCAGTTCGCGAAACTGATGTAACACGCGGGCCGCGACATTTGGGCGTGCCAGTACGGCATCATTTATCAGGTAGCGACCACGTGCGACCTCACGGATCATGTGGACCAGTTCTTCAGGGCTAATATCTTTTGACGTAAAAGCCGCAGCGCCGACTTTAATCGCCTGAAACAGTTGCTCATCGTCTTCGTAGACACTGAGCACAATAATACCGGTTCGCGGTTCACGCCGCTTGATTACTCGTGCCACTTCCAGGCCATTCAAGCCAGGGAGGTTAATATCGACGAGAACAACATCGGGAAAAAGCCGTTCCGTGAGTTTGATCGCTTCCTGCCCATTCTCGGCTTCTCCCACCACTTCAATATCAGATGCGCTTTCTAAGCTCCAGCGGACACCCTGACGAAAGAGCGGGTGATCGTCAATGACCAATACTTTTATTTTTGCCGATGTTGCCACAGGCGACTCCTCTGCTGTTCATTCCCTTAAGGGGTAACATCATTACCAATCGAATATCACGATAACGGCATCGTCACCTGCACTTCGGTACCGGCACCCCGGCGAGTGATGACCGTTAATTGTGCGCCGACCAATTCGGCGCGTTCGCGCATACTGGTCAATCCCCAGCTTTCACGACCGGCGCGACGACTTACTTCACGGAGATCAAAGCCCGGCCCTTCATCACGAATCGATAGATACAGCCGGTCTTTACGTAGCGTCAGAGTTACTCGTACTGGCGCACCACGGGCGTGTTTGCGAGCATTTTGCAACGCTTCCTGCACGATACGGTACAGGACAATTTCGACTTCAGGGGGGAGTCTCGGTATCGAATCCGCTTCAAAATGAACAGGATTGGTCACTGTATCCCGGTAGCGGCGAATATATTCGTGGAGTGCGGCTACCAATCCCTGTTCTTCAAGTTTTCCAGGACGGAGATCGGCGATAAAGCTCCGTACTTCGCGTAATCCTTCACGCACGCTGTCACCCAACTGACTTAAGATCGAGCCTAGCCGATCAAGTTGTTGCTCTTGCAACAGATTCTGACAGACTTCGACACCCATCAGTGCATTGGCAAGCACCTGCGCCGGGCCGTCGTGCACTTCACGGGCCAGACGGATGCGCTCTTCTTCGCGTCCCTTAATAATCTGAGCACGTAACGCCTGGACCCAGGGATCGGCTGCGACCCCCTCTGCGTTACGGGTTAGGGTTGTACTACTCATTTCGATCTGACGAATGAGCTGGTCAAGCTGGCGCAGTGCCCGGCGCAGTTCGGATTCGGTTGTCGCAGCGGCAGTGTGCTCGGTGCGTAACTGATGAACTCGTGCTGCTGCAGCCACGGTTGACAGACCACGTTCACGGGCAAATTGTTCTTGAATGACCGCTTCATCAAGTTGCCGTGAAAGTAGACGTACTCGTTGTACCAGGCTCTCTTGTTGTTGCAGCGCAGCCTGGTATAACTGACGCAGTTCGGTGAGTTGGGCGTTGACGATTGCTGTAGCGCGTTCAAGCAAGACGGCTGGCTCCGTGCTCAAGGCCGTACTCCCTCATCTGGTCTCATTGATGGTTTAAGTATAGCACGCAACCGATTATCAATGAAGGGGCACAAGATGATCAAAGCGTCATCTTGCTTTGATGCGCGAACGTTAACGTATACGTCTCCTCTTCGCGCCAGAACAGGGGTTCAACGGTTTCAGCACTTGTACTGCGGAGCACGCTTGGCAGCCCTCACCTTCCCCCTAGCCCCCGTCTGCTCTCCCACGGCGGAGGGGAGGACGGGGAACGTGGGGTGGCTGGAGCGATTTTTGATTAGGCTCTTAGCACCCGCCCCTCCTGATTGGGCAGTAGTGCTTGTCGAGGAGCACGTGATGTGTGCAGGTTGAGAACCCGTCACTCCTGATGGAGTGACGGGCATGACCGGCGGTGGGGTGGGGAGACGATCGTTCTGTTAAGCCGATACCTTATAAGGCCGGTGTAAATCCGAGCACCTTCCCGTAGAATGCCAGTTCGCGCTCGATAGCCGTAATAATATTTTCCGCCTTACGAAAACCGTGTTGCTCACCAGGAAATGGTACGTACTCGGTATAGATGCCTCGTGACCGTAGGGCTTCGTACATTCTTTCCGATTGATCAGGAGGGACCACCTTATCCTCCAACCCTTGAAAGAAAATAACCGGGCTAGTAATCTGATCGGCGTGGTGCAATGGCGACCTGGCCTGATACAGGTCGGCCCGTTCAGGATACGGGCCAATCAGCCGGTCGAGATAGCGTGACTCGAACTTGTGCGTATCACGCGCCAGCGCGGCCAGGTCTGCAACCCCGAAATGGCTGGCTCCAGCCCGGAAGACACGATGAAAGGCCAGGGCTGCCAAAACGGTAAATCCACCCGCACTGCCACCGGTTATCAAGAGACGGTCAGGATCGGCCCGGCCGCTGGCCGCGAGAAATTGAGCACCGGCAATACAGTCTTCGACATCTACCACACCCCACGCCCCATTGAGTAATTCGCGGTAAGCACGCCCAAATCCAGTGCTACCACCATAGTTCACATCAAGCACACCAATTCCGCGACTCGTCCAGTATTGGATCGAGAGCCGGAGCGTCGGTTGAGCAGCGGCCGTTGGCCCGCCGTGGATCATCACCAGGAGTGGTGGTTGTTCATCTTCTGATGCGATAAAATCGGGATTGTGGGGCGGGTAGAAAATGCCATAAGCAGTACGACCGCCGGTGCTGGGGAAGCTAATCATCTCTGGTAACGACAGATACGCTGGGTCAACCGGCAAATCACCACTGCAACGAATCGGAGAAATTGTTTGATCGGTGAGGTCAAGGAGAAACAGCGTGGTCGGAGTTATAGGTGAACTGCCAATAAATACAATCCGATGATCCGATCCATTAACAATATGAATGACTGAGACCGGCAGATCAATCGGTTGTCGCTGACCGGCACGGTCAATCACAACCATATACCAGCGACCCTGCTGGAAGAACGTTGCCAGAACACGACCATCGGCCAACGGCACGTAGGTGCGCATTCCCAATTGCCAGAGCGGTTGACCAAATTCAGCTTCGAGCGGGTATAGGGGTGTAACAGAACCGTCAAGGTCAAGGCGATAAAGATTCCACCAGCCAGTACGTTCGGCTACCACCAACAGGTGACCATCGGTTGTCCATTCAGGTTGAAAACACGAGTCACCTGGTCCACCAGCAAGCTGGCGGCCCTCGCCAAGGCTGCCGTCGGTCTGGATCGGTGCCACCCATAGCTCGGCTGCATCCCAAGGCATATTGGGATGATCCCATGCCAACCATGCCAGCCAGGCTCCATCAGGACTGAGACGTGGTGCAGCGACGAAATCACGTCCGGTGAGCAGTGGGGTTATCATACCGTCGGTCAGGTCAACCGCCGCGAGGTAGTTTTGGGGTTCGCCGCGCTCGCGATGATCTTCGGCAACTGCAATCAGCCGGTTGCGTTGGCGATCAACCAGCATCTCGGCAAAGCGCACTCCCGCCGGAGTACCAAGAGCAACCGGTGCTTCACCAGGTCGTTGTCGGTAGAGGCACTGATCGTTGAACTCAACAAAAAAGACCTCTCCCTGATCAACGACGAAGCTACGTCCACCATACTCGTGCACTAATGTGCGAACATTCATCCCAACCGGTGTAACATCGCTAATCGAGCCATCAACTGTGCGACGTACCAGCACGTTACGTCCACCTTCCTGGGGCCGACCTTCAACCCAGTAGATGTCAGTGCCGTCGATGTGCGGCCAGTTCAGACTGACCTGCCGACTGACCAGCATAGCAGCCGAGATTGGTGAGCGCCAAGTACCGTATGGGGCGATCTGGACCATAGTGTATTCCTTTATTGGAAGAGGTCTGCTTCTTTCATCATACCACATGACGCAGCCAGCACCACCAGGCACCGGCAATAGCGGCATAGGTGATTACCAATACCCAGAGTGGAAACGTAGGGAACGATACAACGGCCCAGGCCGGCTGTGATAGGATGGTGGCCAAGTTGTTGATCCAACTGAGCGGAAGCCAGGCCCCGAGTGCTAGCCATTGGCCCAGAGGTAACCAGATCAGACCGCCTATCAGCGCACAACCACCGAGCAACATTGCAAATGGTACCATCGGCACGATCAAGATGTTTGCTAGTGGCGCAATCAGTGAGAGATTGCCGAAGTGGTAGAGCATAAGCGGCAAGGTCAGCACTTGTGCGGCCAGCGTAGCACCGAGCGCCTCACGCATCGCTGCCGAGATCGGATGTGTCGGCCAGTGCATCTGATCTAGCCAGACATCAACCGGCTTGCCAAATGCGAAGAGACTGGCAGTTGCCAAGGCCGACAGTTGAAATCCCAAATCCCACAACGTGTAGGGATTGATCAACGTCAGCAACCAGCAGGCAGCAAGCAAGAGACGCCAGGGTTCACTCTGACGCTCCACAGTACGAGCCAGGAGGGCAAGACTGGCCATCATTGCTGCCCGCACAACGGCTGCCGATGCGCCGGTGAATCCGGCGTAGACCCACATCACCGCCAGACTCAACCAGAAAGCTGGCCATGGTGGCAATCGTAACAGACGGGCGAGGCCGGTCAGTGCAGCGGCGGCGATGCTGAAATTCCAACCTGACACAACCAAAATATGCGAGGTACCGGTTGCAGCAAAGGCATTACGGGTCGTTTCCGGCAAGCCAGCCTGAATCCCCAGGAGAATACCGATCGCCAGTGCTGCTTGTGGTTCATGGAGAAGGCGCAACACGATCCGCCGACAATGTTCGCGAAACCGGCTAATGGCGGAGATACCCCAGTCTCCGGCTGGAGTGTCGAGTTGCCGAATCGCGGTTGGGCGGTTCATGATCACAAAGATATTCTGGCGAGCCAGGTAAGCACGGTAATCGAATTCACCTGCTCGCCGGGCAGGGTCGGGTCTACTCAAACGGCCTTCGAGCTGTAGTCGATCACCTGGAAAATAAGGCGGGTAGGGAGGCAGCCGCACTAGGATTCGACCTTCTGCTGGCGAGAGTCGTTCTGGCGTAACCGTGTGCGTGACGGCGACGACTACCTTCTGGCCGAAATCATCACGGCGCGGTTCTTCAGCCACGTATCCTATCAGAGTGCGCTCTGCTCCATCAGCCCACTGCTCGATATGCAGGGGACCAAGGAGCGGCTGTGCGATAAGAACGCGAAGACCACCTAACAGCAGACACAACGCAGACAGCGACACCCAACGTTGTGAGCTACGGTCGAACAAATAGACCACAAACCCCAACCCCGTCACCGTAGCCCACCAGTGAAAAGGTGGATTGAGCGATCCGGCGAGCGCTATCCCAACGAGCCAGCCGATTGCCAGTTGAATGAGCTGCATATCCTTGCCTATTGTTAAACATGCGGTACTATATAAAATACCGTTTAGACATAGGCAAGGATACGCCCAAATGAGGAGAACTTGCTATGATTCGGTCTCAACGGCCTGCTGCGCAGCCAGATCGGCAGCCAGCCCATCTCGTAACTTCAGAAGGAGGCGCGTCAACTGCTCTTGTTCCTCCTCATCGAGCAAGCTCATCCGACGTTCAACAGCGGCATTGTGCATCGCCAGTGCCTCAGCTCGTACTGCGGCTCCGCGCGGTGTCAAGATTAACCGTTGCGCCCGACGGTCATCGGGATCGGGATTACGCCGTACCAGCCCTTCACGCTCGAGCCGATCAACTAGACGGGTGATCGTACTCTTGACGCATAGCAACTTTGCTCCGACATCAGTCAGTCGTTGACCCTGTTCAAGGTCTAACTGTAACAACAGATTAAACTCGAGCGGAGTCAGGTTCGTATGCGCTAGCGCCCGACGATCACCGTCATCCAGCAGCACATAGACATCGTGGATAAGCTGGTGTGGCAAATGAGAACGAGCTTCGTGTTGTTTCATAATAGTAAACCTGCACATGTGCAACCGTTTTCTTTGCAAGCAGTATACTGCTCTTTCAAGGAGGTGACAAGTGATGAAGTAGTATCTTAAGTGAATTTGTGGCAAGGAAGGTTGCGAAGCAGGTTCAATTGTTTTGCAAGGACTGCGGGGGAGGTCACGATGACAGAACATGAACTAGCTTCTCTGAACACAACTTCGCAAGCACCTAAACCAACGCACCGTTATCTACACCGATGGGCGCGCGCATACGCACGTAAGCTCCTCAATGCTGCTGGCATAACGATCAACGGCTCACATCCCTGGGATATCCACGTACACGATGAACGATTGTACCTGCGCTGTCTCCTCCACGGCTCATTGGGCTTAGGCGAAGCCTACATGGAGGGTTGGTGGGATTGTGCGGCGATTGATGAGTTTATCTGTCGGCTCCTGAAAGTTCAGGCTCCACAGGGAATTGGCTGGTTCGTGCAGCTTCCACTCTGGTTCGATAGTCGCTTCATCAATCGCCAGCGTGGCAAAGGGGCATTCGTCATCGGTCAGCATCACTACGATATTGGGAACGACCTCTACGAAGCGATGCTCGACCGACGTATGATCTACAGTTGCGCCTACTGGGATAGTGGGGCACGCACGCTCGACGAAGCGCAGGAAGCAAAACTTGACCTGATTGCCCGTAAGCTCGATCTCCAACCGGGCATGCGAGTTCTCGATATCGGCTGTGGTTGGGGCGGAACAGCGCAGTATCTGGCAGAACGTTACGGGGTGCATGTTGTCGGTATTACTGTCTCGAAAGAGCAGGCTAGACTGGCGAGTGAGCGCTGCCGCGGATTGCCGGTTGAAATCAGATTAGAAGATTATCGGCAGACCACGGGGACATTTGATCGGATCATCTCAGTTGGCATGTTCGAGCATGTTGGCTACCGTAACTATCGCACGTATATGCAGGTCGTCCGTCGCTTATTAAGCAACGATGGCCTGTTCCTTTTGCACACAATTGGCACGAATGTCGCCTATCAAGGACGCGACTCGTGGATTGAACGCTATATCTTCCCGAACTCAATGCTCCCCTCGCCGCGCCTCATCACTGCCGCATTTGAAGGTCTCTTCGTACTGGAAGACTGGCACAATTTCGGGATAAACTACGTAGCAACCTTGAAAGCCTGGCATGCCAACTTCGAGCGGGCATGGCCACAACTGGCCAGCCGCTACAATGAGCGCTTTTACCGGATGTGGCGACTATACCTGCTTATGAGCGCCGGGAGCTTTATGGCGCGATCCAGTCAGCTCTGGCAACTGGTTCTCTCGCCGCGTGGGGTGAGTGGTGGGTATCGGTCGATGCGGTAACTTACCGGATGATCAGCGGTGAGTGTCTGAAACTCGATCCAATCACATCCGTTGTGCACGCAGAAGATGGGCAGGTCTGGTACCTGCCCTCATCGTGCATACAAGGGCTTGCCGGAGGTTTGTGGCGTACATCGATCATTGGCGAACACACAACTGAACACCGAGAATGTTGAAAACCCCTGCTCGTGAGAGAGCGGTCTGGATCGATGTTGGATGTTCTCGAACACACAACAATCCATTGCAGCGAATCTGACGAAAACTCTCTTGACAATCTACAGTGAAACTGCTATATTATTAGATGCCAACGCGGCGTGGAGCAGTGGCAGCTCGTCGGGCTCATAACCCGAAGGTCGCAGGTTCGAATCCTGCCGCCGCTACCAATAGAACGATAGAGTAATGATACTCTATCGCTCTTTTTATGTCTTGAAGAGCACAACACACCGTGATCATACTCCATAGAATTAAGGATGCGCGCGTATCGACTTAGATGACATTCTTCTATTCAGTAAGGTGATCGATCTCACCATAAGATGTGGAAACGGTAAGTTCACGGACGTTCGTCAGCGTATCGAAAGCGACTGAGAATCAGAAGAAATGTTGCCGACCCCTATCGTTCTCGCGATAGGAGTTGTGTCACTGTACTTATCGCGGCTCATCGTAGAAGATTCAATACACTAACTCATCCCCGCAACCGTTGCAACTCGGCCTCCAGCTCGCGCAGACGGGCTTCAAGCTCTGCCCGGGCGGCCGCTTCCCGCTGCGCTTGTGCTTCCGCTGCTCGCGCCAGGGCTTCCGCTGCGGCGCGAGCTTCAGCTTCGTGTCGGGCCTGCTCTTCTGCCTCGGCCCGTGCAGCCGCTTCGCGTCGGGCCTGCTCTGCCGCCACTCGCGCCAGGGCTTCCGCTTCGGCGCGGGCGGCTGCTTCCCACTGAGCTTGTTCTGCCGCCGCACGAGCTTGTGCTTCCGCTGCTCGTGCCCGTGCTTCCGCCTCGGCGCGGGCAGCCGCTTCGTCCGCCGCCTGCTGCACCACTGTCGCGTAGTCGCCAAACGCCGTGCCGTCGTCGGTGTAGCACACCACGTGGTCGCCCTCCACCCCTAGCCACAGCCCAGCAACCTCCAGATACACCCATCCCCGCGCATCGGGCGGCTGGAGCCGGTAGGTATCCCCCACCAGCCGGTAATCGAGTAATCGGAGCTGCCGCTCCCCCCGCCGTCCGAGGTTGTCCACAATCACGTACTGCGCCACCCCCGCCCGTGCGTAGTGCGCCACCTTCCGCACCACGTCGTTCTCCCGCGTCTCCGGCGATGTGATTTCGATGATCAGCGCCGGTCGCACCCCCTCTTCCGCCACGTCAAAGGTGCTCCAATCCCGTCGCTCACGCAGCCCCGGAATGACCATCACGTCCGGCCCGTGCGGCCGCAGGTCGGGCACGTCCCACGCCACCCGCACATCACTCAGCACGATAGCCTGCCCGTGCGGTTCGAGCCGGGCACGCAGCACCGCCGTGAGGTACATCCGGTCGGTTTCGTGGCGGTCACTGTGCACGATGAAGTCTCCCACTTCGGGGTGCAACACGTCTTCGAGGGTGAGCGGGACCTGTTCGAGGTGGTCGGGGTCGTCGGGGGTGGGGCGACGGACGTAGCGCCAGCCGTAGCGGAAGGGGTCGTCTTCGGGGAGCGGGGCAGGTGCGGTGGCAATCGGATGGGTCATTGCAGTTCCTCCCTGGTGTGGTAGGTGGGTCTGCCGGTATTGTAGCACAGCGCTGGACGTGATGCAGGCGCGACGGTGCCGCCTTGATGGGCTGAAGATGGTGATGATGGTGGTGTGTGCAAGCCATTGCGTGTTCCGGTGTCAGGTAAAAACGTGCTTCCGTATAAGAAACCGTTTGAGCGGCCAAAAAGATACGCAGAAACATGCGGCAATGGCGGGGAAGGTGCATGGTGTATCCGTATTACCGTATGAAAGTCTGTCTGAATAACCTGGCGGTACGTTGCGATGGATGCACAAATGATAAAGAGCGTCCTGTCTCTCCTATCACTCTCTTGCCCGTCTCTCACTGCGGACTGTGATGCTCATCTAGACCTAAAGCTGGTCTTAGAGGATAGCAGATGACCCTGTTGGATGGGCGTCGATCAGTTAGGAGTTGACTTCGATAACCTCTGGCTCTTGCAAAGGGAGTTTTTAGAGTCTAAGACCGCACTGATCATCAAGCGTGTGCTGAACCCATTGATACCATTTTTGCGCAGGCATGCAGTGGAGAGAGGGGTTAGCTGAGATGCTAGAGCATAGACTGCTGTCCCGCGTGATTGAGCTTCCTGCCGATACAGTGACGGATACTCGAATAGGCCTGTTGCCCGCCGCGCTCAACACGGTGCGTAGGCATAGCCAGCGAGAGAGGTGGTGCATTGCCCTACACGTATCCGGGGTGTTGCACACCTGTTCGCTTTGCTGCACAAGGGCGCACACCGTGGGATCGCAGGTATTGGCCGGGAGGGAAGATTACGGAGACCCGCTGCGTCAACAGCGATACCGATCTGCTTCTGGCGTGAGTCTTGCTTCCGCGTCCTTCCGTTTTTAAGAATATATCTTGCTTTTGATACTTTGTGGAAATTTGCACAAATTGGAATCTTTTTTTATACTATTCCACATTGTTCGCATTGGATATCGACGGAGCCTGCCGATGTACCACGGGATTGTACTGCTGCTGGAACCGGATCATACGCTGCGCTCACACTTGATGGAATGCTGCTACGCCTGGCATTGGGCCGTGTACACCATTGATGATGTAGCAAGCGCTCTGCACGCCCTCTCCCATCCATCCGTTCGCTGGTGTCTGTTGAACGTCGCCGACCATCCACCACGTGCTGACACCCTCGCGCACCTGCACGCGGCGCTGCGGTCTGACCAGCGGGTGATTCTGGCCGTTGCGGGCGATCAGGTAGGCTCGTCCTTGGCACCGTCCTTTCCGCAGATGGCTTGGGTGGCAGCCCCCTTTACCCGTACCGTCCTGGAACATATGATCCGACCGCTAGGATGGCCGCAGACCGTTCAGGCTGACGAGTATGATGTAGGAAAACCAACCATCGGGCCACGGTTAGAGATTGATGTGGTGTGGCGTCGGGCGCGGATCGGCCAGCGCGAGATCAAGCTGAGCCGCATCGAGGTTCAGCTTCTGTCGTATCTTGCGCAATACCACGGGATGGTCTGTAGCTATGTCGATCTGGCGGTCCACCTCTACCATCAGAGTGATGCTGACCTCAGACGGCTGGTACAATCACGGATGCAATATCTGCGGCGGAAACTGGAGCCGGACCCGCTGCATACGCGCTATTTGCACACGATTCGCGGGATTGGCTATCGGCTGACGTTGAACCCTATCGACCCGGACACCTCACCGGAGATACGACGGCAGTTGCAACGGGCTGTCATTATCGATGGGTGTTGATGAGGGTATTCTCCTCATCGGCAGAGTAGGTTGTTCTGCTAAGCGCACGAGCCGCTGGCCTACGGGTTGGCGGGTGCGCCGTGGTCGTCGGTGCTCGTCTGCGGAAGCAGGTTTGGGGCCTCCCCATCCTTGCCGGTGCAGAGATGGTCACAATGACCGCATCCCACCCGGCGCGTCGCAGCGGGGACGCTAACCAATCGGCACGCTGGCGTGACTAGCGGTGTCGAACCAACCGGGGACGCCTAGGCCATCGGCGGGGTTGGGGAGCGCTCCATCGCCTCAACGTTGAGGAGCAGGCGCGCCCGGCGGAGCTGAACGGCCCGCGTTTGGAGAGCTTTGGTGGCGCCTAGGCTGCGGCCGAGCTGGCGGGCCGTCTCCGCGAGGGAGAGGTTGTAGGTAAAGCGCAGTAGCACCTGGCGGTAGGTTAGCGGTAGGCTCGCCAGCGCCAGCCGCAATTCCTGGTTATCGGCCAGCACGTCAAGGGACGTTTGCCCCTCGTCATCACTGTAGGCGGTTAGGAACGTCGCACTGAGCGGGATGGTGCGGCCACAGCGCCGCCGCACATCGATAGCGAGGTTGCGAGCGAAGCGGAAGAGCTAGGCGGCAAGCGGCACGCCGCGGTCTTCAACATCGGCGGCGCGTTCGAGGAAGCGGACAAAGCCATCGTGCTGGGCATCGCGGGCAAGGTCGGGGTTGCCGAGGCGTTGCAGCAGATAGTGGTAGAGGCGAGGACCGTAGGTTGCGTAGACCCAGCTCAGCACGTGGGGGCGCGGCGGCGGATACCGGCGACTAGGTCAGGGGTGGGGGAGATGACATCGTGAACTCCAATCGGTGCGCGAACGGCGAATCCTGATACGACCTACTATGGCAGAGATGAGCGGGGAAAACGGTAACAGATTGGCGATAATTTTTACGAGGACGTGTGGCAGAGGAGGACGCGCTAGTCCGGGTCTCTAGGCCGCCCGTTGGTGCCGATCCGGCGACGGCTTTGCAAGGTGTGCAACGATGTCCCAAAGAGGACGATCCAGCACGTTATCTTCACTTCGATACGATGCGCTGACATTCCTCGTACACGATCTGACCATGACCGGGTGATCGTCATCGGAGCACAGCGATCTGCTACTGATGGAGGGCGGCGCCAATCATGGTGATCGTAGTGCCATCGTTGATTCCAATCGTTCCCATCCCATCGTCCGCATCGATCGGGCCAACGGATGGACGGGGCAGACGGTAGGGGCGAAACATTTTTGCCCCTACCGTCCTACATCGGCATCGCCCATCGCCCACGTCGGCATTGCTCTGCCACCATGATCATGCCCTCAGAGCCAGATCAAACACCCGGCTTTCTCATCAGGCACGTACCGTGCCTGGGCACCCATTGCGTGAGGAGGTTCTAGCGTTCTTTCCTTCGCCCCGTGGGGAAGAGAAGGAGGCCAGGGGGGAGGTGAGGGGCGTCAGGCGTGCACCGCAGCACAGGCCCTAAAACCGTTAAACCCCTTGTCCATTGCGTAGCGGAGACGAAAGCGTTCCCCGAAACTCTCTATTGCGTACCATTGTCAAGTCTCATCAAAAGCCCAGGTTTATGAGCACGCTCTGAAAAGCCTTCACCCCCCCGGCGCTAGCCTTTCACCGCTGCCGGACTTCTGCTATAATGGTATTGAAAAAAGGGGCAGGCATTAGGCCTGCCCTACACATTAGCCTATTTTCTTCCTAACAGTGGCCTGCAGCACCCTCACCTTCCTTACTCTATTGAGAGAGAGGAAGAGAACTGTGGGGAATGGAAAACAACTTTTGCATGCAGACAAGCGCTAGAGAGCATCAGATTCGACATGAGCCATCAGCATCAGATCAAACCTGAAGAGATTGCGCAACTCCCAACCGCCTACAACGTTGCGCATATCCGGATCGAACCAAATATCATTCTCGCTCCTATGGCGGGAGTCACCGATAGTATCTTCCGGCGCATGATCCTGCGACTTGGCGGCTGCGGTCTGGTGAGCACTGAAATGACTAACGCGGCCAGTGTCAGCCCCAAAGCGCTGCGCCGTCACCGGCTGCTCGACTACCTGCCCGAAGAACGACCATTGACGATGCAGATTTCGGGCAATGATCCTGATCTCGTCGCCAACGCGGCGCGTGTGGTCGAACAACTAGGTGCCGATATTATCGATATTAATTGTGGCTGTCCCTCACCGAAAGTCACCGGTGGCGGGCATGGTTCGGCGCTGTTGCGTGATTTGCCAAAAATGGAACGACTGCTGCGGGCAGTCCGGGCAGCAGTACAGATTCCGGTCACGCTCAAATTCCGTGCCGGTTGGGACGAACAGCATCTCAACTTTATCGAAGCCGGTAAGCGGGCGGAAGCAGCAGGGGTCGCTGCCTTAACCCTTCACCCGCGTACTCGTGAACAGGGGTACAAAGGTCAGGCCGACTGGTCGCGCGTAGCGGCACTTAAACAGGCGGTTTCTATTCCGGTGATCGGTAGTGGCGATGTCACGACCGCCCACGACGCGCTGATCAGGCTGCGTGATAGCGGAGCCGACGGCGTGATGATCGGGCGTGGGGCGATGGCTAATCCCTGGATTTTTCGGCAGATCGCCGATCTCCGTCGCGGTGAGACGCCATTTATGCCAACACCGGCTGACAAACGCAATTTGCTGATTGAATACATGATGATTTGCGCCGAGGAACTACCCGAACGCCTGGCGCTCAATAAGATCAAGCAGTTAATCGGCCAGTTTCACATCGGTTTGCCCGGAAGTAATCATTTGCGCGTGGCCGTACATACATCCACCAGTCTTGAGACTGCACGAGAGGCGATTGAACGATTTTTCGCGCCGTGGGTTGAATCCGATCAGGCTGCATCAACGCTGGAGCTATCGCATGGCCCAACCGAACATGATAAGGTATTGCTCTGATAGAAGGTATCTATGCACGACGGCTATCTCTTTACCCTCGGTATTTGTGGCAGCACAGAAGAGGACGATCCGGCGCCGGTGATTCTGAACCAGCTCCTGGCTGCGTTACCACCGGTGAAGCGAGCGGCATTCCTGGGCAGATTGCCATCCGATCAGCCCGACCGGCTTCTCGCCGACGTCGTTGCCGATATGCGCGATGCAGAGTTGATCATTATTGTTGCACCGGCAACTACACCGCAATTACCGAATCGCCTTAACAACCTCTTGCGCGCCACTTACACCGCTGGCATCAGCGGTCGTTATGCTCTATTGGTCACTATTGGTCAGCATGCTCGCGCTGTTCTTCCCCAGCTCCAGGCGGTAACGGCAACCTGTGGACTGATTATAACCGCTGCCCACGCGCTCGCCGATCACGACCCGCCACCGGTAACGTCTGTGCAAGCAGCATACGCTACTGCCCGCGCCAATCTCGCACCGAACGCATTGCCTCATTGAAATTGTCTATTGCTATGATCACGCCACGGATTCCTGCCAACAAAATCTGGATCGCCGATGAAGCGATCTACTACATCCTCGCCCAGCCGGCGCTCAAACGGAGCTTTGATCACGTCTGGTTTGCCCAATACGGTCCTCGCCCCGATCCATGTCGTGGCCCATATATCTTTTACCTTAATCATTCGGCGTGGTGGGATGGGTACATGTTGATGCTGATCCATCGCGCTATTATGCGCCGTGCTTTCGATAGCTATCTGATGATGGAAGAACGCCAACTGCGTGCTTACCGCTTCTTTACCTGGTGCGGTGCATTTTCTATCGAACGGCGTGATCCCGACGATGCACAGCGTGCGCAGATCTATGCCGCCAATCTGTTGCGCGAACGGCGTGATCGGGCACTCTATATCTTCCCGCAGGGGCGAATCGAAGCAAACGACTACCGCCCCCTCACCATTTACCCAGGAATTGCCCGAATTGCGGCTCTAGTTGGCGATGTGACCCTCTGCCCAATTGCGCTGCGCTACGAATTCCTCGGTC
>Ga0308400_1000005_pt1 | contig 102257 bp, 82 predicted proteins | sample HotsprSampOS1265_FD_203451 | JGI IMG/M metagenome (GOLD analysis project Ga0308400, IMG submission 203451) | Hot spring phototrophic mat microbial communities from Octopus Spring, Yellowstone National Park, Wyoming, United States - 20060914_OS12-65 ...
CTTTTGCACGTTACGACGCGAGACGTGTCGTTTGTACGACGCCTACCATCAACCTACATCTGACCCTGGCTGCGGCCAAAAGTTTTTGGCGTCGAACCGGAAGCAGCCAGCTTTGGGCTGGAAGCACTGCGCCTTGTGTGGGGTTTTGGGCAAACGTCGCACCGGGGCTTACTGAAAACGCCAAGGCGACTACTTGCTTCGCAGGTTTCGGAAGTGTCCTATTCAGCCTTGCCCTTGGAGATGGACAAAACCCCAACCAAGGAAAACATCTGCCAAGCACCTGGTAACCCGCCCGGCACAGGGCTTAGTAATCTGCAAACCTAAGCTGTGGTTACTGTGGCACTGAACTCTAACCACTTCACCAAGCAGTGTGACTAAGCAGCACAGCGTGGCCGTACAGACTGTTGCCCTAGCAGATTCTAAAAAAGGTTGTTTAGGAGCGACCTTTCAGCGCATACTTTGAGCGCCCCACGAACCTTCCTGTTCACCGTTTGTCCTGTTTTTCCCTATGTCTGCCCTGCTTGTGGATGACTTCCCGACGGAAGCGACGACCGGTACAGCATCGGCGGACGCCACTGAAGAAACCGCCACCGTGGTTGTCACCGAAACGTTCTGGCACTGGCGGCTTGGCCGCATCCGGGTCTGGGAAACCGATCCCCATCCTTCCGGTCATGCCATTGTGCTGCTCCACGGCTACGGCGCTATGGTCGAACACTGGCGCAAAAACATTCCGGCCCTAGCTGCCGACGCCACCGTATACGCCCTTGACCTCCTAGGTTTTGGCAAAAGTGATATGCCGGATGTCCACTACAGCGCCCGGCTGTGGGGAGAGCAAGTGCGTGATTTCCTCGACGCCCGCAAACTGGACAAGGTCATTCTTTTCGGACACTCAATGGGCGGACTCGTCGCCGCCCAGTTTGCCCACGACTACGCCGAGCGCGTCGCCGGGCTTGTGCTCGTCGATCCAAGCGGCTACCCACCACGGGTGCCGTCGGATATGCTCTTTCGTCTTCTCCGCTTTGCTGCTGAAAACCCGCTTCTTCGGGACATCTCCTACTGGCTCTTTGCTACACCGGACATCGCCCGACAGGGTTTGACCGCCGCCTATTTTGACCCAACGGCTATCACGCCTGAACTCCTCGAAGCTTTTGTAGCACCGCTTCGGCAACCAGGGGCAAAGTACTCTTACCTGGCAGTAGCACGCCACCCAAACGATTTCTCCATTAACGCACCCAACGGCATCCCCGCCCCGACACTCCTTGTCTGGGGCGGACGCGACCGGTTACTCCCACCACGTCTGCTCAAACCCTTTCGCGAGCTTATTCCTCACGCAGAATTTGTCATCATCCCAGATACCGGACACTGCCCGCAGGACGAAACACCGGCGCTCTTTAACTCGGCAGTACAGCAGTTTCTACGGGCAAACGTCTTCGATGTCGGCTAATGTTGGCTTTTTTGGTCTCTGCCGTGGAGGACCTGGCGTATGAATGCAGCAGCTCCAAGGTTCTACCCTCAATCAACTGTCAAACCTATTGCTTATGACCCCGCCCCGCGCCGCATCGGTTACAGCACCTGGCTAAGCGTTACTCTACTCTGGTCGTCGTTTTTCTTCGTCACAACCTTGGCCGCCCTTCAGCTTGCTGCGGCTTTGCTCCGAACAACCATCAGTCTGGCCCACCTTCCTTCGGCTTTCGGATGGCATGTCGGGTTGGCCATTGCCCTTGCCTTCGGCATCGGTTTCCTCAACCGCCAGCTTGATCCAACAGGCGAAAAACGTGCGCAGCGCAACGCCGCTATCCAAGCCAAGTATGCTGGAAGAGTTCCCACCTTTGTTTCATTGCCAGGTAGTATTGCCTCAGCCTGCCTGTTTTTCGGAACCACGGTGTTGGTTTTGAAGGTTTCTGGCACAGCAGTAAGCTGGCCTCTCATCGGCCTTGGTCTTATCCTTAATCTGCCAGCAGCTTTTGTCGGTGCGTTTCTAACTGGGATGGTGTTGCGGAACCTTCAGGCACGCCGCAACCGCCAGCCCCAAACCTGATTTTACATTCAGCGTGCGGAAACCTTCTCTTACCCATGCCTGCACAGGTTTACCTTTTGGTACTGGTCTTCGTGCTTCTTGTGGCTGCCGGCTTGGGCGCCGCTCCAATCCAGCCAGTCCGAGCGTGCTGTTTGTGGGATAAGTCTTCCCACTGCCCCGTCCAGATGTTTTCACCCATGCCTTCCTCTTCTGTTCCGGTATCAGCAAGTGTCTTGGCACGAGATGCACGCTACCAGGCAGACATCCGTGAACTAACCCCTAAACTCATCGAAATTCGGCGCGACTTACACCAGCATCCTGAACTCTCAAACCGAGAAGAACGCACTTCCCGCATCGTTGCCGAGCGGCTACGGGCGTTAGGGCTCGAAGTTCAGACCGGCATTGCGCACCACGGTGTCATCGGTATCTTACGTGGTGGTCGGCCGGGCAAGGTCATTGCGATTCGCGCTGACATGGATGCCCTTCCCATCGAGGAAATCCGTGAAACGCCCTACAAGTCACGCCATCCCGGCGTGATGCATGCCTGCGGCCACGATGTGCATACCACTGTCGCGCTAGGCGTGGCAGAAGTCCTTGCCAAGTACCGTGCCGAACTACCCGGGACGGTAAAATTTATTTTTCAGCCGGCCGAGGAAGGCCCACCACGGGGCGAGCGTGGCGGAGCCAAGATGATGCTCGAAGAAGGTGCCTTTGATGCACCTACCCCAGACGCCATTTTTGGCCTGCACTGCCTACCGACCCTGGAGGTGGGTTTTATCGGGTACTGTGAAACAGCAGCTATGGCAAGCGCCGACCGGTTTCTCATCACGGTGCGCGGAAAGAAAGTTCACGGCGCTTATCCCCACGAAGGCATTGATGCCATTGTGACAGCAGCCGCCATCATCGAGCAGTTGCAGACCATTCGGAGCCGGCGGATCGATACTCAGTCGCCTATGGTGCTTACCATTGGAAGCATTCACGGCGGCAACCGCTTCAACATCTTGGCTGATGAAGTTCGTATGGAGGGCACCGTGCGCACCCTCGACCCGGAGGTACACGCACGCATCGAGCCGTTAATGCATCAGATTCTCAAGGGCGTTACAGAAAGCCACGGTGCCAGTTATGAACTCGACTACGAACGCCTTGTCCCCGTAACCGTCAATCACGCTCCGCTTGTAGCCCAGATGCTCCCCACCATTCGACGCATCGTAGGAGCAACGCACGTTGTGCCAACCCGTCCCCAGATGGGAGCCGAAGACTTCTCCTACTTTGCCAATCGCGTACCGGCCTTTTTCTACTTTCTCGGTGTCGGGAACAAAGCCAAAGGCATTACGGCCATGCTCCACACGCCTGAGTTTGATGTGGACGAGCAGTGCATCCCGGTTGGGGTAGCCGTCATGGCAGCGATGGCGACGGATTGGCTTGAAGCCGCAGCTCCGGCAAGCAGCTCTTCAACCGGAACGAATTAGCTTCCCCAACAACCCTCAAAACAACCATCAAGGGCTTCGGTTTCATCTTTGAGCTGCAGCCAGTAGACTCCCGGCTGACAGATGACACCACCCCCTGAATGGTAAGGATTTTCTAAGCCATGATGACAAATTCGCATGCTTGTTTTGTTGTTCGGGGCCGGTTGCTGCTCTTAGTACTGGCTTTCAGCTTGCTACCTGCTGCACTTACTTTCGGACATCAACGCTTCAATGCTCGCCTTGATACGCTGGCCAGCCAACTTGTCCGCCAGGCTAGGGATGCGGCCGACCGCATCGAACGCGACTACCGCCAGGGCTTCAACAACAACCGGCGCGATCTCCAGCGGCTCTACCAAGCGCGGATGTTCGTCGCTGGGGCGGAGTTGCTAGCGCAAATGACCCGTGAAGGACGGCCCGACGACGAACTGCTCGAAGCCGTTGATTTTCTTCGCAGCCAGGCCAACTTTGAAACAGGTTGGAGCAGTCTCCGCAGTACCCTAGATGACATTGGTCGCGAACTGCGGTTCGGCAGCAGCCAGCCTGGACTTGGCCCCGGGAATGGACGCCAAAGGGGACGCCGCAACAACGACGGTTGGCAAGATGGATACACCACCGGGCGCATGCGGTGGTTTGGACGAGTAGACGATGAAATCTACATTTACGTTCAAGGCAGCACTGCACGAACACAAGTCATCTCCGGGCAACCTACCCTCAACGAACGCTTCACCTTCACAAGCCCTCTGCCACGCCAGCCACTTACGGTGTATGTCAACCGCCTGCGCGGGCGTGGAAGGGTTGAAGTCTTTCAACAACCGTCCGCAAATAACGACTTTACGGCCGTTATTCGTATTGTTGACCGGGGTAGTGGTCCAACTGACATGGAGTTCGAGTTGCTCTGGTAGGCTGCCAGCAAAACCTGCCGCCGGTTATGCCGGCTTCTGCAACGAGAGCCATCGGTAAACTGCCTTGCCGTCCTCAGTGGCAGGCTACGGAACAAGCCTGCTTTTTCGGTCTTGACGACGATGCAAAACAATCCCCCTCCATCTGACGTTGGTGCTGTCCGGTTGCTTTCACGCACCGTTTTCCACCGCGGGCACGTGTTTGAAACCTCACACGATGCCATTGAATTGGCTTCCGGCGCACGGCTTGAGTTAGATGTCATCCATCACCCTGGTGGCGCCGCCGTGCTGCCTCTTTTTGAAAATGATGATGTTCTGCTTATTCGGCAGTACCGCCATCCGGCCGGGCAGGTGCTGCTTGAAGCGCCAGCCGGGCGGCTCGAAGCAGGTGAAGCGCCCGAGGTCGCTGCACTCCGGGAACTTCGGGAAGAAACCGGCTACCAAGCATCGGCGCTGACGTTTGTGACCAAGTTTTATGCCCTACCCGGCTACAGCACGGAAGTTCTGTACTGTTTTCTGGCTACAGGACTCACCCCCGGACCACAAAACCTGGATAGAGATGAGGACATTCGCCTTGTTCGGATGCCATTCACCAAGGCGCGCGAGCTCGTCTATCAGGGGGACATCCTAGATGCCAAAACCATGATAACGCTTTTGCTGGTGGATGCGATGCGGCAGGGACGCACCACAGCTCAGGTGCTGCCGTCCCGGTCCCAAACCTTTGAGCAAAGTGAGGACACCGCCTGTTAGAAGGCACGCTCTACCAGGAAACTACACGGCAAAAGCACACGAAGAGTTTGCTGCTGTGCCGGCAAATCGTTACCTTCTCGCTTGCTACAGTCTCCGCTGGCAGCAAGGTTATACGGCAAGCATTTTGCAAACCGCCCGGTTGGAGGCATTCCCGATGTACAGTCTCCAGTTTGAAACAATCTATCCAATTGCAACACTCAAAGCTAAGAAAGGCGTAACGGTGACGGAAGTTGATCCGGATGGGCTCGGGGCCGCTATCGGGTTGCGGCCAGGGGACCGAATTCTGACCGTCAACGGGCGCAAGCTCCGGGACTACCTCGACTTTCAGTTCTATGCCAGCTCAGAAGACACCGTCACGCTCACCGTTGCGCACCCGGACGGAACAACCCGCCACATCGAAGTCGAAATCGGTGAGGGTGAGATATGGGGCTTGGACTTTGAGCCCTTCAAACCACGGCAGTGCGGCAATGAATGCCTGTTCTGCTTCTGTGAGCAAAACCCGCCTGACGCACGTCCTTCGCTGTTTTTCCGGGATGAAGACATCCGGTTGTCCTTCCTGCACGGTAACTACACGACGATGACCACACTCACTGAGGAAGAATTCAACCGGATTGTTGAGCAACGCCTTTCGCCCCAATATGTCTCCGTCCACGCCACCGACCCAGAAATACGGCGGTATCTGCTTGGGCGCAAGCAGGCAGATGACATTCTCGGCACGATGCAGCGGTTACTGGCCCACGGCATCGAACTGCATGCCCAGGTGGTACTGTGCCCAACCATCAATGACGGTGATGTGTTGCGTCGCACGATTTATGACCTAGCAGCACTTCACCCCGCCGGTGTCAGCTCGGTAGCCATTGTGCCGGTTGGACTAACCAAACACCACCGGAAACGCCACCTGCTTGTGGCACCTACCGATGAATGGGCAGCCAGTATTATCGAACTGGTCACCCCCATCCAACGTGAGCTCAAGCGCCGCTACGGGACATGTTTTGCCTTTCTCGGCGACGAGTTCTATATCCGCGCTGGCGTGCTCATCCCACCGGCGCGGCACTATGGTAACTACCCTCAGATTGAGGATGGCGTAGGGATGGTCCGGCGGTTTCTTGATGGCTTTCAGAAGGCAGTACAGCGGTTGCGGAAACGTCCGCCGCAGGGGCCTTTTTCTACGGTCACGGTGGCTACAGGTGCACTGTTTGGCCCTTACTTGTCCCGCTTGGCCGCGCAACTCAATGAGGAGTTTGGCCTGCGCTTGCATGTAGTTGCCATTCGGAATGAATACTTTGGCCCCGAAGTCAACGTTGCCGGTTTGGTGACTGGGCGGGACATCATTGCCATGCGTGACCAGTTTGCGGGAGAGGACCTGCTTATCCCTAGTGAAATGGTCATGGGCGAACATCACCTGTTTCTGGACAACCTGACCCTAGAAGATGTTCGCCACCGATTAGGCATGAAGGTTCACCTGGGTGGGACAACCGGTGAGGATTTCGTTGCGGCGGCAGTCCGTATTGCGTCAGCGGCGCAGCCAATCTCAGAACAAAAACACTGAAGCAGAAAGCAATACACATGCTACGAAGGTTTGGAAGGGGCTATGCTGCAAAATATCCGCGCCTATATTGATTGTCAGCCGATGGATCCGCTGGGGCACTTTGCCGATGTCAACCCTGAACGCATCCTCCGGTCTTACTATTTCACCTCGGAACTCTCTCGGCTGACGGCACGGCTTATCGAGGGCATTGCCGCACTGAGAAGTCATGAAGCAGCCAGACTCATTACCGGCCCAAGAGGTACCGGAAAAAGCCACACGCTTGCCGTTGCGCGGGTTCTTGCCTGTACGCCCAAAACCCGTCATCTCATAGCCGGCAACCCACCGCTGGCCAATGCCGTCAAGCGCCTCGAAGGTACGACATTTTTGCCAGTCCATATCTCCGGCGCCCCACTGCTTAGCGGAGCGACCGACTTCCCTACCCTGCTGCGCACAGCCCTAGCCAACATTCCCGACTCTCCTATCACGTTTGATGATGCGCAGTGGTTTTCCGTCCTCGAAAACCAGCAGGTCTGCGAACTGATCGCCAGCAAGCTGTTTCCCGGTATGGCACTGCTGTTTGTCATCGATGACTTTTCCGATGTATTCCGCGCGCCACGACGTGCCCCGGCGCAGGAAGCTCTCGATTGGCTGACCAGACTGGCCGACAAGGCGCGCAGCCTGCCTTTTGCGCTTCTTCTGGCCCTGGATACCGATGTCACAGCAGCACATACCGGCATGGCGGCGCGCCTGACGGCCGACTACCAGACCGACGCACTCACCCTGGACAACTTGCGCCGGATCACCGACCAGGCTGTGTTTCGTAAGACCCCTCAGCAACGGGCTGAACTGGCAGCGCTTTACCAGGAAGCCCTCAAAATACTGCCGCGCTTCCACTGGAGCGAGGAAGAGTTTTGCAGCCTCTACCCAGTTCATCCAGCCGTTTTGGAAGTCGCTCCTGGACTGTCCACCTACTGCGAAAGTTTCTCCTTCTTCAGTTTCATCAATGGGATTATTGGTGGCGCCATGCGGCGGCGTCCCCTGCAGCTCATCTCCCTCGACGATGTCTTTGACAAGTACGACTTCGAGTTGAAGCGCCATCCTACTCTGGCCCGGGCCGTTGCTGTCTACGACTATCTCTCGACTATGCGTCTTCCAGAGCTTAGTTTCGAGCAGCGCATTCCAGCTAAACTGCTGCTCAAAGGGCTTTTTCTTTACTCAATTGCTGGACGTTCGGTCAGCGCTGATGAACTGACCAACGCCATGATGCTGGGCGACATTGGCTATCACCAGGCAGCGCTCCTGCTTGAAGACTTATACGCCCACAGCGAAGGGCAAATCATCAAGGAAGGCATTGGGGCAAGCTGTCGTTACAGCCTCATTGTTGTCGAGCAATTTGACCCAGAAGCCCGTCTAAAAGCTGCTCTTGCTGAAACTCCGAGTGACGACACCTTGGACGCCCTTCTCGTTACGTTGGGCGGTAGTGCGCTATTTTATGACTTTCCGTTCACCCTCGATGCCCTTCTGCTCAGCGGAGCAAGGTCCTACCGTGACGAACTCGTTGTCCCCTGGCGCAACACTGGGCGGCGGGGCGTTGTCAGCTTTGGCCTGCCCGCAGAAATCTTTGCCAACCCTCCTGTCCACATTGAGCGCACCGGCCTTCCCTCCACCCCTTCGGGCATTGTTATTCCAACCGAAGATGAAGCCGAAACCAAACCTTCCATCGTTTACCACTGGGCAGATGAACTCTGCGAATATGACTGGCAACTCTGCATCGAGCGCAGCCAAACACCAGGTGGTCTTGAAAACAACACAAGCTTGCCAAGTCTACTGTACTGGCGTCCATCTCCACTCAGCGAAGCCGAAGTGGAAGTTCTCAAGTCGCTGTGGATTGCCTATACACGGGGTGAAGATGTGTTTGGTGATGAAATTTCGGAGCGCGTCGCTACGCTCGAAGCCCAAACCCGCACCCTGTTTCTACGCCATTATGTCGAGGAAGGTGAACTGCTGGCCGCAAACGGGGACACCTACCAATTTGCCCAGCTCTTCCCTCACGGTCTGCCGCGCACGTTCAACGAGTTTCTCAGCACGGTCATTCGCAAACCTCTCGATCTTCGGTTTCCGGCCCATCCGGTCTTTCCAGCTCCATTGACGGAACGCGAAACGAAACGCCTCGTGCTCGGCCTGCTGGGGGGACTGAATCCAACCGACCCTACCGTGCAGGAGATGGCACGGCACTTTGCGCTGCCCTTCCACATCGTCATTGAGCGAGACGGCTTGTACCAACTCGCCATGAACCGGGATGAAGCGCTGGGTGAGCCATGCATTAGCGAGGTGCTACGGTTGGTTGAGGCAGCCGGCGCAGAGGCTGTCCCAGTTCAAGTCGTGTACCAGACGCTACGCCGTGAACCTTATGGATTGCTTGAGCCGGCTCAGCAGATTGTCATGATGGCGCTAGTGGCCGGTTGGCGCATTGAACTGGTAGACGTTTCGGGCTTGCGAATTTTCACAGCCGCTGAACTTACCCAGGACGTGAGCTTCCGGCAGTACGGGTCAGTCCGCCGTACGGCAGCAATTACCTATTCGTCGGAAACCCTTTCGGAATGGTGCCGCCTGTTGACCGAACGCTTTGATCTGCCGGACTTGGCTACCGACCGGAAGCAGGTTCGGGAAAGCCTGGTGCAGTGGTATCAAAAATGGCTCAACTACCGGCTGACGGAGCGGTTTGCCTCGCTGCCGGCAGAAATGCTAACAACGCGCACCTGGCAGCTTATCATCACCTGCAAACGCTACTTTGAAACTACGGCGGCGGCTGTCGAAGCGGTTTTGTTTGAGCGCATTTCCCTAGAGATGGGGCTAGCGCGCATTGTGGATATTTTTGCCGCTAACCCAACCATCTACCAGCGGGCCGTCATTGACCTGCGCGTTCTGGTGGAGTTTCTCGACTGGCTTCCCTTCTACGTCACGGCTAAATCCTACACCCTCAGTGCCCTGCCGGCGACCGATGCGGACGCACGGAATGCGCGGCGCGAACTGGGCAACTTTTTCGAGCACCCGCACCGGCTGCTCGACGAAGACAAACGGCTCCGCTTTGAGCAGGTTTTTGAACGTTTCAAAAAGCACTACATCGAAGACTGCGTTGCCCGTGATGAGCAAGCGACGAAAAACCTTGATCTCTCACCCCTGACAGCCTTGCTGGCAAGCCCAACGTGGCGACTTTTTGAGAATCTGTCCCGCTTGGTCATTGCCGACAAGCAGTACGTAGCCCGCGTCAAACAAGTCCTTGCCGACATTAATGCTCGGCGCAGAAGTCTTCCTGTGCGGGAGTTTCTTGAGCACCAGCCACTGGTCAGCGGACTCATTCAGCGCCGATTTTCGCCGCCACTTGCCAAACAGCTTGAGCAGCTTGAGACAGCAGTTCACCAAGGCCTTCAGCACTTCCGGCAGTGTGTGGCACAAAACCGCAATCTCATCCAGCAAGGGCTGCGAACGCTGGGCTTGCCAGAGCAAGAAGAACGGCTAGTGACCTCGGCGCTGGCAGCTTTGTCTTCCACGGCTCCTCACACTGACCTCGGCATTGCGCCAGAGGTTGTGGATCACATCAATGCAGCTCTGCTAGCCGGAAATCCTGTTGCGCCCGTTTCCGTCAGCTTACCTTTTTCGCCAGGGGAATCCACAACCAAAGCCGACCTTGCCACTAGGTTTGCAGAATGGCTCTCCAACCTTCCTGACGATGCCCCCATCACCTTTGACGGCTGGGAACATAGCGCGCCATGATGGAGTCAGTAACAAAGCCCACAACCTTTGCCGGCCGGTTGCTCGGCGGCCACATGCAGTTACGTCGCAAATGGAGCAAACCATTTCTGCTCTGGCTCTTGCTTTTGGGGTGTAGTGGAGCCGGTCCCTGTGGCTACCACCGGCTGGATGCTAGAGGTGCTTTCCCGCCGGAAATCAAAACCCTCGCCGTCCAACCCTTTACTAACCAGACCCTGCGCTATCGGATCGAACAGCGTTTTACCCAAGCCGTCATTGAGGAAATCTTGCGTCGCCGACTTCCTGTTGTTTTGACCAACAAGCCAGATCAGTCCGATGCTGTCCTTTCCGGTGACATTCTCGCGGTGACAAGCGGCCAAGCGTTGGTAGACAACCGCGGCACAGTACGGCTTTTTCAGATTGCTATTCGGTCGCGCATCACCTTGCGCGATCAGACCCGCAACCGGGTACTGTTTGACCAGCCAAATCTCGAATTTCGTGGTGAGTACGAGTTTTCATCTGACCCACGCTCGTTTTTCAATGAAGAAGACCCGGCCGTAGAGCGCCTCGCCCGCGACTTTGCACGCAACGTTGTCACGCTACTGCTGGAACGGTTCTAAACAACTAGGCTAGCTTGGGAAAGCCTTAGCGAAGTTGATGCGCTGCGGTCAAAAATTCTTGCAGGAACTGCATTACAGCGCGCTGCTCGGCTGGTGGAGCCTGGGCGTCTATTTCGACATGCCCTACAGCAGGGCTAATCAGGACGTAGCAGCGTCCCTTGAGTCCGTGAGCTAACCACTGGGTCTCGGAAGGGGGTATGACCGTATCTCGTGCACCGTGCACGAGATACACCGGACAGCGCACCTTGGGCAGCACCTTGCGCGGAGAAACACTGCGCAGCGCTGCGTGATGCTGGTTGAGTTGCTTCAATAGCCGTGGAGTCACAGCCGTATAATCACCATCAAAAATAGCCTGCACCATGCTTTTTCCAGAGGGCGACAGCCGTTCAGCTTGCTCACGTGCTTTCTCCGGCGCCCCCCACAACCAGTACCGCAGGGCGGCACGTCCTGCCTCGACATCCGCTGAGTCAAATAACCCCGCCGCGTACTTGTAGGCCAACAGGAGGCGGCCATAGGGATCGGCCTGTAACTGAAGGGTTTCCCCAGTCGGCGTCAGGATTTCATTAGTCAGCAGAAACCGTGCTACTCGCTCCAAATCGTCGTGAGCACCAACGGCTAGAACGTAGCCAATGCTCGGCAGAAATCGCCTGTCAGCAGCCGTTACCAGGCACAGTCCACCGGAGAAAGACAGTCCCATCAAGCCTACTCGTCGGCGTGCCTGCCGATGGAGTGCAACCGCTGACCAGCCGATGACCTCAACAGCGCTTTTTTCAATGCGGTAATCCGCTAGTGACGGCACGTGGGGCGTCAACACCCGCAGTCCCGTTGCGGCCAGCCTTTGCGCAAAGGCTCTTAGGCGGGACTCATCCATCCCATCCTTGTGAATGCCGTGCACGAAAACAATTGCCGGGGCATCCGATAGCCCTTCGGGCTGGTACAGACGCGCCTGCACCGGCCCCGATGGGGTGGACAAGGTTGTTACCTCGAACACCACTGGGTATCTGGTTGCCCAGGGAAGAACCTGGGTGCCCGTGTGGGGAGCGGCCCTGGCCATCCCTGAAATCAGCAGGACAACCAACGCTAGGTGGATAACCCAGAGCAAAATCCTTCTAGGCATGTTCATCCTTCCTACGGAATGCCTTCATCAAGCGCCTTTAGCTGAGTCAAGGCTGCCGACCACTCCTGTTTCAACGGTACTTGGCGTAATCACAGCACGCTTGACCGTAAAACCATCCCGTGAAGGAAGCTCAACCGAGCGACCATTGACCGTCACGGAAACCGCATGCCGGGCGCCGAGTGAGAGCACTATTTTCTCCTTTGCGCGATAGAGCCGTACGTCATCCGGCAACAAGGTGAATTCTTCAGGCTTGCCTCCATCTACCTGGATTCTGGTCCAGCACCTCCCAGTGGCGCGCAGCTCCAAAATTAGCTCTTCCGTTGGTGAGGGTGCACTAGGTGCCGGTGCTGTTGATACTGGAGGCGTGGTGGAAGCCGGCGGCGTGGGCACAGCAGTTGGTGGTGATTCAGGGCTTGGCGCAGGTGAGCCGGAAACAGGTAAGCCAGAAATTGGTGCGGGTGAGTCCGGTGGCGGTGTTTTGGATGATACAAACGGAGAGACCAAAAGCTGCCACCAACCCGGAAAGGCATAGGAAGTTCCCGCAACAATGACCGCCACGACAGCCAGCGTCAGGGCTAACAAAAGTGCGTTGCCGGTTTTAGGTGGTGGAAGAAGCTCCGGCATGCGGCTGATTTCCTCGTCGGTTGGAATCCGAGGACTGCCTGATTGCCGCTCATAAAGCTGTATGGCGCGGGCTTCATCATAGCCGATGGCGCGGGCAAACTGGCGGATGAAAGACCGGTTGTAGAGTTCACCCGGCAATTCCCGGTAGTCATCCCGCTCGATGGCTTGCAAAAACCGGATGGTGATATTTGTCGCCCGTGAAATTTCCTCAAGTGACTTGCCACACGCTTCGCGCTGCTGCTTGAGTTCCTGCCCTAGTGTTGCCATGGTGGAAAGTTCTGATAGTGGGCCCGAAACTAGGCGCTGGGCTTTCTTGACGCAAGCGTTTGCGTCATTTAAGGGCGTTGCGCCTTTGGTTGCACCCTGAAGTGTGGTAGTCATGCGGTACGGCAACTGTCAAATCAGCCGCCGTCTAAACCGCCACATACAGCATGTTTTTGCTGCCTTAATGTTGCTCTAATGCTAAGGAGCTATGTCATGAAACACAATGGGATGACGGATGCAACACGCCGCCAACTGCTTCGGACCCTGCCCGGACTACTCGGGCTGCTGCTGGCAGGCTGTCAGCCGGGATCACCCCTCCCAAATCAGCCAGCGGTCGCACAACCGACAACGCCACCAGACACCAAATCATCACCGCCGGCTTGCCCCATTTGCGGTATGCCAGTTCTTCGGGAAGAAAGTGAAAACTTCTTTGAAGCGACCCTCCCCAATCAACCCCCTGTACTACTTTGTTCTGCTGTGTGCGCCGTTGTTTACACTGACCGCCATCCTGAAGTAACCCGCTTGGATGTGTTTGACTACCAGCGCCGCACCCTCGTCCCGGCCCAGACGGCATTTCACCTCTACGAATCCAAGCTTGAAGTTCGGGCAGCCATGCCCCCCGTCACAGCGTCCTTTGCGGTTCGGGATGACGCCGAAGCGGCCCGGAAGGCCCACGGCGGACGGATCCTGACTTGGGAAGAACTGCGGCGTGCCATTCGTCAGACCACCTACTACAAAACCTCCCCATAACTACGCTCTTCTAAGATGCCCCAGCAATGTTGACCCTATGAAGCTCATTCTAGCCTCGGCCTCTCCACGGCGTATTGAGTTACTCACGCTGGCGGGCTATACCTTTGAGGTCTGTCCCACCAATGCTGACGAAACGCCAGACCCGCGGGAAACGCCGGCCGAGTATGTCCAGCGGGTGGCTATGGCCAAGGCCAAAGCTGTCTCCACTTCCGAACCGGCGCTCATTTTGGGTGCCGATACTACTGTTGTTCTCGACGGGCAGCTTCTGGGAAAACCAGCCGATGCTACCGAGGCAGTGCACATGCTCCGTCGCCTAAGTGGACGCCAACACGAAGTGTTGACCGGTGTGGCTCTGCGCCGGACCTCGGATGAACGGTGTCTCGTCACTTACGAACGCACCGTTGTGACCTTCGACGAACTCTCCGAAGACTGGATTGCGGATTACGTGGCCTCCGGTGAACCCTTCGGCAAGGCCGGTGCTTACGCCATCCAGGGGCGGGCCGGCACGCGCATTACCCGCATCGAAGGCAACTACCAGAATGTCGTCGGGCTGCCGGTCAGCACGGTCAACCGGCTGCTGGCGGTGCTGCACTCCTGAAAAACCCCTACCACTTACTTCCGGCTGTCCCCGACCGCAGACCAGTCCCCCTGCTGGCTGGTTGCAGGGGCATCCCAAAACACATCCCGGACAAGAAAAAACCGCCTTTGATTTTTTTGACCCAGCGCCGTACGTCATTGTACGTTAGTTCACGAAAGGTCTTTTACCCCCCTCTTGTGCCGATGTCGTTGCGGCAGCCTTCACCCCCCTATGTGCTTCTTTTGTAGGTGAACGTCCCCAAGCGTTCTTCCTCTGTCTGACGAGGAGACACTGCATGCCGTTTCCGACGCTTGATCCGATCCCCCTGCCGGCCCCGGTGTGGCTGCTCAAGGTGCTGCACATCGTCACCCTGGCGCTGCATTTCGTGACGATTTACCTGATGGTCGGTGGCCTGACACTGGCCGCGCTGTGGAATTTCCGCAGCCGAAACGATGCCGACACTCCGCTTTATGGTGCTTCGGCCGATCTGGCCCACCGGCTGCCCGTGGTGATGACCTACCTGGTCAACCTGGGTATCCCACCGTTGCTGTTTGCCCAGGTTTTGTATGGGCGCGCCCTCTACACGAGCAGCATCCTCATTGGTGTTTACTGGCTGGCCGTCATCTTTATTCTCACGGCGGCTTATTACCTGCTCTATGTGGCGGCCCGGCGGGCAGACCAGCGGCGCGCCTTCTGGTGGTTGAGCCTGCTGTCACTGGTTGGCGTGACCTACATCGGACGCATCTACGCCACCAACCTCACCCTGATGCTCCGGCCCGAGGTCTGGCTGGAGCTGTACCGCGCTGACCCGCTTGGTGCGCAGCTCCCGACCGGCGACCCGACGACGCTGCCCCGTTTCCTCTTCATGATGCTGACGTCCTTTGCCGTCACCGGTGCGGCGCTGCTGGTGCTGGCGCAGTTTGGCAAGGCTGAAACGGGCGTCCGGGCGTTGCTCCACCGCTGGGGAAGCTGGCTTGCCGGACTGGGTGGATTGCTGGCGATGGGCACGGGCGTGTGGGTTCACGCAACCCAACCGGCGGTTGTCAAAGCGGCTCTGGCAAACCACGCCTTTTATGCCTGGAGCCTGCCGGGTTTTCTGACCTGCGCCGGACTGCTGGCCCTGTTTGGGTTCCTGTCATTGAAAGTAACGGGTTGGATACCCGCCATTGGCGCGGCAGCCGCCGGCTTCCTGACCACGGCGCTGGCGGTCATTGCCCGGGATGGAATTCGTGACCTGACCCTGCTGGCCAAGGGCTTTGATGTCTGGCAACAGCCGGTTGCCGCCAACTGGCAAGTCGTCGTGCTCTTTCTCGTGCTGTTCGTTGCCGGACTTGGCGCGATTGGATGGATGATCCACGTACTGGCCAAAGCCAAAGGAGTTGCCCACCATGCCTGATGTGCCTGCCACGGAACACACCCTGGAACAGACTGAAGTCACCACGGATGCCACCCGCCGTACCTTCGTCGCCCTTGGCATCGGGGCGCTGGGCGCCTGTTATGCCGGACTTATCGGCTATCCGGTGTACCAGTATCTCGCCACGCCGGCCCGCAAGGCCGTAGCCCAGGGGGCGGTGACGCAGACCGTCCTAGATGGGGCTGACAAACTTCCGCCAGGTTCATCCCTGATGTTCAAGTTCGGAACGACGCCCGCCATGCTCATTCACCACACGGACGGCAGTTGGGTGGCGCTGGGCGCGGTCTGTACGCATCTGGCCTGCACGGTGAGTTATGAGCCGGAACAATCCCGGATTTACTGTGCCTGCCACGGTGGAGTGTATGACCCAAAGACGGGCCAGAACGTCGCCGGCCCACCCCCCAAACCTCTGACCCGCTACAGCGTGGAGGTTCAAGATGGACGCATCGTGGTCACCAAAGCCTGACGTGACGCGCCCCCGCTCACTCGCCACCGTCATCTACGAGTGGGTGGACGAACGGCTGGGACTAGAAGAAATCCTGGCGCTAGCGCGCAAGAAAACCGTCCCGGACCACAAATATTCGTTTTGGTACTACTGGGGCGGCCTTTCCCTGTTTTTCTTCTTCGTGCAGGTCTTTAGCGGTGTCCTGCTGCTGGTGTACTACCGGCCCGGGCCTGAGGCGTATGAATCTGTCCGCCAGATTACCTACGACATCCAGTTTGGGTGGCTTATCCGTTCGGCACACTCGTGGTCGGCAAACCTCATGGTGTTTGCCGTCTTCGTGCATATGTTTTCGGTCTATTTCATGAAGGCCTACCGCAAGCCCCGTGAGTTTGGCTGGTGGAGCGGCATGGCCCTGCTGGCTCTGACGCTGCTGTTTGGTTTCAGCGGCTACCTGCTCCCGATGGATGACCTGGCCTACTTTGCCACCAAAGTCGGGCTGGAAATCCCAGCCGCCCTGCCGCTGGTGGGCACCTTCCTGACGGACATCGTACGTGGCGGCCCCGAAGTGAGCGAGACGACCATTCAGCGGTTCTTTGCCCTGCATGTCGTCATCCTGCCGCTCATCTACCTGCCCATCCTCGCCTTCCACTTGTGGCTCGTACAGAAGCACGGCAACGCCCTGCCGCCCAGTGAAGAAGCCAAACCGGAAAGCGAACGGCGGACGATCCCCTTTTTCCCGGATTTCTTCTCGCTTGATTTGGGCATGTGGCTCATTGCCCTCAACGTGCTTTCGATTCTGGCATCGCTGTATCCGTGGCAGTTGGGGCCGCAGGCCGATCCGCTGGCCCCGGCGCCGGTGGGGATTCACCCGGAATGGTACTTCATGAGCCAGTTTCAGGTTCTCAAGGTCTTCGGGCGCTGGTTTCCTGGCGCGGCAGGTGAGGCGCTGGGCATTTCCCTCTTTACCCTTGCCATTGTCATCTGGGCCGCGATTCCACTCTTTGACACCCGCACCGCTGGCGGACGGCGGGCGCAAATCGCGACGTATTTCGGCTACTTTGCCCTGCTGGGCATGATTGTCTTCAGCATCTGGGGTTACCTCGACCTCAAGTAAACTGTTGGAGCCTTGCGTTATGAACTATCCATTCTGGGATGTTCCCCTCATTGGTAGCGGCTGGGTTATCGGCATTATTGCCATCATTCACGTCATGGTTTCGCATTTTGCCGTGGGTGGGGGCTTCTATCTGCCGATGGCCGAAGCCAAGGCCCTGCGGGAAGGGCGTGAAGACTGGCTGCGCGCGCTGCGCGACCATGCCCGCTTCTTCATCATTCTGACCGGTGTGTTTGGCGCGATGTCAGGCGTGGGCATCTGGTTTGCCATCGGGTTGGCGCACCCGGAGTCCACCAGCACGCTCATCCACAACTTTGTTTTCGGCTGGGCGATTGAATGGGTGTTCTTCATTGTCGAGCTGACAGCGGCTGCCGTGTATTACTATGGCTGGGACAAACTCCCCCGGCGCACCCATCTCATCGTAGGCTGGATTTATGCCTTCTGCGCGTGGATGAGTCTGGTCATCATTAACGGCATTTTGACGTTCATGCTCACCCCTGGCGCAAGCTGGCTGGGCGCGGCTGGCACAGGACAGGAAGCGGCTTATTTCTGGCAGGCATTTTTCAACCCAACCTACTTCCCAAGTCTCGTGCTGCGGACACTGGTGTGCATCTCGATGGCTGGGGTGTATGCACTTATCACAGCCAGCCGGATTGACCCGCTTGCCGAACCACAGCTCAAGGATGAACTCATCCGCTGGTCGGCCAAGTGGCTTCTACCATCGTTTATCCTTGTGCCGTTCTGCTTCTTCTGGTACTTGGCCAGCGTACCAGAATCCCAGCGCGCTCTGCTCAAGCTGGGTATTTCCACCATCGGACAGGGCACGTTCACCCAGGTAACGCGTGCCGCTACGGTTGTCGTCATGACTTCGGCGACCATCCTGGCCTTTGTCTACTTTTCGGCCTGGCGCAACTCACGACACTTCAACCTGGGACGTGCGCTGTGCGTCCTGTTTCTGGCCTTTGCTGCTACAGCTTCGGCCGAGCATTCGCGGGAAATGCTGCGCAAGCCATTCGTTATCGGCGAGCATATGTACTCAAACGGCATCCGCAAGCAAGAAGTTGAGCGCTTCAACCGTGAAGGTTACTTGACCAACTCCATGTGGCTGAAAACTGATGCACCACCGGTCTCTCTACGCCGGGTGGCTTTTGGCCAGCCGGTTGAGCCGGAGACAGCAGCCAACCTAGCACGGGGTGAACTCATGTTTCGCGGGCAATGCCTAGCGTGTCATACGGTCAACGGCTACCGTCCCATAGCACGCCTACTTCAAGGGCGTGACCGCCAGGCGATTATGGCCTTTCTGAAAACGCTTCACGAAAACAAGCCAGATTCGCCCTATCGCAGCTACATGCCGCCACTGGTTGGAACAGCCGATGAGATTGAAGCGCTAGCGGACTATCTTGATGCCATTCTCAACCACAACGTCAAACGCCGCTCTGACCACCTTGCCCAGGCAGACAGGGCCACATTCTGACAAGCGCACAGACTGTCTGGCTGCCGGTGGGGTACTACTTCCACCGGCTTTTTGCTGCTGCATTTCCGTAGAGGCCATCAGTTGTCTTGAAGGGTCTCTCTGCTAAAGGAAACCTGCTGCTATGGCGGGCTGTTACACAAGCTCACGGCAACTGCTATTCGGCGCACCGGACACATACCCACCTGGAACTGTGTTGATCATGCCGCAGAGATATTGGCACCCGAAGCTAGCGCTGCTTGCCGTGCCTTCAACTGAGCTTCAATGCCGCTGCATACCAACTCGCACAGGGCAAAGATGCTCTCATCGGCAATGCGATACCGCGCGCTTGTCCCATCGCGGCGCCGGGCGACCATGCCAGCCTCAAGCAACTGCATCAGGTGCTTAGAGACATTGGCCTGGCCGTAGCCTGTCTCAGCAACAATCTCACTCACACTTAGTTCTCCGTGCTCGCGCAGCAGATTGAGCAACTTCAAGCGTGTTGGCTCAGACAAGACACGAAAGCGGGCAGCCACCAGTTCCAAAGCTTCGTCACTCAGACGGTGGGAGGAGATTGGCATAAGCATCATTCACTAGGATTTCAGGGCAGTTTCAACTTCAACCACATCCGCCAGGGGCACTTCTGCACTGCCATTTGGTGATGGCAGCACTTTTGCCGGCCGTGGGCGGTGCGCAAGGTAGTATAGCGTTGGAACAGCCAAACGTGACAGGAACAGGCTGGCAATTTCACCTGAAATCAGTGCCAATGCCAAGCCCTGAAAAATCGGATCGAGGAGAATGATCCCAGCCCCAACGATTACGGCCGCGGCCGTCAATACCATCGGGCGGAAACGAATAGCACCAGCATCAATCACGGCTTCTTCCAGCGGCATGCCCTCTGCCAGCCGCAACTCGATAAAGTCCACCAGGATAATCGAGTTGCGTACCACGATACCGGCTCCGGCAATGAAGCCAATCATCGAGGTTGCCGTGAAAAACACACCAAAGGCGGCATGGGCTGGCAAAATCCCGACCAGTGAAAAGGGAATTGCGGCCATGATGACCAGCGGCGTAATGAAGGACTCAAACCACCCCACCGTCAGGACGTAGATGAGTACCAGCACGACGGCAAACGCCAGCCCCAGATCACGGAAGACTTCGTATGTGATGTGCCACTCGCCATCCCACTTCATGGCATACCGGGCGTCGCTTTCCGGCTGGCGGGCAACGTAGCGCTCCATTGCAGTCCCGTCCGGGAGTTTGAGTTTGTCCAGCGCTGCATTGAGTTTGAGAATGGCGTACACCGGGCTCTCCGTCCGCCCGCCGGTATCGCCGGTGACATACACCACCGGCATCAGGTTCTTGTGATACAGCGGACGCTCGGCTAAGCCCTCTTCACGCCGCACGAGTTCTCCAATCGCTACGCCACTTCCCTGCCGGCCCGACACACGCAGGCGCGCCAGGGCATCGGCATCCGACCGAAAGGCGCGGGGTATCTCCAACACAATCGGGGTTGGCTCGCGATCCGTCGGGAGGTGCGCCTGACCAATGACCCGCTTGTTGAGGGCCCATTCCAGCGTTCCCAACACAGCCTGTTCCGGGACGCCATGCCAGGCGAGGCGCTCGCGGTCAAGCCGAAAGACAGTCTGAGGTTGCGGCTCGACGCCGTACCAGTCCACATCCACAACCCCTTCAGTTCGCTCGAAAATCGTCCGCACTTCACGGGCAAGGCGTTCCCGTTCGGCGTCATCGGGCCCATAGATTTCAGCAACTAGTGTGGAAAGCACCGGCGGTCCCGGCGGAACCTCGGCAACCTTGATGCGCGCACCATACTTTTCGGCTATGGCGACAAGCGCCGGGCGAACCTGTTTCGCAATGTCATGCGATTTGGCTGAGCGGTCGTGCCGGTCCGTCAGGTTGACCTGCAAATCGGCCACCAGCGGCCCGCGCCGCAGAAAGTAATGCCTCACCAATCCGTTGAAGTTGTAGGGCGCAGCCGTTCCGACATAAGACTGGACATCGCGCACATCGGGCTGGGTCAGCAGGTAATCGGCCAACTCACGTGCCAGCGCGCCGGTACGCTCCAGGGGTGTGCCTTCCGGCATGTCCACGATGACCTGAAACTCTGACTTGTCATCAAAGGGTAACATCTTGACGATGACAGCCTTGAGCGGCACCAGCAGAAGGGCCGCAAGAAGCAGTCCGACGATGCCCCCCAGAAACCACCACCGCCATTTCGGCTCGTAAATGATGCGTTTCATGACGCGCCGGTAAAGCTGCGTGATAAGTCCTTCCGGTTCGCCTCCGTGCTCGCCATCGGCCGGGTGTCCGTGCCCGGCAGATGAGTTCCGGGAGAGAATGCGGTAAGCTGCCCATGGCGTGACCACAAAGGCAACCAGCATTGAAAAGGCCATGGCTGCTGACGCCCCAATCGGAATTGGCCGCATGTAGGGCCCCATCAGGCCGCCAACAAACGCCATCGGCAAAATCGCCGCCATCACCGCCAGCGTGGCCAGAATCAGCGGCGAACGGACTTCATTGACGGCCTCCACTGTGATGTCCAGTGCCGACCGCAGGCGATTTTTAGCCATTCGCGCATGACGCACGATATTTTCGACATCCACGATGGGGTCATCCACCAGAATCCCAATCGAGAAAATCAGGGCAAACAGCGTGATCCGATTGAGCGTAAAGCCCAGCCAGTAAAAGGTAGCCAGCGTCAGTGCCAGTGTGACCGGGATGGCAACGCCGACAATCCATGATTCACGCCAGCCAAGCATGAAACCAATGAGCACCATGACGGAAACGACGGCAATGAACATGTGAAACAGCAGCTCATTGGATTTCTCGGCCGCGGTCACACCATAGTTGCGCGTCACCGTCAGGTGCACATCGGAAGGAATGACATCCCCTTGGCGCGCTTCAACCCGCTTGAGGATTTCATCGGCCAGTTGTGTCGCATTGACCCCCTTCCGCTTGGAGATGGAAAGTGTCACAGCCGGATATTCACCGATGGGCTGCCCGGTCGTCTCGTCACGTGCTGCATGACGCACAAAGTGCGTCATTTCCTCAGCGCCATCCTGAATGTCGGCAACATCGCGCAGGCGAATCCACCGCTCCGGGCTTCCGCCGACGACAATCTCTCCCAGGGCCGCCGCACTGTCCACGGTAGCTGTGGCGATGACAACGTGCGCTTTGTCGTCACGGGCCACTTCGGAAGGTGAAAGCCCCCGGTTGGCAGCCGCAAGGCGCGCTGCCAGGGCATCTGCCGTCAGGCCGTATGCCTCCATCCGAGCCGGATCAAGAATGATCCGAAACTGCCGCCGTGCTCCCCCGATGAGTTGGGTTTCAGAAACATCCGGTGTTTGTTTGACGATGTTTTCGACTTCGGCTGCAATCCGCCGCAGGGCCAGGTCATCCTGGGTGGGGCTCCAGAAGGTCAGCGCCAGGATTGGCACGTCGTCTATCGAACGTGCTACTACCTGGGGCGGGGTGGCTTCTGGCGGCAGTGTGGCAGCATTGGCATCGAGCTGCCGGCGCAGCCGGATAAGGGCATCCTCTTCCGGCACACCCACGAAAAACCGGACGACAACCAGTGTCTCGCCGGGTGTCGTCGTCGAATAAACATACTCCACACCAGGAATGGACCATGCCAGCCGCTCCAATGGCGTCGTCAGCCGCTGCTCAGTCTCTTTCGCCGAGGCTCCGGGCAAGCGGCTCATGACATCAATCATCGGAACGACAATCTGTGGCTCTTCCTCGCGCGGCAACGCCCATACCGCTCCCAGTCCAACCAGCACCGCGGCCAGAATGAGCAGCGGCGTCAGCTTTGACTGAATGAAAAAGCGCACAATGCGCGACATGAGATTGTCCGTTTCAGCTGACATACAAACCCCACTTCGGTCAAGACAGCCACATACGGGGTCGTGATGCACTTCCGCTACCGCTCACATCCGATTTCAACCGCGCGTTTGACGCCCAGGCGGCGCAAAATGGCCATCATCGGACACCAATCCGCCACACCGCCCAGGATGAGATTCAGTCCGACGAAAGCCGTCAGCAGCAGGGCATAAGGCGTCCACCACACGCCGGCCGCCAAACTCGCCAGGACGACCACACCGGCAATCACAAACAGGATACGTTCCATGGGCATAACCAATGTTCCTCCTTGGATGACAAGCAAACTTATGGCGCTGACAGCTTGACGCCATCGCGCAACTCAGCGTGGCCAAACACCACGGTTTCGCCTTCACGCAGTCCCGTCAGCACTTCCACCCGGCCGTCAAGCCGCTCGCCGACGGTGATGATGCGCCGCCGGACGATGCCGGCTGCGTCCACGACAAAGACGCTCTGCAATCCACCCTGCTCAGCGACGGCCGCTGCCGGAACGGTCAGAACATCGCGGATGTCACGCGGTATCAGGACGCGGACAAACATGCCGCTGGAGGCCTTGGCCGACGGCGGCAGTTCAACCTTGATGGTGACGGTGCGCGTCACCGGATCAGCCGCCGGGCTTTGTTCAACCAACGTTCCGTCCACCACTTCCCCACCGGGCAGCTCAATCCGCAGGGTTTGTCCAAGGCGCAGGGCCGCTGCCGGTTCGGCTTCGACTTCAGCGACGGCGCGCAACGGGCCAACCGATTCCAGGACGAGCAGTGGCACGCCGGGTGCAGCCAGCGCACCAGGATCAACCAGGCGCGCGGCAATACGTCCGGCAAAAGGTGCGACAATCTGGGTCTGCGCCACCTGGGTTTCGGCTTCGCGGCGGCGTTGCTGTCCGACGGCAACCTGCGCCTGGGCGCGGGCCAGTTCCGCCTGCTCGGCCGCCAACTGCCGCTCGGCGGCTTCAACGGCTGCCTCAGCCGCCTTGAGCCGCCCCTCCGCAATGTCGCGGTTCTGCCGGGGCACATCACCAGTGGCAAAGAGCTTTTCCTGGCGTTCGTAAAGGGTTTGGGCCAGATCGCGTTCGGCGCGGGCTCTGCGCACGTTGGCTTCAGCCACTTCAATCCGGCGGCGGATAGCTTCTGTTGCGTTTTCTAGGGCTTCAACTTCTGCCTGACTTGTTGCCAGTCCAGCCGCCGGGAGGGCGGCATCGAGCGTCACCAGGCGCTGTCCGGCGCGGACGCTGTCGCCAAGCCGGACGGCAACGGATGTCACGCGCGCCGTCACTTCGGCGGACAGATTGGCGACCTCACGCGGCCGCAGTGTTCCCGCAATCCGCCACACTCGCGGATAGGGCTGCCAGCGCACAACTTCCCGGCTGACATTCGCAGTTAGCACCGGGTGGATTTCAGCCGCCGCTGACGGACTATGGGAGACTAGCCGACTGCCCAGCCACATGAGTCCAGCCAGTCCCAAACTAACCCCGACCACGACGGCGATTCGCTTCCACCATTTGGACATCACGGCGAGAACACCTCGTTTCCCAAGCTACTACACTTCTATAACTATAAAAGTATAAAGTCAAGTACTTTTTCTCACGCGACCGGCGGCGAGCGGTTGCATTCTTCTGTCCATCTTGGGTAGTTAGGAAAATTCGTGAAATCAAAAGCCATGAAACACGTATCTTCGGAGGACTTGTATGCCCTTGGGTTTCTCTTCTGCCCCGCTCAGATGGCGCTGGGCCCTCGGCTTCCTGGGCTGGTGTCTGATCTGGGCCGCCAGCGCCGTGGCCCAGTCAGGAGCAACGCTTCAGGGACGCGTGGTGCTCGAACGTGATGACCGTCCTGTTTCAGAAGCCATCGTGACGATCATCGAACTACGGCGTTCTGCTGTAACTGACGAAAACGGAAATTATCGCTTTGAAAATGTTCCACCGGGCAACTATCGGGTGTTTGCCCACCTGGATCGCATCCCAGATGTCGTTCAGCTAGTGACCGTTGAGGGACCGACGACATTGGATTTCACGCTGAAACTCCGCACCGAAACCGAACAGGTGACAGTGACGGCGACGCTTCGGGAAGAAACCACCCGCGATGCCATTCAGGCGGTAACGACGGTGAATGCCTTTGACCTGGCCGAACGGGCGCCAGTCTCACTGGGCGATGCCCTTGAACGGGAAGTCGGCGTGGCCAAACGCTCCTTCGGCCCCGGTACGGGGCGTCCGGTCATCCGGGGCTTCGATGGCGACCGCGTCCTCATCACACAGGATGGACTGACAACCGGCTCAATTGGCTTTCAATCGGGAGACCACGCCGAAATTGTGGACTTGCAGGGCGTCGAACGGCTGGAAGTGGTCAAGGGGCCGGCCACGCTGCTCTATGGCAGCACGGCTGTGGGCGGCGTCATCAATGCGGTAACCGGAACCGAAGAAGCCCACCCTGGGCTACAAGGTTACTTTACGGCCTTTGGCGGTACCGGCAACGCACTTGGCGGCAGCAATGGAGGGATCAAGTACGGCCGCGGCCCGTGGATGGTGTTTGCCAATGGCGGCGGGCAGCGGGCAGGTGATTACCGCACACCACTGGGCATCATCAAAAACTCTTTTGCTCGGAGTGGCAATGCCACTGGTGGCCTGAGCTACTACGGCGCACGTGGCTTTTTCAACGTTGCCTACACCTACGCCGGGCAAAATTACGGTGTGCCGCCACTGCCGGACGACGATGACGACGAGCGGGTTCGGGAACGCGCCTTACGCCCCAAGGGTGGCGAGGCAGGTGAGCTGGTTCGTCTCAATCCCCGGCGGCACGGGGTTCGGTTCACGACAGGGGTTCGAAACCTCGATACCTTCTTCACCGACGCACAGGTACAGCTCCAGTACAATCGCTATCGCCACGACGAAATCAAAGTCGAAACCGACGAAGTTGAAACAGCTTTCCGCAATAACACGTTTGCCTACCGCATCCTGGCCGACCATCGTCGGATTGGGCGCTTTCAGGGAACGTGGGGGGCTTCAGGCCTGTATCGGGACTATTCAACCCGTGGTGAAGAACTGCTGACACCGGCGACAACCCAAACCAACTTTGCTTTCTTTGGGCTGGAGAAGGTGACGTTTGAACGGGCGGCACTCCAGTTCGGCGGACGCATCGAGCGCAATGCCTACGCACCGACCGGCGGCAACCGGGCGCGCAGTTTCACCGGCTTTTCAGGCGGCGTCGGGCTGCGGGTAGGGCTGTGGGAAAACGGGGCGTTGACGGCCAACTACACGCACTCATACCGCGCTCCGGCGCTGGAAGAGCTGTACAACTTCGGGCCGCATCCTGGGACGTTGCTGTTTGAAATTGGCGATGCCAACCTGAGCCGGGAACTCACCAATGGCATCGAGGTCAGTGTCCGGCACCAGTCACGGCGCGTCCGGGCCAGTGCCGGGTTTTACTACTACGACATCCGCTCGTTTGTTTTTCCTGTGTTGACGGGTGAGTTTGAAGATGGGCTGCCAGTGGGTGTGTTTACCCAGGGTGACGCACGCTTTTTGGGAACGGAAGCCCAGCTCGACATCAACCTGCATCCCAACCTCTGGTTTTACAGCCAGCTCGATTATACGAACGCCGAGCTGAAAACCGGACTTCCCCTGCCCCGTATTCCGCCTTTGCGCGCACGGGTGGCGCTGGAGGGAACCTTCAAGGGGCTGCGGCTGATGCCGGAGTTGTTTGTGGCCAATCGGCAGGACCGGGTTTTCACACTGGAAGAACCGACGGCTGGCTACGCGGTGGTCAACCTCGTCGGGTCTTATACCGTCACCACGTCCAACACAGCGCATGTGTTTTCTGTCACCGGGTTTAATCTGGGCGACCGGCTCTACCGCAACCACCTGTCGTTTATCAAGGCATTTGCGCCAGAGATCGGACGCGGGGTGCGGTTTACCTACACGATGCGGTTCTTCTGACTCGCCCCAGAATGTTCATCCGCTCCGCATGGGGCGCGGAGCGGATGTTCTCCGCCAGATGGTTTGCACAATCAACAGAGCAGGCTCACGGCTGTGGATTATCGCTCTGGGGTTTGCTCTGCCCCTTGCGCTCCAATTGCATCGGGTTGGGCGGCCCCTGACGCTGCTCCTTGAATACCTGGAAACGTGACTTGACCGGACGGCGCGGGAAAAAGTTGTTCGCCAAATCAGCGTCCGCCGTCTCTAATCGCGGGTCTAGCGTAATGCTCGCAATTTCTTTCGGCGTCACAATGAGCTTGGAGACTTCAAAGTTGTTGAGCCGCCAGATTTCAGCCGGAAAGCGCATTTCTTCCTTTGTGCCGTCCGTGTAGGTCACTTCCAGAATGATGGGCATGACCAAACCACCGATATTCTTGAAATCCACAAAGTAGAAATTCAGTCCGGCGTTGAGGATTTCTTTCTCGCGGTCGGTCAACGTCGCCAGAAACTGCCGATACATCTCCCGGTCAGTCTCGGTTACATCGAGTTCGTCATACCGGTTGTAAAAATCCTTCAGGTCAGGGTACTGATCCACCCGCTTTGGCAACGGTTTGTTGCGTTCCTGGGAAAGTGTTACTGGACGCGACTCACGTTCCTGGCGGCGAAGCCCTTTCTCAACATCAGGATTCTGGGTATCGAGGCGATACCAGCGGACGTTCTCAATGGAAATGTCCACGTGATCAGTGGAGTAAAACCAACCGCGCCAGAACCAATCCAAATCCACGCCGGAAGCGTCTTCCATGGTACGGAAGAAGTCAGCCGGTTCCGGGCGTTTAAACTTCCACCTCCGGGCGTACTCTTTGAAAGCATAGTCAAAGAGTTCCCGCCCCAGAATCGTCTCGCGCAGAATGTTGAGGGCCGTCGCCGGCTTGGCATAGGCGTTGTTGCCAAACTGCAGGAGCGAATCCGACTGCGTCATGATGGGCACCTGGTTTTCGCTCTTCATGTAATCCACGATGTACTGTGGCTCGCCCCGAAATGACGGATAGTTTTCTTCCCACTCCTGTTCGGCTAGATACTGCAAAAAGGTATTGAGACCTTCATCCATCCATGTCCACTGCCGCTCATCGGAGTTGACAATCATCGGGAAAAAGTTGTGGCCGACTTCGTGGATGATAACGCTGATGAGACTGTACTTGGTGCGCGCCGAATACGTGCCATCTTCAAGCGGACGCGGGCCGTTGAAACAGATCATCGGATATTCCATGCCGCCCACAGGGCCGTTGACCGAAATGGCAACCGGGTAGGGATAGGTGAAGGTGTAGCGTGAATAGACGTTGAGCGTGTGGATGATGGCGTGCGTGGAATACTTTTCCCACAGGGGGTTAGCTTCGTTGGGATAGTATGACATCGCCATCACTTGGTTGCCCTCGACATTATGTCCCATAGCATCCCAGATAAACTTCCGCGAAGAAGCAAAAGCAAAATCGCGGACGTTTTCGGCCTGAAAAATCCAGGTTTTCTTGCCCGTGGGACGCCCATGCTCTGCTCGCCGGGCTTCTTCCGGCGTCACAATGAACACTGGCGCCGCCGCCGTTTTGGCGCGCTCCAGCCGTGCGATCTGCTCCGGCGTCAGCACCTGCTTAGGGTTTTGCAGGACGCCCGTTGCCGCCACGATGTGGTCATCCGGCACGGTGATGGCTACGCGGTAGTTGCCAAACTCTAGGGTAAACTCACCGGCGCCCAGAAACTGCGTATGCTGCCAGCCACGGTAGTCCGTGTAGGCACACATGCGCGGAAACCACTGGGCAATTTCGTAAATGTAGTTTTTGTCTTTTGGGAAATACTCGTACCCGGAACGCCCGCCGAGCTTTACGGCATCGTTGATGTTGTAGTGCCAGTCCACTGCAAAGCTCACCTGCTGGCCGGGCTTGAGCGGCGTAGGCAAATCCACGCGCATCATGGTTTTGACGACGGTGTAGCGGAGCGGCTGACCCTTGGCGTCTTTCACGGCTGTGATCTTGTAACCGCCGTCGAATTCAGGCCGGCGCAGCAGGCTGTCGAGAACGGAGAAGGGCACGCGGTCCAGTCCGCCCGAAGTCTGGGTGCGGAAGGCGTCACTGTCTTTGGCAAAGATGTTCTGGTCGAGCTGCAACCAGAGGTAGCGCAGCTCATCGGGCGAGTTGTTCGTGTAGGTGATGGTCTCGCTGGCCTGGATGCGCTGGCGCTCGTCATCAAGTTCGACACTGATGACGTGGTCGGCGCGATTCTGCCAGTACCTGTGTCCCGGTGCGCCAGAGGCCGTACGGCATTCGTTGGGCGTGGGCAGCAGTTCGTCGAGTTGGCGGAACTTGTCGCTGGGTTTGGACTTTGACTGGGCAACAGCCGGGGTTTCCCACAGTGTCCAGCCCAGACACAGGGAAAGCAGCAGGCAGAAGATGGTTTGTCTCATCACGTGAGGTTTCGGAAAAGGGGTTCACACAAAGACTACACTTCACCCATCAGACGGGCATACACGTAATCCAGGTCGCGCAACGAGGTTACGATATACACTTCCCGCGGCAGGCTGTCGTCACTGGTACTTAGGGCAACGGTGATGCCATTGTCCGGACATTTAGCAAAACAGGGACGGCTGCTGATGGTCACGCAGCCGCTAAAGCCTTCCTTTTCAAGTTGTTTCTGGAACAGTGGACGAATCCGCGTCCCAAGAGCAGCCACGTCGCCATCCGTCGCGCGGCGGCTGCAACTGCTACAAAACTTCACCCGGTCAAACAAAGGTACACTCATGCGCAGCTCCCTCCTAGGCTAGCGCAGCGCTCCGGATCGCCTCGATGTCGGCGACTTCCTTGGGTACGGCAGCCGTCAATACTTCATTTCCGGTGCGGGTTACCAGTACGTCATCTTCAATACGGACGCCAATGCCAACATAGCGTTCCGGCATGTCATTGACGCTCGGTGCAAAGTAGAGCCCTGGCTCAACGGTGACAACACAGCCGGGGCGTAGCTTTTCATACATGTACTGGCCGTTGTGGGTTTCATCAGTGAAGTAGGTGCAGGCATCGTGGACATCGCTACCGAGCCAGTGACCGGCGCGATGCATGTAGTACTTCATGTAGGTTTTCTTTTCCTTGATTTCATCGCGTGACCCACTCAGCAAGCGAAGATGACGCAGGCCGTCAATCAAGGTGTCGAGGGCAACCTCGTGGTAGGCGTCAAAGCGCGCCCCTGGCCGGACAGCTTCAATAGCCGCTTTTTGTGCCTGAAGCACCAGTTCGTAAATTTCGCGCTGGGCGGCAGTGAACCGTCGTCCGACGGGAAAGGTCCGGGTGATGTCGCTGGCGTAGTAGCCATATTCTGCCCCGGCGTCAATCAGCAGCAGGTCGCCGTCGCGAAGCCGGCTGTTGTTCGCGTTGTAGTGCAGGATTGTGGCATTGGGGCCGCTGCCGACAATTGAGGTGTAGGAACTGCCCAGCGCACCACGTTTGCGAAAGACGTACTCCAGTTCAGCTTCAACTTCAAATTCATATTGCCCCGGCCGCGCCCGCTCCATAGCCCGCAGATGGGCTTCGGCAGCAATGTCGGCTGCCCGGCGCATACGCAACAACTCATCAGCATCTTTGACCAGCCGTAGTCTGCCCAGCAGGGGTAAGGTGTCCCGAATGACGGTCGGAGCCGGTCCCTGGCGATGCCGTCGCCGTGCAGCCGTGCGGAAAGCCATTAGAACCCGCTGGTTGAACTGTTCGTCCCGCCCGAACTTGAAGTAAAGCGTCTGAGCCTGCTCAAGGTAGCGCCCTACATGGGCGTCAAAGCTTTCAATGGGAAACGCCTCGTCCGCACCGTAGCAGGTGACAGCTCCTTCGACGCCGGCCCGGATGCCATCCCACATTTCGCGTTCTGGATCACGTGGGCGAACGAACATAATGAACTTGGGCGTCGAGCCACCCACCAATAGGATGACGGCTTCTGGTTCTTCAAAGCCGGTCAGGTAATAGACATCGCTATCAGGTCGGTAGCGGTAGAAAAGATCGTGCGTACGGTGTGCTTCCGGCGGATTGTATAGTAGCAGTACGTTCTCACCGAGTTGCCGGAAGACCTGGTGGCGGCGTTTGGCGTAACGCTTGGCATCAAAGGGTACAGGTGGAAAAACTTCACCAAAATGGTTGGATGGACGACGCTTAGGCATACGCTTTTCCAAGAAGGTCGGCAAAAGCAGCTTTTAGGTCCGGCGCGCGCATCAGATGTGTTCCGATGAGAAAGCAGGTGCAGTACGGAAGCAGTGCCTCGATGTCGGCACGACATTGGATGCCACTTGCCGAAATGGTCACCACTTGAGAAGGCACACGTGGGGCCAAGCGCTTTGTGGTCTCCAAAGAGATGTCGAATGTTTCCAAGTTGCGGTTGTTGATGAGAATGACGGAAGGGTTCAGCGCCAGGGCGCGTTCCAGTTCGGCTTCGGTCTGGACTTCCATAACCGGTGTCATGTTCCAGCGTTGGATTTCAGCCTGAAGCAGCCAGAGCTGCTCGTCGTTGAGAATTTTGACAATAAGCAGTACAGCTTCTGCACCAGCAGCACGCGCCGCGTGTACCTGAGTTACATCAAGCACAAAATCCTTGCACAGGATAGGGCGGCTAGAACGGCGCGCAACAGCCGCCAGTAGTTCAAAGCTGCCCCCGAAGTAGTCCGGTTCGGTCAGGACGGAAAGCGCGACAGCATAGGTGTTATAGGCAGCTAGCACACGCGCCAGATCGGATGTAGCTTGCAAGACACCTTCGACCGGCGATATTGGCTTGATTTCAGCAACAATGGCCGGGGCACCTTGCCGCAAAGCTGGAAGAAATGTTCCTTGGGCCGGCGTCAACACGGATGGCACAGCCAAGCAGCGACCGGTCACAGACTGGCGTCGCGCAGCCACAATCTCAGCTAGGGTTGGACGGGCAAACGGGCGGCTTACCATCTGGTTGTCAGCAGCGGTTATCATCCTAGTTTCTGTTGCCATAGGGCTTGCTGCCGCTGCCCGCGCCGGCGCAGGTAGTTCCCTAACCAGGTTGCCAGCGGCGGGTACAGGCTGGTCAGTTTTGCCAGCCAGCCTCGATGGCGTGGCAGAATCACTTCAAGCGGTCGGCGCTGCCGTGCTTCCTCAATAGCTGCCGCCACTTCAGCCACGCTCAGGATGCGTCCCCCGGAGAAGGTCAAAGCAGCTTCTGCCCGATGCACCTGTAACTCGAGCATCGGGGTTTGCACGGCATCCGGGCAGACCACTGTTACGGCCACGTTGTGGGGGGCAAGTTCCTGGGCAGCGGCCAGCGAAAAACCGCGCACGGCGAACTTGGATGCCGTGTATAGCGTCAATCCTGGCACGGCGGCAATCCCTGCCAGCGACGCCACGTTGATAATGTGCCCGCCATGGGGCTGCCTGACCATCTGGCGGGCTGCCAGTAGCGTTCCAAAAATGACACCTTTGGCGTTGATGTCCAGATGGTCATGGACGGCTGCCAGCGGTGCAGCCAGCAGTGCATCCACGTGGAGATACCCGGCAATGTTCAATACCAGGTCAAGCCGCCCCCAACGGTTGACCGTATCGGCAATGACGGCTTCCCAAGCCCGCTCGTCACGAACATCCAGCACCCAGGGTATGGCTTCTCCACCGGCTTCAGCAGCAAGGGCAGCACAGATGTCATTGACATGGGCTGCGGCTCGGTCAGCAAAAACCACGCGATGCCCGGCGCGATAGTAGGCTTCTGCAACGTAGCGGCCGATGCCGCTGGCACTGCCAGTTACGATCATAACGGATGACATGACTAAAGACTTACGGGAAATCGGACGGAAAACAAAAGGCCATATAGGCTAGGGGTGCTTAGGAACAAACGGCTTCCATGTGCGCTCGTAGCACCGCCTTCGTGTAGGAGCCACAAAGAGCATGCCATCCCGAAACAACTCAAATCTGTTCCCGTAAACGAAGGATTTCAGCTTGCAGCCGTGGAATCTGCGGCAGGCTGCGGGTTTCACTCTGGGCCGCTACAGCACGCTGGACGTGCCAGTAGGAAAGTCCCAGCTTTGAGACGTTGCGGAGAAAAGCACGGCGCGCCGCAAAGTTCCCCTGAAGCGGCCACAACGTGCGGCGGAGAATGGAAGTGACAATAGCCAACTGCTCCGGTGTGATTAGACCACGGGCAACCTCGACGGACAGCATCTCCTGGAGAATCTTTGCCTCGCGCCGCGCAACATAGATGAGAAAACCGACAAAGGCCAGAAAGAAGGGGACTTCAAACAGCGCGTAGCCAATGAAAAAGCCGGCGCCTAGAAAGGTGGCCATGCCATTCCAGACCATGTGCAGGATGACAGCCAGGATGTAGCCGCCGAGTGGCGCCAGGATGCGCACGGCGAGATTGTGGGACTCGCGCGCCAGACCACACCCAATGCCGGTCATTGCCGTGAAGGTGACGTGGGAAAAAGGTGCCAAGATGCCCCGCAAGACAAAGACAATGAGCAGGTCCTCAAACCCACCTCTCAGCAGACTGCGCCCGTAATAGGAAATGTTTTCTACTGTGGCAAAACCAAGGGCAATAAAGCTGCTGTAAACAACTCCGTCCACGATGTCGTCAAACTCCCGGCGGAGAAACAACAATAGAAGCACCACCCCCAGTCCTTTCGAGCCCTCTTCCACAATAGGGGCCGAAATCACAGCGCCGACAATATCACCGGCGACTTCCCCGCCAACACTGGCAGCAATAGTGCCAAAGAGCGTGTTTAGGATGAGAGACACAACGATGGCTACTAAACCTCCCCAGGCGAACGACGCTGCCAAGGCCCAAACCGGTTCCGGGTCATAGCGGTCCAGCCACAGGAAGGGCAGCATGTAGAAAAATGCTGGGACAAACGCCACCACCGTGGCAATCAGGGCAACAACAATACCTAATTCGGACAGCATGATGAGGGCTACAATGAGAGTCAGCACCAGGCAAACAAGGACCCCAACTGCCGCACCAATGTACACCCCCATTGGCGAAGCCTCTGCTTCGGGCGCCATAGGCTTGCGCTCCGGGTTGTACATCCCCAAACCGGCAATCGTCTCACGCAGGCGCGCTGTACCACCGCCAACAGCAGCCGGATAGCCGGCCGCAGGTTGCCCCGGCCCAAAGGCAGCCGGATTGGCCGCTGGCGCTTCCAGCGCAACCTGCAGACGAACGCCAGGGTTGCCCAACTCAATGATGTCTCCCTGATTGAGCCGGGCGCGCTGAATGCGCTGGCCGTTGACGTACGTTCCATTCGTGCTCTGGTTGTCCACCACGTAGAATCCGTCCGGCTCGGCCCGAATCAGGCAGTGGCGGGAAGACACCATGGTGTCCACAGCCGGGTTGAACCGGATTCCGGCATCCGTGCCACGCCCCAGAAGCAGTGCACCTTCGTGCAGTCGATAGACCTGACCACTCAGGGAGCCATTGAGAACAGACAGGCGCAGTTGCATCTCAGTACTCTCTTTCAGCCCGGAGGCACAAGGGTCTAGGAAGTCAGCCCGAAAGCATTCAGGACTTCTTGGGCATGGTTTTCGACATCAACCTTGTCAAAAACCTTGACAAGCACACCCTGCTCGTCAATGAGGAAGGTCTTGCGAGCCAACCCCATGAATTTCCTACCCTGCCACTCTTGCTCGCCGTACACCCCGTAGGCTTCCGAGACCACATGGTTTGTGTCGGCTAGCAGGGTAAAGGGAAGCTGGTACTTTTCAGCAAAAGCCCGGTGAGACGCTTCATCATCGAGCGAAACGCCAAGCACCACGATCCCCTTTTCTTGATACTTGGCATAGGCATCACGAAAGCTACACGCTTCCTTAGTACAGCCCGGTGTGTCGTCCTTTGGGTAGAAGTACAATACGACCTTCCGACCTCGGAACTGTTCAAGGCTCACAAGATTGCCGTGCATATCGGGCACAGTGAAGGTCGGCGCTGGTGAACCTACTTCAGGCATACTAACCTCTCGGTCTAGCAAGGATGTGAGTACGAGCAGACTAGACCACATGCCACCGGTCAAACAACATTCCTCCCCAGCCACTTGTCAAAGCCTTGGCATCTTGCTGTTCAACCGAGGGTAAACGCGATATAGTGCGGGAGCACAGGTTAGCAGGTGGCAACGATTTGCAGTGTGTCTTTGGACATCGCCAGCTAGCCTATTATTCATCTGGCCTGTATTGACCTTGGTTTAACGATTTCGGCTTGCAACTCGTTTTGCCATAGGGATTTCACCTTTGTTTTCAGACGTTGGTCCGCACACGCAACGTCACTTGAGATAAAAGCCATGCCACAAGATCACCCTAACCACGATGTTATCCTTGCGCCAACAGCAGCCGAGCCAGAACTTGCCACCCCAACCGTTCAGGACCGCATCCGCCGGCGGGGAGGTTATCAATACACCCTGCCGCAGGATGATACCGAACAACCTCTACGGCAGGCGTTCCTGACGATTTTGCGGTACAAGTTCACGGTCATTCTCTGTGTCGTGCTGACGATGACAGTTACCGGGCTGGCACTTTCGCGCATGCAGCCCGTTTACGAAGCGTCTTGCCACATCGAAGTTGCCCCGGAAAAAGAGCTTTATTCCTCAAGCGGGCGCATTGCCTTTGTGCCCTATTCGGTGGACCCGGATTACCTCAACACGCAGATTCGTAAAATTTCAACTCCGTCGTTGCTTGTTGAAGTCGTCAAGACCCTCAAGCTCGACCGTGACCCAAAGTTTCTGGCTACTGGGCCGACCACGCTTAGCGCGGCGCTGCTCGATCTCATCCGCTCTCCCCGTGGGCCGCGCAGGACTCCCCAGAGCGAAACGAAATCCGGGGAACTGCCGGAGGCCAGTCCCACTCCCGCGACCACTGAAGATGAGCTTCAGCGCTATGCACCGCAGATTGGACGGCTGGCGAGTGGACTGCAAGCCTACAACGTTCCCCGCACACGCCTCGTCCGCATTACCTTCCAGCACCACGACCCGGAAACAACCAAGGCGGTGGTCAACACCGTGGCTGAGGTCTTCGCCCGCCGCAATGTTTCTGACCGCCTCCAGCAGGGCAGCAGCCAGAAAGAGTTTCTGTCCTCGACAGCCGCACGCCTCCAGCAGGAAATTCTCGAAGAAGAACGAAAACTGACAGAGTATCTGCGCACAAGGAAAATTGTCTCGCTCAAACCGGAAGACAACCCGGAAGTTGCCCGGCTGACCGGTCTCAACCAGGCCCTGCTCGAAGCCGAAAAAGAGCGCCTGCGCGCCGAAGAACGTTACCAGGCCAGTCTGACCCAGCCTGTTGACTCTCTTGACGAAATGCAATCAGACCCGGAGTTGCAGAAGCTGCGGGGCAAAATCTCTGAACTGAAACAGCGCCGCCTCGAACTGCTCGGAACCTACACGGAACTGCACCCCGATGTGGTGCAGATTGATCAGGTGCTGGCCCAGGCCGAAAACGAACTCAAGGAAGCAAAAGCGAACATGCTGGTTCGCATCAAAACGGCCTACGAAAACGCCAAGCGACGTGAAGAAGAGCTGCGCGCACGGGTTGAAAAACAGCGCAGCGAGGTTGTCACCCAAAATGGCGACGGCGTCATGCAGCGCATGATGCAAGACAACATTGATAACAAGAAAAAGATGCTTCAAGCGCTGCAGGCAACAACCAAGGACACCGAGATCAACTTACGCATGGACCTCAACAACATCACCGTGGTAGACCGCGCCGGTACCCCCGGTGCGCCCATCAGCCCACGGGTGGGCTACACCCTCAGCGTTGCCTTTTTCCTCTCCTTTTTCGGCGGTGTTGGTCTTGCTTTTGCGCGGGAATATTTCAATACCCGCATCAAGTCCGTCGAAGACGTGGATCGGCTGCTGAACCTCCCGACGTTGGGACTGATTCCCCAGGTTTCCCCCAAGGAACTCAGCAAAAGCAGTGGGTACTACAGCTATGGCGGCGAAACCAAGGCGCTGGCCAAACTGGCCGATGGGCGCCCACTGCCGGCCGATTTCAATATCGGCCTCAGCGCCTTTGCCCTTTCGGCTTCACCGATTGGCGAAGCTTACCGCCAGCTTCGGACCTCCATCCTGCTTTCTTCATCCGATGATGTTCGCAACCGCATCATTCTCATCACCAGCAGCCAGCCAGGTGAAGGCAAAACGACAACTTCGTTCAACACCGCCATCTCGCTGGCACAAACCGGTGCTTCGGTCCTGCTTATTGACTGCGACCTGCGGCGCCCACAACTCCAGAAGCTGTTTGACAGCTATGGCCAGGAACGCACCTTCCAGCCGGGACTTTCCCGGTATCTCTCCGGGCAGTGCAAGATTGGTGACATTTTCATACCTTCTCCAATTCCATACCTGACCTTGATCACATGTGGACAAATGCCACCTAACCCGGCCGAGTTGCTCGGATCACAGCGTATGCAGTCGCTGCTGTCGTATGCCGTTGAAAAGTTCGACTATGTCATCTTGGACACACCACCGATGCTCTCGTTTGCTGATGCCACAATCCTCGCCGCTATGGCCGACAGCGTCATTCTGGTTGTCCACTGCCAGCGCTCGAAACGGGAGCTTGTGAAACGTACTTGCCGGAAGCTAGACGAAACCAACAGCCGTATCTTGGGCGTGGTTCTCAACGGCATAACCCAAGAACACTCAAGCTACTACTACGGTTATGACTACTACGGCTATGGTGCCTACTACCGCCATGTCGCAAACCAGGGCAATGGTAAAGCAAGCGGCACCAAACTACCTGCCTCCGCATCTGAAGTCTTTGAACAACTCAAGCATGCCCTGGAAGCGCAAGAGTCGGACTCTGACGACTCATCATCTTCTCCACACACATCTGCTTCAGGCACGCCCCAAGGCAATGGTTCATCTTAGGTAAGGCAAGCTAAGCTTTTTTGGTGTTTTGGACTGTCAGGGTGTCCGCCGCCCTCGGCATCTCTTTAGGCCTCCTTGATTTCGGGGCCTTTTTTGTTCTTTGCAATTTCCCGCCAGCTAATGGCCACAACTGGATGGTTTGCGGCACATCCGAAAGCATGTTGGCCATAGGCCACTACTCGGAGTGATCTCCAGTGGTATAGGGCTAGGCGCTTGATACTACTTTTCTCGGGCCGGATTAGTCGTGCTTCTCCTCAATGCGCCCCTGCTGTATTTGTGCAGATGCATACCAGTTACCTACGGATTACTAGGCAGGGCATCAAAGAATCCTAAGCTCTGGGGACGCTTTCCAGGACCGGCAACACCCTAGCACAGAGAGTTATCACCAGTGGTATGCTAGGCAGGCCAAGATCGTACAAGGGAGCGAAAAGGCTGATGGCTACTTCCGCCACTGATAGTGTCAAACTCATTGCTTCCAATCGGGAGGCCTACTTTGACTACTTCATCCGCGAGACTTACGAAGCCGGAATTGAGCTTGTTGGGACAGAGGTCAAAGCCCTGCGTGAAGGGCGGGTCAACCTCAAAGATGCCTACGTTGTCATCCAAGATGGTGAAGCTTGGCTAATGGACGCACACATCAGCCCTTACTCCCACGGCAACCGGTACAACCACGACCCTCGGCGCACCCGGCGACTGCTGCTTCACAAGCGTGAAATTGCCAAACTGGCGGCAGCCACCCAGGAGCGCGGATTGACGGTTGTTCCAACCAAGCTGTATTTCAAGCGCGGGCGCGCTAAAGTCGAAGTTGCTATTGCCAAAGGGAAGAAAACCTATGACAAGCGTGAAACCGAACGCCGCCGTGAAATTGAGCGAGAAGCCCGTGCAGCACTCAAGTTACGCATGTAAGCCCCCAAAGCAGGCATCAGGCTAAAAATTCAACAACTTTCGGTCCTACGATGACAACCTACCGTGTTCTTGTTTGTGGCAACCTAGCCGAAGATGGCCTCAACATTTTGCGCCAGGCACCCAGCATTGCCCTTGACATCACGCCAGAACTCAAAGAAGACGAGTTGGTCGAACTAATTGCCCCCTACCACGCGCTCATTGTGCGCAGTGACACCCGTCCAACAGCAAGGGTCATTGCAGCAGCAGAAAACCTCAAGGTCATTGGTCGGGCTGGTACCGGCGTTGACAACATTGATGTTGAAGCGGCGACCAAGCGCGGCATCGTGGTGATGAACACCCCTGGCGGCAACAGTGTTACCACCGCCGAACACACCTTCGCCTTGTTGATGGCTACAGCCCGGCACATTGCCCAAGGTACGATGAGCCTCAAAAACGGTCGTTGGGAACGAAAAAAGCTCATCGGTGTCGAGCTGTCTGGCAAAACCCTGGGAATTATCGGACTTGGGCGCATCGGCAGCCTTGTAGCCCAGCGGGCAATCGCCTTCGGCATGCACACCATTGGCTATGACCCTTACTTGACCCGGGAAGCTGCCGCCAAATTGGGCATTGAACTCGTCTCCTTTGACTCCCTTTTAGAGCGTTCTGATTTCATCACGCTGCACGTTCCCCTGACCGAGGAAACCCGGCATATCATCAATGCCGACGCCTTCCGCAAGATGAAACGTGGCGTCCGGCTCATCAACTGCGCCCGCGGTGGACTGGTGGATGAGATGGCGCTAGTCGCCGCTTTACAAGATGGTACAGTCGCGGCAGCAGCACTTGACGTTTTTGAAGAAGAGCCACCACCAGCCGACCATCCCCTTCTGGCATTGCCCAACCTTACGTGCACACCACATCTGGGAGCTTCAACGGCTGAAGCCCAGGTCAACGTGGCTGTTTCAATTGCAAAACAAGTTGTGGATTTTCTCGAAACTGGCGCCATCTTCGGCGCCGTCAATGCGCCTTCGGTGAGTGCAGAAATGATGTCGGAGCTACGGCCTTACGTAGACCTCGGCATCAAGCTCGGCATGTTTCAAGGGCAAGCTTTTGGCAGCCAAGTACGCCGTCTGGTCATTGAGTACAGCGGCAAGGTGGCTGACCTAGATGTTCGTCCAATCACCCAGGCTATCCTAGTCGGACTGCTGTCGGGCACAAGTGATCGGGTCAACTTTGTCAATGCGGCGCTCATTGCCGAAGAACGTGGTATTGCCGTCTCAGAAACCAAAAATCGCGTCGCCAAAGACTTTGCTAGTCTCATTGCCCTGTGGGCCGAAACTGACCAAGGAGAAAGCGATGTCGCCGGTGCCATCTTTCGTGAATCGGACCTGCGTATCGTTCGTGTTAACGGCTTTCCCATCGAGGCCATACCGAAGGGCCACATGCTGCTGTGCGCCAACCGCGACCAACCCGGCGTTTTGGGCCGGATTTGCTCCACACTCGGTGATGGTGGCGTCAACATCGCCCGTCTTTATCTCGGACGTAAGGAAGTGGGCGGCACAGCCATTTCGCTCATTCAGGTGGATTCGCCCGTGCCGGATGAAGTCCTAGCAAAGCTGCACGAAATTCCTGCTGTTCTCAAGGCGCGGCGCATTCACCTGTAGCAGGGTGACGCAAAAGGCCGCCGCGCTATCCCAGCGCTCTCAAAGTTCTTCTAGGCGGGCGAGTAGGGTCGCGGCCCAATCCAGCGTAGCAGCGCGCTCTTTTGGCTCCAGCTTGTCCCACATGGCATACACCATGCGCATGCGCTGGTTCGAAGACAGCTTTTCGCGGTGCCGGTCGAGAAAAGCCCAATATAGGCTGTTGAATGGACATGCTCTCTCCCCATGCCGCTGCTTTGGGTCGTAAGCACACCCCTGACAGTAGTTACTCATGCGATTGATGTAGGCGGCACTGGCAACGTAAGGCTTAGTAGCCAAAAAGCCACCATCGGCATATAGCGACATACCCAGCACGTTGGGCAGTGTGACCCACTCATAGGCGTCTATGTACGCCAACCAGAACCACTCATTGACTGCCTGGGGAAGCACTCCGGCCAGCAGGGCGAAGTTGCCCAGCACCATCAAGCGCTGAATATGGTGCGTATGCCCAGTTTGCTGAAGTTGGAGGATAGTTTCTCGGAGACACTGCATCCGTGTCTCGGCATCCCAGTAGTAGTGGGGTAGTGGACGGGTGTCGCCAAAGAAGTTAGCCTGCGCCATTTCCGGCATCCGCAGCCAGTAGATTTGATAGATGAACTCCCGCCAGCCGATGAACTGTCGAATAACGCCTTCCACCGAGTTGAGCCGCGCCTTTCCAGAACGGTACGCCTGCTCGGCTTGCCGAGCTGCCTCTAGCGGATCAAGTAGGCCGACATTGACGTAAGGTGATACGAGGGTGTGGTACAGCGCGAACTGTCCCCGCACCATCGCGTCTTCATAGGGACCAAAAAGGTCAAGCCGGTGTTCAATGAAATTTCGGTAGGCATCTTCTGCATCGGCCCGCGTCGTAGCCCAGTAGAAGGGCTCAATGATGCCGTAGCCATCCGGGAAATCACGTCGAACCCAGTCTATAACCTCGCGGGTTATAGCATCCGGGGCGTACCGAGGGAGGGACGGAAACTGATGTCCGGGTGGCGGCACCTGGCGATTTTCTTGATCGTAGTTCCACCTCCCTCCTGTCGGTTCGCCGTTTGGCTCCATCAGCAACCCTGTCTTCTGCCGCATGTGTCGGTAGAATTTTTCTAGGACAAGTGTCTTTTTCCCGTGTGCCCAGGTAGCAAATTCTGTCCGGTCACTGATGAACATAGTCGTCGGCAAAATGCCGATGGAAAGGCCATAAGCTTTGACCAGCCGTTCTAGAGCCTCAGCTACTCCGTATTCACTTGGTTCCATCAGCCAGATACGAGCCGGCCGGTACTGGCGAAGGTGCGCTTTCAGGCCTGTCTCAAAATCCGGCTGCTCCCGGTGGTAATCTACTGTCCATCCCAAGGCGCGAAGCTCTTCGGCATAGTGCCGCATAGCTGAAAAAAGGAAGACCAGCTTTTGCTTGTGATAGCGCACCCGCCGTGCATGTGCTGCCGACTCAATCATCAGTATCGTCCCTGTGTTGCGCGTGACCCGTTCAAATGCCGGGTGATGAAGCACTAACTGATCGCCTAAAATCCAGATGGTTTCCATAAGTAAATTGCCCACTTAAGACGAGCTTGACTTTCTAGCACTCGGATTGGACTTTGGAAGGGAGATGGACATTTCAAACCGTGGAGCGCAAACCTCTATGCTATCTTCGTACGAGACGGCGCAGAAGCGGATTCGTCACTACTTTGATACGGTTGGTTTTGAAAAATGGCAGCGCTTTGCGCGTGGTGAAGCGCAAAATCGTATTCAGGCAAGTATCGTCGCCGGTCGTGAAAAGACCATGGCTACAATTTTGGCCTGGGGCGGCAACTGGCAGGGGCGAAAGGTTCTGGATGCCGGTTGCGGAACTGGTGCATTTGCCCGCCGTCTCGTGGATGCTGGCGCCTACGTTACCGGCGTGGATATTTCACCACGAGAAATCCAGGCTGCGCGCGAACACGTTCCAGAAGCCGTGTTTCAAGAGACCGACTTCTACGGTGTTACCGAGGTGTTCGACACCGTGGTTTGTCTTGATAGCCTGATTTATTACGAAGAAGATGACCTAGTACAGCTCCTGCGGTATCTCGGTGAACATACCCGCACCACGCTTTACTTTACCTTTACGCCCAGCACAACCTTTTTCGAGATCATGCACGCGGTTGGAAAGCTTTTTCCCAAAGGCAACACTTCTCCGGCAATTGTCCAGATCAAGAGCAAGCGGCTCTATGCGCGTTTGCCCCAAGAGACACCTCTGCAAGTAGCCCGCACAGTACACATTAGCTCCGGCTTCTACCAGACAACGCTTGTCGAACTCCACCGGAAGTAATTGCGCCAGTTGTGAAAACTTCTTGGAGAGCCCTTGCTGAAATGCCAAACTTGGCCCAAAGAAACGCTGGCTAGGGTTGAAACTTCTGCTTCTGTGCTGCCGCAGGCGCTACGGGGTAGCTTGCATCATGCTGCGCCGTGCTTCTTCAACCGCAGCTTTTGCTTCCTTGACGAGCTTTAGGGCGTTTGGCTCACTTGGCACGCTGGCATCAAGATAGATAAAGCGGCTGCTGTAGGTTCGTTTGCCATCACCTGTGACGTAGGCACGCAGCTCCCCAAGGGCCTTTGTCTCATAGTTGTTGACGACCACGGCCGTATTTCCCACCGTCTCCAGGGTGAGCAGCGAAGGCTGTGTGTATCCAACAACCATGACATCTATCCCTTCGAGTTCTGCCGCCAGTGCCTTGGCTTGGTCAAGGGGCAGGTAAGCCAGCACGACAACCACATCTGCCTGCTTTCTTAGCTCTGGAAGGACTTCCTTGAGTGCTATGGCTGGATCGCGCCAGACATAGCCAGTACCTTCGCTGGGTGCTTGCTCGCAGACGCCAGTAATGCCAATCCGTAGTTTGTGATTCTTTGGGATATACGGCGATTTTACTTCCTTGATGATATAGCGCGGCAGAGGAACATGTGTTTTTTCATTTACGGCCGGCGTGGCATTGGCCGAAACATAGGCTTTCAGCACAGGGAAATCTGCTGCCGCCTGCTTGGCAGACTGAGTGGTGAAATACTTGTGCAGTACCCGCAAATCCTGGTAAGTCAGGTTGACTGCATCAAAGGGGTAGGTGCTGTAGCCACGCAGGGCATAGTCATTCTGGACAAGGACATCTTTGAAGGGTGGGTTGAGCAAAACCCCTTGGTCGTTGAAGATTGCCCCAACCGAGAGTTCCAGCAGCGGAATGTCTGGGAAGGCCGCGCGAAAGGCCTGTGCCATGGTTACGCGACGGTGCAGGCCGCCGCTCGGATTTGCCGGGCAGCCACATGTGTCCAGATTACCCCTTGTCTCCCCAGAAAAGTGAATGGCAAAAGCAGCCTTATCGTCTACCCCTAACAGATGTGCCGGTACAGATGGCGTTTGTGCAATCGTGCTGATCCAGAAAAAACTGCTGACTAGAAGCCCAGTTAGTCCAACTACCAAAGACAGCCCATGCTTATGCATAACTTCACTAACCTCGGGCAAAATATCTCAAATGCCAATACTTTCAACAGCTATCTGGGCAAGCTGCTCCTCGCAAGTGACCTCACACGTCAAGGACCTTGCAGCAGTCACGGCGCTCACAGGCTGTTATAAGTCGTTGAAACCTTGTGGGACGGCACAAGGTAGTTCGTTGGTAAGGTAGGAAGCTTCGGCACGTATACAGGCGATTGCCTGTTAGCTGGTGCTTTCTTTTGCGGAAGTGAAACCGATAGCCCCGTGGCCCACTGAGCAATGCGTTGCAGCTCTTTCGCAATATCATCCAGGGGGAGATCATCTGGGCGAGACTGCTGTGCGCGGTACCGACCTAGGATTTCCTTGAAGACAGCAAGTTGCGCACGCTGCCTAGCACATTCCTGGCGTTCTGCGTCGTAGCCTGGGGTTTGGTCAAGCTGGCGTGCTAACTCTGTAACTTGGTGTTCTACCTGTTCAATTCGCTTCTCAAGCTCATCTACCAAAGGACTGTCGGTGCGCCCGATACCGCTTGGGTTGCCTGCTTCTTCTTCCGCTGGCTTTGCCAGGGGTGGCGTGACTGGAAACGCTGGCGGCAGGCCAATTGGCGCCGTCCCTGGGCCCGGCTCCTTGCTGGCAGCACGTTGTTTTACAGCCCGTGATTGCAAAACCCATACCATAGCAGCCGCGCCAGCCAAGATAATCACTCCTACAGCCGCCAGCGCCAAAAGAACGAAAAGCTTGCCGCCTTTTGAAAGGCCTGGACGCAGCAGTGTTGGCGTCTCCGAAACAGATGCCGGGGTAGAGACGGACGTAGCCACTGACCTACCGGTCGGGCCATCTGCTGCTGGATCGGTGGTTGGCGTAGAAAGGCAACTCTGGGTCGCAACGGTGACATTGGGAAGCGTTGGTTGCCCACCAGACAAGTCGGAAGTTACACGGCCGAAACTGACTGGCAAGGTCGCTTCTCCCGATGGCTCTGAGGCTAGGAGTCGCGTTGCGCGGGATTCTGAGATGGTATCGGGATCATCCAGAGTGCAAAGGCGCGCAATCACCACAGTGATGTTGTCTTCACCACCCCGGTCGTTGGCCAGCTTGATCAGTGACTCAGCCGCTACGTCGAGGGAGCTTGCTTTCAGCACATGACTTAGCAACTCCTGCTCTTCAACCTTGTTGGAAAGACCATCACTACATAGCAGGAAAATGTCATTTGGCTGAATGGGCTCGGTGGTGATGGCTGTCCCAATGACCTGCTGGGTGCCAAGCGCCTGCAAAATAACATTGCTGGGGATATTTGCACCTGAAACTCCTGCCTTTTTGGCCGCATTGGCCCAAGATTGGTCTTCTGTAAGCTGCCGAATCTGTCCTCCGCGAATGAGGTAAGCTCGTGAATCCCCAACCTGCGAGACAGTAGCCTCTTGTCCGCACAGGTGGACTGCCGTCAGCGTTGCCCCTAAACCACGGAGGGCGTTTTCATTTTGCGACCGCTCCCAAATCGTGGCATTGGCTCGCTCAGTTGCTATTCGTAGGGCTTCGCGTGCAGAAGCGCCGGCCTTCAACTGGTGCAGCATTTCGCGGGCGACAATATCAACAGCCATCTCACTGGCGACTTCCCCGGCCGCCGCTCCGCCCATCCCATCGCTCACAATCAGCAGGGTTCCCAACTGACCGAGCCGGTGCTGTGCCACTTCGGGTAACAAGGATGCATCACGGTGGGCCAAACCAAACCGCTGGCTGGTCAGATCGACCACTTGCAAGTTGTCTTCGTTTCCAGCCCGCCGCCTACCGACATCCGTGCGGACTGAAATTGAGACCCACGTCTCCGTTCGGCGAGATACCGCAGCCTCCACCTATCCCTCACATCGTCGAAAAAATTCCCAACCTTTTTCAGGTTTTCAAAGCCGCCTCAGTACGGCGGTTCCAAATCTAACTACCCAGCACCTCAAAGCGGAACAGTTGTTTCCCAATCAACAAGACATCACCTGACTTGAGCGTCACCGGGCCGTCTATTTTCTTGAATGTACCGTTGCGTGAGTTGTCATCCTGAAGAATGAACTCATCTCCACGCCGAATAATGCGGGCATGGCGTCCCGACATGTAACCGTCATGAGGAAACCGAATGTCGCCCGAAGTACGCCCAATGGTGAGCTCGTCCCCTTTGATTTCGTACACCTCGCCGTCAGCTCCGCCTTCTTGGATAAGGCACAAACGGGCTACCCGCGTCGGGGGGCGTTCCGATGTGCGTACAATGGTCTTCATCGCTGGAGCCGGTAGGGCTGCTCCACATCCAGCACAGAAACTGCTGGTCGCCAAGTTGATCCTGCCACACTGACTACAGATGACAGTGTCGGCTGTGCTATCTGCTACCGAAGAGTGGGCTACCACGGTCGGCGGTACAGGTGGTGGAGGTGCAGGCTGGGCGATTACCGTCGGCGGGACGGCCGGTTGCGCCACCACAGTCGGTGGCACCACAGGTTGAGCGATGACCGTCGGGGGGACTGGTGGTTGAGACGTTGGCTGGGTAACCACTGTTGGCGGAATTGCCGGCTGGGCAATTACCGTCGGTGGCACTGGCGGCGGGACAACCGGCTGCGCCACAACCGTTGGCGGGGCAACCGGCTGAGCCACCATTGTTGGTGGCAGGTCAAGCGAATGCCCCCCTTGCGTTCCACCGCTGGGAGAAGCCGAGCGTACGACGGGAGCCGGCTCGGATTTCAACGGAGAGCCACATTGTTGGCAGTACAACCAATCTGCTGCGTTTGGTGCGCCACATACGGAGCAGGCTATTTCACCCGTAGCGTTCATGCTCGTCTCACAGGATTGAAGAATTTCTCACCCAAGCGGTGTCGTAGGCCAAAACCTGACGGATAGCTTGGTGATATGCTACACACATTAGCATGCTACTTCTCTTCTTTATAGCTTGTTGTTCGAAGCCATCCGTGAAAGTTGAGTATACATACGCCCGAATCGGCAAAACAAGCCGAGAAGTGTATTGACGAAGCCTCAGAGGCGAGCCGCCCTGCCGGTAGCCTGATCTTCCTAAAGCACCCACTCAAGACGACTAATGCTTGTTTGTGTAGCATGACTACGCCCTATGACGACACTATTCGATGAACTGACCTGGCGGCAACTAGTTCAAGACTACACCCCTGACCTTCCCCAACACCTGGCAGAGCAGCGCTCCATCACTGTGTATGCTGGCTTCGACCCAACTGCGCCTAGTTTACACGTTGGCAATCTTCTACCTCTTCTAACCTTGGTGCGATTCCAGCGTGCTGGCCACCGCCCAGTAGCACTCGCCGGTGGTGGCACCGGCCTGATTGGCGACCCTAGCGGCAAAGCCGCCGAGCGCCCTCTTTTGGATCCTGCAACCATTGCAGCCAATGTGGAAGCTATCGAGCGGCTTTTAGCGCGTTTTCTCGATTTCTCTGGCGCCAATGCTGCCCGCATTGTCAATAACCTCGATTGGCTGGGCAACTTACCGCTTCTGACATTTCTCCGCGAAACGGGTAAGCACTTTTCTGTCAACCTTATGCTGGGCAAGGAATCCATCCGACGCCGCCTAGAGACGGGGATTTCCTACACTGAGTTCAGCTACATGTTGCTTCAGGCACGGGACTATCTCGAACTTCACGACCGCTACAACTGCACGCTGCAAATCGGCGGTAGCGACCAGTGGGGCAACATTACGGCCGGCATTGAGCTTATCCGTCGGGTGCGTGGAAACACCGTGCATGGTCTGACCCTGCCCCTGATTACCAAGGCCGACGGCACAAAGTTTGGCAAAACCGAGCAGGGCGCCATATGGCTCACCGATGACCGCACTTCCCCTTATGAGTTCTACCAGTTCTGGTTCAACACTGAAGATGCTTGTGTGATCAACTACCTGAAAGCCTTTACGTTTCTCCCCCCTGAAGAGATAACCGCCTTAGAAACGGCCGTGGCGACTGAGCCAGAAAAGCGTGCAGCACAGCGTTCGCTAGCAGCGGCCGTTACGGAGTTTGTGCACGGTGCAGACGGATTGCGGACGGCTTTGGCGGCAACCAGCATCCTGTTTGGCGGTGCTCCCATTACCGACATTGACGCCAACACGCTGCTGGCTATCTTCCACGATGCTCCTTCAACTGAAGTTCCTGCCTCGTTGTTTGCCAACGGCGGCGCGTCACCATCGGAATTAGCCGTTGCAACCAAGCTGGCTAGCTCAAAAAGTGAAGCCCGTCGCCTTATCGAAGGGGGTGGACTGTACTTCAACAACCAACGGGTTGAGTCGGTTCACACTCGCATTCCTCGCGAACGTCTGATCAGTGGGGAGTATGGTGTCCTGCGCAGAGGAGCGCGCACCTATCACTTGATCCGCGTGGTGAACACGCCTTAAGTCTGTGACCGCTCTGGAAGGTATCATTCGCAATCACATTGCCCGGCAGGGTCCACTGACCTTCCGCGACTTTATGGCGCTGGCGCTCTATGACCCAACACACGGTTACTACACAACAACCAGTAACCGGATTGGGCGCGCCGGCGACTTTTACACCTCGAGCAGCATTTCCAATCACTTTGGAAAGCTGCTAGCACGCCAAATACAAGCCATTTGGTGTGCGTTAGGCACACCAGTGGAGTTTACAGTTGTCGAATGTGGTGCCGGCACAGGTGCGCTGGCAGCCGACATTCTGGCCGAGCTCCGGGACAAAGACCCAAAGCTTTTCTGCCATTTGCGTTACGTCATTGATGAATGCAGTCCGGCTATGCGGGCAGCCCAGGCGGCACGACTGACGGAATTCCTCGGACACGTCACCTGGCAGAGGCTAGAGAAGCTGTCTAAAACACCTATCACGGGGCTCATCTTCTCAAACGAACTGGTCGATGCCCTGCCGGTTCATCTGCTCACCCGCCGCCAGGGACAATATTTTGAAGGACTGGTGTCGGTTGAGCGGGGTCGGCTGCAATTGACGTGGGGTGCACCTACTCGATACCAAGACTTTGTTTCTTACCTTGCCATTGGTGAAATCGAGCTTACTGAGGGCAATCAGTGTGAAGTTGCCCTGGATGCCCTTGACTGGCTTGCCAAGGCGGCCGCTGCTCTAGGGCGGGGCTACCTCATTACGATTGACTACGGCGACCTTGGCCCCTACATGTCAGGTCGTCCAAGTGGCACGGTGCGGGGCTTCACACGTCATCATCTTGTGGAAAACCTGCTGGATAATCCAGGGCAGCAGGACCTCACGGCCGATGTCAATTTTTCTGCTCTGATTCGCTACGGCGCCTCCCAAGGTCTGCAATATCTGCAGTTGACGCGGCAAGCCGACTATCTCATCCAGCTTGGCCTGCTTGACCTACTCAATGCCGCAACCAGCTTGGAAGACTCCCGAGAAGCCCTCCGAGAACGGCTTGCCCTCAAGCACTTTTTGGTGCCGGGTGGGCTCGGGGACCGCTTCAAAGTACTTGTCCAGGCGAAGGGCAGCAACTTACCGGACAAATTGCCTGTTCCGCCATCAGCTTTTACAAGCTTGCTGAAAGCTCGCGTAGTAGGGGATGAATCACCAGGGTTCGGTTTTCATCGTCAAGGATGTGAACCAAACAGTTAGCAGCCGCTAAGGCCCGATAGATGCTCTGACTCCGTGGGCTCTCATCGCCACTTTTCAGAAGCTGGACGGCTTCATCAAACGAAACGGGTAGGCGACGCAAGCACTCTCGCAACAACGACACCAACACAGGCTCACCAGAAGCAGGAAGCAAAGCCTCGAAGTCAATACGCAGATATGAAGGCAGGTTATAGGCAATTTGCGAAACAAGATTCACTGCTGCTGCCTGCCCCTGTGTTCGCTCGACGATCAGCCCTCCCTCCTCAGCGCTAATCTCGTAGCGCGCTACTTGGGCAAAGTAGCCCATGACATCTTCCGGGTCAAAACGCAGGTCAGACTCCGTAACATCAAGCCGTGTCACTCGGCTACGGCCGGCGCGTTTGAAAAGCGGTGTCCGCTGCGTTGCAATAACGAGCTGCATCGGCGGCGGCAGTTCGGCTACGACTTGTTCAACCAAATGGTTGATTACCGGTACATCGGCAACGAACTCAAAGTTATCTAGAACCAGGGTTTCAATTCCCAACTCACGCATGCTGCTGACTACAAGCTGGACGGCTGAACGAGTGTCCTGGGGATTCAGCACGTGATAGTCAGGAACAATCGGCAACCGGTAGAGAGCAGCACAAACGTTGGCAGTAAAACTGCTTACCGTGGCATCGCTAGCATCAAGCGCTAGCCAACCAACTTGCGCTCCAGCCCGATACTTTACAGCACTCAGCAGCGTCGTTTTGCCATAGCCAGCAGGGGCTTCGATAACCACTAAAGGCACGTGAAAATGACTGGCGAGCAGGTTATTCAAGTAGGCGCGATGGTATGTCCGCGCATGCGGCCGTACAGGCGACGACTTTGATTGCGGCCAGGGCGCGCCTACCATGGGGTGACTTCCCACAAACAGCCGACCAACCCGACTGCGCAAAATGTCCTGTAGCTTAGCTACTTGATAACCAACACCGGGCAGTGCGCTCGATGCATGACCCGGTCACACACACTGCCCAACAAGATGGAAGCAAGCTGTCCACGTCCCCGGCTTCCAATCACAATCAGATCGAATCCTTCGGCTTCCGCAACAGAAACAATCGTTGCGGACGGCGAACCAATTTCGTAACGGCTAACAAAGGGAACGCCCAGTGGACGCAAGACTTCGGCGGTGCGCTCCAAAACAGCGTTGGCCGACTCCCGCTGGAAACGCGCCACTTTCTCCGGGTCGATCCCAAGCTCATAGCCGGGCAAGCTGATATAGGCCATCTCATTGAAGGGTTCCATCACGAACAAAAGCGTAATGGTGCCCTGCGTTTTGGTCGCTAACTTACCTGCTGCTTGAGCCGCCTTCAGCGCTGTTTCAGAGCCATCAGTGGCCAAGAGTATTTTCTCAAACATCCCTTGCCTCCCTCTGCGGATAAACGGTGTCCCTGCGCCAGCATTGGCTTTTTTCGGGTCAGGAGCTTTTGCCAAAAGCCCTGGTTGACTATCTTCTCTGGCTAACCTCTGGCTGGTTGCATCGTCTTGCCACTTCCTTTCCTCATCTCCCCCTCATTTACCGATAACGGTGTCAAGCTTGGGCAAATTTGCAGTTTCGGGCTTCATACAGACAACCTTGAGGAAGGACAAGGGAAGCAACAACCAGGGCAACTGTCAGCAGGCAAACTTGTCCCTTTAACAAGATGCCAACTATATTGTACTTCGGCATTGAGAAACAACGTCTAGGGTCAACATCCCAACAAGGCGATCAAACCGAGCATAGCTCACTTAAGTCAGACTGTTTGCCGGAAATGCCAAAGACATCCAATGCATCGTCGTGCTGTAGGGCAAGTGCAAAGCAGTGTGAGAGGTATATACCGAGGTGGAGTACCTACCAGTGCAGGATGACAGATGCTTACGCCTGTTCCCTGCTCTCAAGAGTCCCCTGTGAACGGTACACACCGTGCCTTAGTCCTTTGACTCCTACCTTAGGTTAGCGCTAAAACCTGTATGTGGTAGGCGCGTCCAGTAGAGCTTAATCCTGGTAAGTGGTGGTCTCTCAGTGTTGTTCTTCTGAGTCCACAACACATGACCCAGGCAATATCCTGTTTCCTCAATAAACGACTATGGCTATTACAGTAGAAACTGAAAGAATCGGCGCTAGCCGTTCAGAAGCCCTCTTCGAGCAGGCCTGTGCTGTGATTCCCGGTGGGGTCAACAGTCCGGTACGTGCCTTTCGGAGCGTAGGTGGAACGCCCCTGTTCATTCGTTCTGCGCAGGGCCCATACATGACGGATGTGGACGGCAAACGCTACGTGGACTACATCGGCTCGTGGGGCCCTATGATTTTGGGCCATGCACATCCGGAAGTCCTGGCGGCCATCTGCTCGGTCATCGAACGTGGCACTTCATTTGGCGCACCGACGGAACTCGAAGTCGAAATTGCTGAACTTATTGTTTCGCTCGTGCCCTCTATTGAAAAAGTCCGCATGGTAAGTAGCGGAACGGAAGCAACAATGGCCGCCATCCGTGTCGCGCGCGGTTACACGGGACGCCGAAAAATCATCAAGTTCATTGGTTGCTACCACGGCCATGGTGATGCTTTTCTGGTCAAAGCCGGCTCTGGCGTAGCGACGCTCGGACTGCCGGATAGCCCTGGCGTACCGGCTGAAGTTTCCCAGCAAACCATTGCCCTTCCCTACAATGATCTTGCCGCCGTCGAGGCTGCCTTTACCGCGTATCCAAATGACATTGCAGCAGTCATTGTCGAACCGGTTGTCGGAAATATGGGGTGTGTGCCACCCAAGCCGGGTTACTTGCAGGGGCTGCGGGACCTGACTCAAAAGCATGGTGCTATTCTCATCTTCGACGAAGTGATGACCGGCTTCCGTCTGGCACGTGGCGGCGCCCAAGAGCTGTATGGCGTCATACCGGACATGACCTGCCTTGGGAAAATCATGGGTGGTGGTTTACCGGCAGCGGCGTATGGTGGGCGTGCTGACATTATGGACTATGTGGCTCCGGTGGGCCCGGTCTACCAAGCCGGTACGCTGTCCGGCAATCCAGTCGCCATGACGGCTGGGCTCACAACCCTGCGTCTACTGCAGCAACCCGGCGTGTATGACACACTTGACCGGCAGGCCAAAAAAGTTTCTGAAGGGTTGCTTCAGCTCATCCGTAAGGCAGGCTTTCCGGCGACGCTCAACCGCGTTGGCTCAATGTTTACGATCTTTTTCACCGACGGTGAAGTAACCGACTGGGATTCAGCTTCCAAAAGTGACACGGCGCTTTTCGGGCGCTTCTTCCACGCCATGTTGCAGGAGGGTGTTTACTTACCGCCTTCACAATACGAAGCTGCCTTCATGGGCCTTGCCCACACGGATGAGGTTATTGAGGCAACCTTAGCCGCTGCGGAGCGGGCGCTGGATAAGCTTGTGTGAATCTGGCTCGCTTCGACAGCAGTGCCGTTTTGGTACAAGGGACGATAGATGGCTCGTTTTTCCGAATATCTGCGCCAACACGCATCTTACCTTGGGCTAGGAGGGTTGCTGCTGCTTATGGTTGTGGGCAGCCTATTGGCCCCGCAACCAGCGGTTCAGCCGTCATCTACAGCAAGCCGACCCCTAGATGTTCAAGGCGATGTCATTCGTCTCCGTTTTGACTACATCAAAAACGCCAACTATGACTTTGATCCGCGCGCAACGACACCGACGCCACCGCCGCCTGCGCTCCAGGCACTCGACGGCAAGCAGGTGGAAATTGCTGGCTTTGCTCTGCCACTCTATAGCCCTACTGGAGAAACAGAGTTTCTTCTAACCCAATCCGCCAATGGGTGCTGCTTTGGTGCACCACCCATGCTCCAGCATATGATTTTGGTCCGTGCCGGGCAGATGAAACTCGATAACTCCGGTGATCCGGTGCTTGTCCGGGGCATTCTATCTGTTGGGCCAGAATGGGAAGACGGGTATGTCACAAGCTTACTACGGCTTCGGGCTACCGCCATCCGAAACCTTACTGATGCACGTGACATCGAGTAAGCACTTGTAGGACTTGCTCCAAAAGGAAGAAGTTTTCAACTAGGCGGAAGCCGAGAGGGCAAAGCGACACTCGGCACAGTAGCCATAAACCTCAAAGGCATGCTTGACAATAGCAAACTGCTTACGCAGTGCCTGCGTCATGAGCTTGGTTTCCACCGGACACCAGTCCAAGCGAATGGCCCTGTGGCAGTTGAGACAAATGGCATAGTGCCGGTGTTCATTGCCCTGGAATTCAAAGCGTGCCACGTCCCGATTCTGGAGATTGGACTGGTGGACTAGCCCAATGTCGGTTAGAAGGGCTAGGTTGCGGTACACCGTGTCCAAGCTGACATGGGGATGTAACTTGGTTACTTCGCGATGCACTTCTTGGGCTGTCATCGGACGCGCAGCTTCCATCAGAACACGCAACACCGTTGATCGCTGGGGCGTCATCTTTTGCCCACGCTTCTTCAGTATGCTCAGAGCTTCATCAAATGTCATTCCCTTTACCTCGCTTGCCGCTAAGCCGCCTTGCTTGTAAATGCTGCGTGTTGGCGCATCCTTCAGAAGATTCTTATTGAGAAAAGCCTAAGCATGCCGTAGCAAGCCGTCAAGGTACAAACTTTTCGTGTTCTGAGGCTTCCAAGCGTAGGCGTAAATTCACTGCTGTGCCGTCCGTGGCTTATCCGTGGCGGCGGGCAAAATCCTGCATAAAATCTACTAGTGCCACGACACTTTCCATTGGCAATGCGTTGTAGAGCGAGGCCCGGATGCCGCCCACCAAGCGGTGCCCAGGTAATCCCTCCAAGCCATGAGCAGTGGCTTCCTTGAGAAAGCGTGCTTCCAAATCAGGATGGGGGAGCCGAAAACAGACGTTCATCAACGAACGCGAGTTTCGCTCGGCAGTGCCACGGTAAAAGTCTCCCGCATCAATAGTTGCATAGAGTCTCCTAGCCTTTTCAGCATTGGCGGCCGCAATAGCCGGCAATCCACCTTGGGCTTCAAGATACTCCAGCACCAGCCCCACCACGTAAATGGCAAAGACGGGCGGCGTGTTGTACAGCGACCGATGCTTTACATGGGTGCGATAGTCGAGCATTGTCGGCAACCCGCTTGGGATATGTTCCAACCAGTCCTCACGCACGATGACAATGGTGACGCCAGCCGGGCCGACGTTTTTCTGGGCCCCGGCGTACAAGAGAGCGTACTTGCCGACATCCAGCGGCCGACTCAGAAAATCTGACGAGGCATCACACACAAGTGGTACAGCCCCAACTTCGGGCTCCCTTTGCCACTGCGTGCCAAAAATCGTGTTGTTGGAGGTAAAGTGAACGTATGCTGCCTTGGGGCTGAGCCGCAGCTCACTTTGGTTAGGAATCCGAGCGTAGTTTTCTTCTTTCGTCGTAGCCGCGATATTGACCTGCCCAATTTTCTGGGCCTCTTCGACAGCCTTTTCCGACCAAATCCCTGTCACAATGTAGTCGGCAACCCCTCCTTTGGGAAGAAAGTTGAGGGGCACCATGCTGAACTGCAAGCTGGCTCCTCCTTGTAAAAACAGGATGTGGTGGGTCGGCGGCACATCCAGCAAACGACGTAGGCGGCGCTCAGCTTCGGATAGAATGGTTTCAAAGGTTTTGGATCGGTGGCTGATTTCCAGAACCGACATCCCAACGCCGGGCAAGCAGAGCATTTCCTCCCGAATGCGCTCGAGTACTGGCACAGGCAACACGGCCGGCCCGGCATTGAAGTTGTGACACCGTTTCATAAATCGTCTGCACTTTCTCGAAAACCAGTAGGATTTCGCAGTTGGTTTCAGTCTCCGGCCGAAATTGCCGGGAAGAAAAGAGCAAGAAGCACACGTTAGCGGAATAGCAGATTGATTTGTGCAGCGGTTGCCGTCAAGCCAAGGGCTGTCCCAGCCACAACCTGCCCCACCGTGTGTTTTCTCATAACCACTCGCGAAGCGCAAACCAAGGGGATCAGGCCAAAGTAGGGCAGCACAACAGTTCCAAGGTGGTAGTAGAGGGCAATCAGGGGACCGCTAATGCCTGTTGCATGGACGCTAATCTTCCAGTAGCGCGTAATGGCTAGAATCACTGCCATGTTGACGGCATAACAAAACATCAATCCCTGCGCCAGCCGTGGTGCGTGAAAGAGCTTGAGAAAGAAAAAACCAACGGTGTAACACAGAACACCGAGCAAGAAAGGGCGCGTGCGCTGTTCTCGGCGGTCAATGTTGACGTTGGTAATAAGCCCGCGCTGCTTCATGATCAACAAGGCAGATAAAGGCAGGGCTGCCGCAAAGATAATTGCCACAGTAGCCACAAGGAGCTTGCTGGCACCCTGATTGTTGGGGTCAGTGGCGATGATGACAACAAAGGCCACTACTGCGTTGAAAAGTGGATTGAAAACATCCGATAGGATACGCGACACCACGAGCTTCATAGCCCCCAAGTAATCACTGGCGCGTGAACACTATGTAACGTGTTTCAACGTAAATACTTTGCCAGCCAAGCATGGACTTCCTGAAACAAGTACTTGTTGTCTTCGCCACGCAGAATCCAGTGATTGGCTTCGGGGAAGACAATGAGCCGGCTCGGTACGCGGCGACGCTGAAGAATAGTCCAGTTTTCAAGTGTCTGGCTAAGCGGGACACGAAAATCTTGCTCGCCAATCGTCAGCAGGATCGGCGTTTGAAAGTTGGCAGCGTAGCGAATGGGATTTTGTTTACGCCAGACATCATTCTGCTCCCAAATAGGACCGCCATTAGCCAACTCCCGGAAGTAGCTTGTATCACTTGCCCCGTACTGGGATTCCAAGTTGATTAGGCCGGCATGACAAATGAAGCATTTGTAACGTGTCGTTGTTGCCTGCAACCAGTTGACAAGGTGTCCACCATAGCTGGCGCCGCCAGCAGCCACCCGTTCTCCATCGGCATAGGGAAGCGCCTTGGCGACAGCCTCTACGGCCTCCGTAATCTCGCTTCCACACGTCCCAAAGGGATCGCCCTGAATTGCCTGTGCAAAGGCTTCTCCAAAGCCGGTTGAGCCGGTGTAGTTCGTTAGCAAAACGAGATAACCAGGCTGCGCCAGCAAATGATAGTTCCAGCGCAGAAAAAACTGATCACGAAACATGGTGTGGGGGCCGCCGTGGATAAAAGTAAAGATGGGGTAGCGACGTTTGGGATCAAAGTTCGGCGGCAGCACGAGCATGTTGTGGATGCGTTTGCCGGCCCGACTCGTAAACCAGAAGTGCTCCAGGGGCTGCCAATCAATTTGGGCGGCAGCAGCAACATTGAAGCTGGTCAGGGCCACGTGCCGGCCGGCGTCAGGTTCGATCCGTACGACTTCTGCTGGATTGATGGCGCTCTCCCAGTTAGCAAACAGCAGTGGACTTGCTGTTTGAGAAGGAATAGACAGATTGGTGTAGCAACCGAGCTTCACCTCAAAGGCAAGCTGTGCCGGGCCGCCACGGGCTGGAATGCGGAAGAGCTTTTCGTGTCCGGCTTCTTCTGCCGTAACGTACAGGGTCTGGCCGTCAGGCGTAATACCAAAAGACTCTACAGAACGGTCAAAACCTTCTGCTGGGCGCGACTCGTTCACCAGTTGGCCATTCTGCCAGTCAAAGCGTGCCAGACGTTCAAGGTGATATACCTTGCCGTCTGTCGTCGGCACACACAAGGCATACAGTGTCTTTCCGTCAGGGGCAAACAGCGGACGGCTGTAGCTGTGGCCGCGGTTTGTCAGGCGGCGCGGTTCACCGCCCTGAGCGCTGACTACGTACAGATGCGTTTCAACAGGGGCATAAGCTGCCTGGTTGCGTTCGGTTGTGGCAGTAAACACGATAGCAGTGCCATCCGGTGTCCAGATGGCGTCAAGCATGTCGGCAGCATCTGTAGCGCGTCCCCCAAATCCCGGTTCAGCAACAAGTTTTGTCCCGGCCAGCACATCTCGAGCCGGTGTGCCGGGGGATAGCGGCTGAACGAAGAGATGGACTTGCATATCGTCCAGCCAACGGTCCCAACGCCGAATCGGATAGCCTTCGTAAACCCGTGCTTTGTACTTCTGGTTTTTCCGTTCCGCAGCGATACGCTGGTTGTCAGCGTCATTGAGTGCGCCGGGAAAAACCATGCTTGAAAACAGTAGCGTTTTGCCGTCCGGGCTAAAGCGTGGAGCGCTTGCACCGGTTGAAAGTGATGTCACCCGGCGGGCTTCTCCACCCTCAAGCACGTCCAAAAGGTAGACCTGATTGACCTCGTCACCTTCCCGCCTCGTAACGAAAGCAATGTAGCGACTGTCAGGACTCCATGTGACATCTGTTTCGGCAGCCTTTGTGAACGTCAACTGCCGGGGTGGACTGGTTCCGTCGCCGCGCACCAGCCACAGGTCACTGGTTTGGTCTTTGGGATCGTAGGCTGGGTCTACTACAGAAAACACCACAAACAACCCATTGGGGCTGGCGACTGGTGCGCCAACGCGCTTCATCAACCACACGTCTTCATGGGTGATGGGACGCTTGGCTTTCCCCGCAGGCGTTTGCGCAAATAGCCAAGCCGGGACAACAAGCAGGGTGACAAAGGCCAAACAACTAAGCACGAATAGCTGTCTAGACAAGACCATCGGTGAAGCCGAACCAACTATTTGTTTCCAGTTCATTGTTTGGCAAGGGACACGGTACACCTGTAGCGGTCCACACTGGGCAACGCACCGTGGAGTCGGTTTTTCAGGGCTACAAGGACAGTGATTTGAGATAGGCGCGGAATTCCGGGCCAAGGTCTGGGCGTTGAAGTGCAAACTCAACAGTGGCAATGAGAAAGCCCAGCTTGTCCCCGGCATCGTACCGGACGCCCTGAAACTCATGCGCATACATTGCCTGTTCTTTGAGCAAAAGGCGCATGGCGTCAGTGAGTTGAATCTCTCCGCCGGCACCTTTGGGCGTCTTTTCTAAGACATCGAAGATTTCCGGCATGAGAATGTAGCGGCCGATGATCGCCAGATTTGAGGGAGCTTCTGCAAAGGGCGGTTTTTCTACCATGTCGCGGATTTTATAAACGCGGTCTTCAATCGGATCGACAGCTAAGACCCCAAAGCGGGAGATGGCTTCGCCTTCGACACGGGCGGTTCCAATCACCGAGCGTCCATAACGCTCGTACACCTCAATCATCTGGCGCAGACAGGGTACCTTGGCGTCAATGATGTCGTCCCCAAGAACAACGGCGAAAGGCTCGTCGCCAACCAGTTCACGAGCAACAAGCACGGCATGGCCCAGTCCTAACGCCTGTTTCTGTCGGACGTACGAGACATTGATCTTGGAAATCTCTTGAACCTGCTCGAGCAGGTCGAACTTTCCTCTTTCACGCAACAACTGCTCGAGCTCGAAAGAGATATCAAAGTGATCCTCAATGGCATTCTTCCCACGCCCGGTAACGATGATGACTTGTTCAATCCCGCTCAGAATAGCTTCTTCGATGCCGTACTGGATGAGCGGCTTGTCCACAAGCGGCAGCATTTCTTTGGGTTGCGCTTTTGTCGCTGGCAGAAAACGGGTACCTAACCCAGCAGCAGGAAAGATAGCTTTACGAATTTTTCTCATAGCGACGGTAGTTCTAAGGGGAGGATTGCCGCCGGCCTTCGACCCCGTCTGATGTGACTGTGGGCATAACCAGGGCAGCTTTCAATGCTTTCAGACGATACGTCATCTGCCCAGCCGGTGCGAGTAGAAATCTCACCAAGGGTGGTTTTCTCTCGACACAAATGCAGCCAGGAGCTGGACAGTTCAGGTTTCCTTGTAAGGCTGGGGCGCTTTTGCACCCCAACTGTTACAGTCGAATTGACAGTATTCCAACGCACTTTTAGTATGGACTTACTCTCGCCGGTTTCCGGCAGTGCAAGGAGTTGGCTACGCTATGAATTTAGGCATGGGGGAAATCCTCCTGATTGGGCTTGTCTTGGTGCTACTGTTTGGGACAAAAAAGATTCCTGAACTTTTTACCGGACTAGGAACAGGCATTCGCAACTTCAAGAAAGCTATCAACGAGGACCTGGACGACACCAAACGCAAAGAGTTACTCACCATGTCTTCTAAAGAAACAGTCCTACCCCCCAAGGAAAAAGAGTCGGTATGACCCTGCTTTCCCTTTAGCAGCAATCGTTCAGCGTCCCCGTATGTTTCAGAGTCGTTGCTAACCGCTAGCCTCGCTAGGTAGCGCGGCTATCCGGCAACCTTGTCTCTGTTTACCAAAGCCGAGGTAGTTCGACTATGAGCACGATTGACCCGATTGCGGAGTTTATTCAAGGCCAGCTCAATGAAATTCGCCCTGTCAGCAGCGAGCGGGAATATCACCGCAATGAGACGATCTACCATCTTGATGACCCGGCCGACCACATCTTTTACATCCTGTCGGGTAGTGTAAAAATCACGCGCGTTTCAGACGACGGCAAAGAAAAGATCATCAGCATTCACCGCGCCGGTGAGATTTTTGGCGAGCTGTGCTTTTGCGAAGTGGATGACCGCCGTAGTGATCAAGCTGTGGCAATGGAGTCCACACGTGTCTTGGCCATTCGGGTTCATGACTTCCTAGCCATGCTGCGCGATAATCCGAAGGCGCTGTTAGATATGCTTTCGCTTTTCTGCAAACGCCTGTCAGAGGCCCAACAACAAATTGAAACACTTGCCTTTGACAACACAACGCGCCGCTTGGCGCGGGTTCTCATCAAGTCAAGTAGCGATTCTGGGATGGAGCGGCTTCGCCTAACGCACGAAGAACTGGCGCAAATGGTTGGAACTTCGCGTGAAATCATCACAACCATCATGAACCAGTTCCGCGAGGAAGGGCTTATTGACTACCGGCGGAGTGAAGTCAGTCCGCACGTTGAAAAACTCCGCCAGTTCCTTGTCGCCAACTAGTCCAGGGGCAGCCAGCGGCGCCAGATGATGGCGCGTTGAGCTTGCCCATCAGCGGACAGGTCCCCGCTTTGCTACAACCCACTATCAACACATTCCTGTAGAATCCATCCCTCGCGCACCGACGGGGACCTGCGCCTTCCCCATTGCTGGGGACGTACACGGTAAAACCTGCCGCTGATCTCCAAGACATCAGCTTTGACGCCGGCTGGCAACTCACCGAGCCAGTCCCGTGGGGATGGGTTTTCAGTTGGTCTGGCGTACACTTTTGCTGGCAGCACGATTTTGACTTGGAACAGAGGACGTATAGGGGCTGTCGGCGGTGCTGACCGATGCCAGTACGCCTGGGCAGATGCCCGTGCCAACCGATATAGCGCCACAAGACTGCCAATAAACAAAGCCAGGGCCAGCAAGACCACCCCGACACCGATCAAGCGGGTGGTCAGTGGCGGCGGCAAAGGGAATGGCGCATTTACTTCTCTCACAGAGTCAGTTTTCGCAGGTACATCCTTCTCCACTGTGTCAGTGGCAGCAGGTGGGCTGTCAGAAGCAGCATGAACGGAAGCAGGCCTCTCGGTGAATACCGTCGGCGGTGGATCGGTTGCCGGCATGGCAGCTACCACCTGCTCTAATTCCGACCAGAAGGCCGCTACGCTGGGATAGCGATCGGTAACATTCGTAGCTGTGGCTCGTTGAAGAACCTGCAATAGTGCATCAGCCCAAAGTTGGGTAGCAGCTACTCTCGGAGGCAGCGCCTGGATAGGTGTCTGACCGGCAAGGAAAGGGTCGCCGGTCAGCGTGGCATAGAATGTCCTGGCCAGTGCATATACGTCGGCGGCGGCTGAAAGGGGGATATCACCTCTCAAACGAGCTTCTGGGGGTGCATAGCGGGACAACTGGTCGGTGCATCTTCCCCCACCGGTAGTTACCAACTCTTCATCGCTGGCTGCAGAACCGAAGTCAGCCAACTTCAACGTCCGGTGGTCGCCGGTCAGTAGCAGATTTTCCGGTACGACATCACCGTGAATGATACCTAGAGCGTGGCAGTGCGTCAGGGCTGCCGCCACTTGCCGCAGCAGGTTCACGGTCTTGCCTAACGGCAGCCCTTGCCAAGCTTGACTCAATGTGGCCAGTGTGCCTCCTGGAAGATACTCAAGGATGTGGTACTCAAAAGCGCAGCCTGCCTGGTCATGGGCATTCCCGCTAGCTAGCCGCCGCACAATGTAAGGGTGGTTGACGCGGTCGAGCCAAATGCCCTCCAAGCGGAATTGTCGCTGTCGCCAAGTTGGCGTCTCCTCTGCAAGGTGTAGAGGGTCTAGTATCAAACGCGGTGTCGGACAAGCCTTAACAACAACTAACTGTTGGCTGATGTGATCGAAAGCCAAAAAAATTTCAGAGCGGCTTCCCGTAACCAAGCGGGACCGAATGTGGTATCGCCCGGCTAGGACTATGTTTTCAAGTTGGAGCAGGTCACGTGACACCTTTCTCTCCTCACCTGGTTCTCCGGCCTTAGAGCCTATGTCCGCTCACTGGATAACATGAAACGTCCGCTTCAGTGCTCACCTCCTTCAACTAGATAAAAGACGCCGGTGCGTATCCGTTAGCAATACTTGCACGTACGGTGCGATAACAGCAGCTTTCCGGTGCTTTGCGCAAGGCACAAGCCACGTTGTGGCCTGGCGTTGAACCCAACTCCATAGGCTTGGTATCAAACTTAACTCCCGCATCGCAGCCCAAAGCACTTTGTACGAACGCTGAAGCGCCATTGCAAGAACACCACACACCGCAAACACCGCGGAGTTCCATAGTCAATGCGAAGGAACTTTCAGCGCAGCGGCCTTAACCCTTGTCAAGGATGTCGGCATCCAGACGCCGCCGGAGTCCAGCACTGCGTTCAAGGTCTAATTTCCGCGCCCAAAGGGCGTCTGAGGCCAAGAGTTCAGGCAAGTGCTGCTCGGTCAAGACTTGGGGGTGCCAGTCCGTTGTTCCCCGCCAGTCAATGTAGTGCCAGTTACGGTATTGACCGCGAAGCTGGCTGGCATTTCCCAGAAGGCTCTGGATGACGGTTTCCACGGGTGAAGGTGCCTGGGAACGGTCCTGAGGATAGGCCGTCAGGTAAAACTGCACGACTGGGTGCTCCCAAACATTCAGGCTGAGCAGATAGGCAACGGCCTGCTGACCCAGTACAAACCAATCTGAACCGTGATAAAGCCGGAAGCCCTCCCCAAAAGGGATGACTGCGCGCGGGCGGCGAACCCGGAGTGGACGCCAGTAGAACTGTCCCCGCCGGGATATAAAAGGTATTACTCCAACGGTACGTTTGGCCACAGTCTCTTCAACGTATTTGTCAAGCGCCATTCCGCTCGACTGAAAATCCACCCGACGCATGTCTACGTAGAAATCGGCAGTGAGCTGATTAAGCTGGTTGGCAATCGCTGACGCTGGTTTGATGGGATAGCAGGTGGGAGACAGCGTAGCATACCACCGGGGCGGTTTCGGCAAACGAAAAAGGCACTCCAGCCCACGGATGATGGCAAAGACCTTGCTGATGTGAGACCAGTGGGTTCGCTGGATAGGCGGCAGAAGCCGGACCCCATACCGTTTCACCAGTGACAGGTCAGCCGGAGACTGGTAGGTGTCGTGGTGGAGGGCAATCTCCACATCACCTAGTTCCCGTAAGCGTGGTAACAGCTGTGCCAGTAATTCCCAATCCTTTACACGATGGGAAAGAATAACAAACCCAAAGCTCATGGTTAGAAAGCAACAGGGAGCTTTGTGCTTTCCAGCCTTCAGCGGACAAAGAACATCCCCCCTCCTGGAGACTGCTGTGCTCAACCTTCAAGATTATCTTTGGCCATCAGCAACTAAAGAACCGATCCCGATATTTCTAACACCACCTCGGTAGAGAGTCTCTCCTGAAACACCAAGCTAACTTGTTTCCCGGCTGGTCTTGGGAGATCCGTTGGATGGAACGAAGGATAAGCCATTGTGGGGGTACAAGATGCAACTTTTGAACAACTCAATGCAGCCGATTAGTCTTTCAGGCAAAGTACCCAACATCACCTGACAGTGTCAACCATACACATCTAGACAAAACTGTTGTCATCCAGCACATTTTGGCTTTAGTCGAATGCAGCTTGAAATGAGAAAGAAAGGGCCGGCTGCGATAAGGTTTTCGTGCACCTTCGGTCAGCTCTCTGAGCAATGGTGACTAATCCTAGTTCCGGCGCAATGCCACCATCATCTTTTCAGTTCTCATCGCGTGAAGGCTGTGTTACAAGGCAAGCCAGTCAGCACAGTTGGAAAACGTCATCTTGCCCAGAGAAAAGGTGCTGCGCCGGTCTTGGGCGGCTGGCCTGTTTGGATGGACTTTCCCATATTGGAGAGAGTGGTCTGCGCCCGTCACAACAACTTCACTACACCTAGGCTTGGGTACAACAAGTGGCTTTGTTCTGCATGTTTTCGGTTAGAGCCTGTTTCCGGGTCCCGGCACAATCCTGTGCCACTGGCGTTTCCGGCACCGTTAGGGATAAACAGGGGTGCGTCATTGCCGGCATAACGCTTACACTGACCGACGCTGACCGTGGAATGTCCCGTACCCAATCCACCGACAGCTCGTATAGTTTTAGCAACTTCGTTATCGAGGCTACGACCTGACCATCGAAGCCGGTGGCTTCAAAGAGAAAATCATTGAGAACATCAGGGATTCGTGGACAAGACCATCGATGTCTCGGTTGCCCTTGAAGTTGGCGGAGCGGATGAAGTCGTCACAGTTTCGGCCAGCTCACTAGATGCCGTCATCAACAGCCAGAATGCCAGCTTGGGCAATAAATTTGTCGAACGGCAAAGCAAACAACTCCCCCTGGAGGAATGGAATGTGGCTGCACTCCTGAGTTTGCAGCCAAGGGTCACGGTTGATGGCTACGCGGCTGGCGGACGCAGTGACCAGGTCAACATCACGCTCGATAGCGTGGGTGTCAACGACCAGGTCAACGGCTTTGCCTGTAGCTGGTGCTGCGCGTCACGCCTAAATTCGGTTAGCCTTTTCCGCACCAATGGCTGTCCAGCCACGCCAATCTTCTTCCAGCCCCAGTATGGGATGCTTTCCGCCTGAAGCAATGTCACCCTTCGGATGACCATGGTCTCACGGTCTCCGTTCGCCAGCAGTACAAGGACCAGCTTACCTAGGACTTCAACTACACGCTGTCCAAATCGCCCGACACGGCCTCTGGTCTCCGGCGTTTTGGACAGTTTGGCAGCACCTTCATCCTCAATCCGGATTCGGCTTCGGGACAACCGGTCATTTTCGGACTTCGACACGCGCCACATCACCAACTCCATCTCCATCTAGGACATCCCCGTGGGACGCGGCCGCACCTTCGCTTCCGACATTCTCCGGTGGGCCGATGCCTTCATCGGCAGCCAGCAGTTGACGACAATCTTCTGGTGGAACTCCGAGCTGCCCGTGGATGCCCCCTTTGCGGCGGACGACAAACTGGAATGTCCAGAGCAACGGTGTGTCAATCCATCCCATTTCCCCCTCGACAACTTGCAGCGGGGACAGCAGGGAACCCAATCCATTCTGCGATCCGATAGCGGCATCGCAGTTCTTCCGCAACCTACGCGCTGGCGAAGCGGGTGGGACGCAACATCCTGCGCAATCCCGGCTTTGTGTCGCTCGACTTCGGGCCAGGCAAGTACTTCCGCATGCCCCGGAGCGAGAAACAAACACTGCTGTTCCGGTGGAAATTCTTCAACGCAACAAACATGGCCTGCCTGACCGAGGCACAGACGGTAACTGTCGATGACCAGCGCGCCGGGTCCAAAATTCGGGGGCTTCACCACGACCCAAGGTCCGCCATGCATCATGCAGGTTGCCCTGCGCTATACCTTCCCGAAGGCAAACCGATGCCAACGTTCCGGCCAGGCGACGGCCATCTCCCATCGCCTTTTTTCAACCCGCTTCTACCGGCAGGGCCCGCCGGAGAGCGTTATCCAGAGCGTCGGGATTTTGACTTGCACGCCCAAAAAGCGTAACTTCGCCATGATCTTTGAACCCCTGACCTAGCGCCGTACGGTTTTTTGTCCGATGTCTTCCCCAGAGACACCCCACTCGGCCATGCCGTCTGGCTCGGCTGTAGATGTTTCCGATGACGTGAATGATCTTCCGGCGGAGCAGCTGGAGGCGCTGGAAGCACTGGAAGAAGGACTGCCGGCGCCGGCCCAGGCGCCCCGCAACCGCGCGGCAGACATTGAGCTGGCCGCCCGCTGCCGGGCCGGTGAAGCTGCTGCCTGGGAATATCTCGTCCGGCAATACTCCCGTCGGATTTATCGCCTGGCCTACAAGTTCGTTGGACGCCACGAGCAGGCGGAAGACCTGACCCAGGAAGTGTTTCTGAAGATTTACCGTTCGCTTGACCAGTACAACCCGGAAGTCGGCGATTTCCAAAACTGGCTTCTACGCCTGGCGCGCAACCTCATCATAGATGACTACCGTCGCCGGCAGCGACAGCCTGTCGAAGGGAGTGAAGAGCTGGATGTTCACGTCCATTACTTACAAAGCCGTACCGACCATCCCCAGCAGCGCATCGAGCGCCAGGAGCAGTCACTTCAGATTATGCAGGCCATTGAAAAGCTTCCCCCTGATCTGCGACAGTGCATCATTATGCGGGACATTGAAGAAATGACCTACCAGGAAATCGTCGAAAAGCTCCAAATTCCCGAAGGAACAGTCAAATCCCGCATCAACCGGGGACGCATCGAGCTAGCCCGTATTCTGCGGCGGATGAAGGTAATCGGCACATAATCCCCCCACCCGCCGGTTGACGACACACCCATGGAAGAGAACGAATACACCAGACAACGTCGCCAACATCTGGCCGACATTGCTGCGCTTGGTTTTGCTACCTATCCGGCAGGTTATGCTCGAACCCACAGTGTCAGTGACATTGTCACTACCTACGGGACGTATTCGGCTGAAGCCCTTGAGAAGGAAGCCATTGCTGTTCGAGTTGCCGGCCGGATTCAGGCCATCAATCTCATGGGCAAAGCGGCGTTTATCCGCTTTACCGATGGCGCCGTTACCCTTCAGGCCTACCTTCGCAAAAATGAACTTCCAGAAAACGAATGGCTACTTTTCAAACGGCTTGACCTAGGGGACTTCATTGGCGTTGCAGGAAAGCTATTTCGGACGAAGACCGGCGAACTTTCCGTCTACACCGAACAGCTTACTTTCCTTACCAAGGCACTGCTTCCACCACCGGACAAGCACTACGGTTTACATGACATTGAGCTGCGCTACCGGCGACGCTACGCCGACTTGATGGCTAACCGGGACGTGCGGGCAGTGTTTGTCAAACGGGCCCAGATTATTCAGGCTATCCGGCGTTTTTTTGATGCCCGTGGGTACCTCGAAGTCGAAACCCCCATGCTCCAGCCCATCGCTTCCGGGGCGACGGCGCGACCTTTCGTCACCCATCACAACGCGCTTGATATGCCGCTTTACGCGCGCATTGCACCGGAGTTGTACCTGAAGCGGCTTATCGTTGGCGGTTTTGAGAAGGTCTACGAGATCAACCGTAACTTTCGCAATGAAGGGCTCTCAAGCCGGCACAACCCGGAGTTCACCATGCTGGAGTTCTACGAAGCCTATGCGACCTACGAAGACCTTATGACGCTGACGGAGGAACTCATTACCGAAGTCGTTGCCCAGACATGCCAGGCAGAAACTATTACCTACAACGACCAGGTGATTTCCTTTGCTCGTCCCTGGCGTCGCATGACGATGCAGGAAGCTATTATCACCTACTGGCCGATGTCCGACCGGCCGCAACTGGCTGACCTAGCTGACCTTGACGGTGTAACGCGCGCCATGGAACGTCTCCATCTGCCGGTGTCCCCAACGGCCGGCTACGGTAAACGATTGGGCGAACTCTTTGAACACGTTGCCGAGCCACACCTTATCCAACCGACTTTCATCACGCGCTTTCCAACCGAGTTGAGCCCCTTGGCCCGCCATGCTGACGACGACCCAAACTTTGTGGATCGTTTCGAGCTGTTCATCGGTGGCATGGAGTGCGCCAATGCCTTTACCGAGCTCAACGACCCGGATGAACAACGACGCCGTTTTGAACAACAACTCGCCGAACGCGCCAGGGGAGATGATGAAGCCATGCCACTTGACGAAGATTTCTTGCGGGCGCTGGCCTACGGCATGCCGCCCACGGCCGGCGAGGGTATGGGCATTGACCGGCTCGTTATGCTGCTGACGAATCAGCGCTCGATTCGAGACGTGATTCTGTTTCCTCACATGCGCCCTGAGTCATCGTCGGCAGCGGCACCCCCGACAAACCGTTGATAGAAAACTCAGCAATATGACGTGCTAGGCGACGTAAGAAGCTGGCCGTCAACTTTTCTTCACGCACCAGTTGCAAAACAATCGGCCGGCAGAAATGCACGTGTAGGCACTGTCCAACAATGCTGAAAGCATGGAAAGCCACATCAAGGTCCGGCTTGAGATCAGGGCGCGCCAGCCGAATTAGTGCCGTTAGCACCTCAAAACGCGGTTGAATAAACTCCCTCACCACGATGTCGAGCGCTGCCGTCGGATGAAGCATCTCGTGTGACATCAGCGCCGCCGAGTAATCCGCGCCCTCTGGGCGACGACGGTAGAGATAGCGAACAAATGTCTCAATAAATTCAACAATGCCCTGACGTGCGGCCTCTGGCGTACCTGCCTGCTGAGCCTGCTGTAAAATCCGTGCAAAACGCCGGTTGATCGGCTTTGTTTGCCGCATGGCGTAGCGCAGGGTTTCCAGGTAAAGCTCTTCCTTGCTGCGAAAGTGATAGTTGACAGCAGCAATGTTGACGCCAGCTTCGGCAGCCAAGTCACGGACGCTTGTACATGCAAAGCCTCGCTCGGCAAACATCCGCTCGGCCACCATCAGTAGACGGGTCTTAGCATCCGAAGATTCTCCGTCGGCTGTACGTTTTGCCTTGCGTTTTGTCGCCCTGGCCGCGGTAGCAGCAAGAGCCCGGTGGTCAACGTTGGCCTGAGCCATAACTTTCACGTAGGAATGTCAAACGTCGAACAAACTGGTTTTTTGACATCAAAACGCGCGCAATCTCTCCCCTGGGCGAAGCGGTGCAACGCCTGATGGCGTAGCATCTTCTTCATGAGCAGCCAGACCAACTTGCCAACCCAGAAGTCCACGCCGTCCTGTCATCATGAGCCCGCCGCCAATCAGGCAGAGACCGTTGATCAGCAAGGCCTGTGATGGGCCAAATCGGTCGCCAATCCAACCAACACCAATGGCAACAAGTGGCTGCAGACCAAAGCTAGCCATCAGTAGAAGGCTCAGCAACCGACCCCGCATCTGCGCTGGCGCTAGCATCTGCATCAACCCATTTGCTGTTGTGAAAATGAAAGGCACAGCGAGACCAGTTGCCACAATGCACAAAACCGCTACTGGGAGAGTCCGGCTTCCTGCATTGCACGTCACCATCAGCCCGGCCCATAGCGTACACCCAACGAGCGCTGTCCCCACCCGTGGAACAGCCCGGCTCAGGTGCGTTACCAGCATAGAGCCAATCAGCGCTCCGGTGCCCGAAGCGCCAAGCAGCCAGCCCAAGGTGCGTGCATCCCCCTGGAGAACAACTGTCGCCAGCGCCGGGTAAATCGTCAGATTGGAAAGAACAAAAAACGCAGCTAGCATCGTGAACACCAGCAGGTCAAGCAGGCGCGGTTGGGACAACAAGTACTGAACAGCTTCCCCAAAACCACCTAGCGTGGCACTGCTTGGAGGAGCATGGTCTGTAGTGGTACTGCGGATCGCCAGCAGACTGGCAATGACGGCCAGAAAACTAACGCCATTGACCCAAAAGGTTTCTGCAACCCCAATGTGGGCAATAACCCACCCAGCCAGTGTCGGCCCAACTGTCCGTCCAAGTTGGACGATGATACCGTTGAGCGCCAAGGCTTTACGGATTTCAGCCATCCCAACGAGGTCGCCGATGAAGGCTTGTTGTGCCGGTATTTCAACCGCCGCGACGATACCGAGCAACAGCGCCAGTCCATAGACATGCCACAGCCGAATCCATCCCGTTTGCACCAGCAACGCCAGCGCAAAGGCCAATAACATTGCAGCCACCTGCGCCAAAACAAGTAACTTCCGACGGTCAAAGCGGTCAGCCGCTGCTCCGGCCCACGGCGCACAAAACACCAGCGGTAGCGAACCAAGTAGTGCTACGATGCCCTGTGCCCGCATTGAGTGACTCAGTTCCCACACCACCCACGACTGGGCCGTTATCTGCATCCAAGTACCAAGTAAAGAAACAGCCTGGCCACCGAAGTAGAGCCGAAAGGCACGCCTGCGAAGCGGTGACCAATCGGCGGCTATGTGGTGCAGGAGAGAATGCTGGGGTAGAGCCTGCATTGTATTCACAGTCTGAGGGCTTTCATGGGGTGGGCTCGACATCCGGGTGGACATCGGACGGACGTGTGCTATCAGTAGGCTTGATCATCAGGCTGTTGGCATCGAGCGTGGTGGACATTGCCCGCTGAAGCGCAACCACCGCCTTGTTGTAGTCCGTCAGGGCACGGACTTCCCGCCCCCGCGCTGCCGACAAGGCATTTTGCCGGTCAAGTACCAGAAAGTTTGTTGATTCACCAACCTGGTAGCGCCGCATTTCGCTGGCGTACTGCGCCTCGGCTGCCACTCGTGAAGCCCGCGCTGCCTGCACCCGCCGCAACGCCGTCTGCACCGACTGAAGCGCACTTCGCACTTCGCTTTCAATCTGGGTTTCAAGGCGCCGGCGCTGAGCGGCAATGAGCCGGTCCTGCGCCAATGCACGTCCAAGCGCCCCCTGCACTGCACGGTTGTTGAGGGTGAAACTCATGTTGACGCCAACCCGTATGCCATAAAAGTTCTTCGTCAACATATTGCTCAGGCTTTGTCCAAATCCGCCGACAAACACGCCCGGTATTCGGACACTCGGCGGCGGAACAACAACCGGACCTAACCCAGCCTGCGCTGAAAGGAGATTTAGCCTTTCCAGCACAGCCGTATTGAAGCCACCGGCAAAGGGATTGGTCGTAATGGGGAGCGGCGTCCCGGCCAGTCCCTGCAGGCTGTACGAACCAACGAAATCCAACTGCGGACGGAGTTGGTCGCGGAAGAACTGAATGTCAATCTCGTTGGCCGTCTTCTGAATGTCGAACTGCTCCATTTCCGGCCGCTTGGCGAGTGCTGCCCGCACGGCTTCATCAAGCGAAATGTTGACCGGTTCGAGGTTGACCTGCTCGGTGGGAATAATCGTTTCCTGCCACAGTGGGGACTGCCGCTGGTCAAGAATGAGTGACTTGAGGGCATTTTCCACGCGCGTCAGATTTTCCAGCGCCAGCAGAAACTCTTCTTGGCGCTGTTCGAGCTGGGCTTCAACGGCCACGATATCCACGGGCGCTGCCGTACCAGCTTCGACAAAGCGCCGGTTCTGTTCAAGCTGGATGCGCGCCAGCGCTACGGCTTCGGCACGGATTTCGACCTCGCGACGGGCGAAGACCAAATCCCAGTATGCTGATTGCACCTGTGCCACGATGTCTATGACACGCTGCCGAAACTGTGAATCCGACAGCGTCAGGCGCTTTTTGGCTAGCTCGATCTGGCGGCGGGATTCATCCGTCCGAAAGTTGCGAAACAGCGGTTGCGTAAAGGTGAAGGTCAACTGGGAGGTAAACAGCGGATTGGCGCCGGCAAAGATGTTGGTTGTATCCTGCCGCGCCACGGTCAACTCTGCCCCAACTCGCCCACCAGTCATCAGCGGCTTGGTAAAAGCAAAGGCATTTTGTGCTGCGCGAATCTCCACGGCTCCGTTCTCATCAGCTCCGGCAAAGGGGTTGACGGCCGGGTTACGCAGAGCCGAATAGGTAAACTGGTTTGTCAGTATCACGTCGTAGAACCCCTTGGCGCGGTTGACATCAAAGGCGGCCTGTTGCACGGCAATCCGCTGGATTTCCACGTCTGGGTTGGCCCGCAGTGCCATTAGAATGGCCTCGCGTAGGGACAGTGGACGACTTAGTCCTGGCACAATCCCCACTCGCGGCTCACGGGCAGCTTGACGACGCGCTTGCTCGAGAAGGTCTTGGTCGGAGGTTGTTGTGGAGGAGGCCGGCACTTGTGCCGTCGTCCGCACAATGCCAGCAAGTGCAGGACGCTCCACTTCACCAAGAGCCAGACCGGAGATTCTTTCCCTTTCCTGGGCAAACCCAACAAGCACAGAAGAAGCCGTTATGGCTGCCACCCAGAGCGTCCGCCCAACCCATGTACTGCACTGAGGAGTGTTCATAAGCCCACCATTTCAATCATTTGATTGAAACACTTGTTTGAAGCGGAGTATGGCGACTTGCCTGCTACAACGTCAAGTATGATTTCTTACGACTGGCTTTGAACGCTTCCCTGGAAATGGCTCGGTTGTTTCCGGCTGTGAGTCCCGCACACTACACCCAAGTGTTTCGTTGAGAGAGTTGACACCAAAGGACACCTTTGCGCATCACACTCTGCCCCAGTCAGGCTGTTTACAAAAGTGTGTTACATTGCGACTCCTTGCCAAAAAACAAAAAACATCGTGGTCTATCCCAACGTATAGGACTGTCAAAGAAGGGAAGCGGCAATGATCCAAGGCATCAGAGACTACTTCTGGGTGGTATGGCTTGTGATGGCAGCTGTGTTTGCCGTTGTGGAAGCATCTACCGTGAGCTTCGTTGCGCTGTGGTTCGGCGTAGGCGCAGTCGGCGCAGCACTAATGGCCGCTCTCGGCTTCGGTTTTCTACCCCAACTGCTCACTTTTGTTGCAGTTTCTACAGCACTTACCCTAAGCACACGACGTATCTTCCAGCGTTGGCTAGAACGATCCGCACCGGCGTTACCCACAGGGGAAGATATTAGCCTGATTGGGAAACGAGGCGTCGTCGTAACAGAAAGCAAAGGGCCACGCCATCAGGCAGAAGTGGAACTCGATGGGACGGTTTGGACTGCCCTGCCTGTGGGTGAAGACTGCTTGACCATTGGCCAAGAGTGCGAGGTGATCCGTATCGAAGGCAATCAACTCTACGTACGCCCGCTCTACCCTCTGCCGGACTGGAGAGCTGCCAGACAACCCCAGCGACAATAAAAAGCTGCTGGGGCGTTACGCGAAGTTTCGTTCGTGAAAAGTTCAGTCGTTGAAACCGTCAGCAGAGCTTTTTGAGGAAGGAGCAGAATATGGAAGGGTTTCTCGTGTTTATCGGCCTCTTCGTGGCAATTACCATTCTGATCATTCTGGCCAAGTCCATTCGCATTGTGCCGCAGATGCAGGTTGTCATTATCGAACGGCTGGGAAGATATGCCGGCATCCTCGGCAGCGGACCCCACATCATCGTGCCTTTTATTGACTCCCCCCGTACCGTCAACTGGACGGGATTTCCGATTGGCATGAGTTACATTGACCTGCGTGAGCAGTACACGGACTTGCCGATGCAGCCCGTCATCACCAAGGACAATGTGACGGTCGGCGTGGATTCAGTCATCTACTGGCAGATTACCGACCCCTACAAAGCAGTCTATGAAGTTTCCGATCTCTCTGGCGGTATCATCCAGTTGACCCTCACGGCGATGCGCAGCATCATGGGCGAAATGGACCTTGACGAAACGCTGTCCTCTCGGGAAGTCATCAATGCCAAGCTGCGCGCCGTCATGGATGGGGCAACGAACAAATGGGGTGTCAAGGTGACGCGCGTCGAAGTACGCAACATCAACCCCCCGGAAGATGTGCGGGCAACGATGGAAAAGCAGATGACTGCTGAACGAAACCGTCGGGCCATGGTGCTGCAAGCCGAAGGCGAAAAGCAGGCTGCCATTACCCGCGCCGAAGGGGAGCGTGAAGCTGCCATTGCGCGTGCTGAAGGCGAGCGCCAGATGCAGATTTTACGCGCCGATGGGGCCGCACAAGCCCGCTTGCGGTCAGCTGAAGCAGAAGCCAAATCCATTCAAATGGTAGCACAGGCTCTAGGCGGAGCTGCCAACCCAGCACACTACCTGATTATGGGGCGTTACATTGAGTCCTTACGCGAAATGGCGCAAAGCCCCAACACGAAGGTCGTCTTTATGCCGGTTGAGGCTTCCAACCTGCTGTCATCTGTAGGGATGTTCCGGGAGCTGTTTAGCAACGAGAGTACCAATACCTCTACCTCGCCTGCCACTCCTAACACCAACACGGTATCACTCCCCCAGTCTCCCGTACCAGTGCGAACTGCAGTTCCAACTCCACCACCACCCCAGTATGTCCCGCGCTAAGCACGTCAGAAACTCCAGCAAAGCGGCTGATGAAGGGTGAGTCGTGCCAGAGCAACTTCCCCAGCCCCAAAGTCCACTTGTTCAGATGCGCGCTGCTGACCTCATCCGCCGCCTGGTGTCGGGTGAGGTCTCGGCGCGCGCCGTTGTGGATGCCCACATCGAACGCATTCAGGCAGTCAACCCACAGCTCAGGGCAGTTGTGGTGACGTGCTTCGAGGAAGCCCAGCGGGCCGCGGACGAAGCCGACGCCCGCCGCGCCCAAGGTGCTCCACTTGGGCCACTGCACGGCCTGCCCATCACCATCAAAGAGTCCTTTGATCTGGCAGGTACGCCAACTACGCTTGGACTAACACAACGCGCCTACAGCCGAGCGACTCAGGATGCGCCACTTGTGGCTCGTCTGCGCCAGGCCGGAGCCATTGTCTTGGGCAAGACCAACCTACCCCAGGTTGCCCTAGCGAACGAGTGCGAGAATCCGCTGTACGGACGGACGGTACACCCGCTTGACGCACGCCGAGCGCCTGGCGGAAGCAGCGGTGGCGAGGCCGCCATCATTGCCACTTACGGCTCGCCGCTTGGGCTGGGCAGCGACATTGGCGGCAGCCTACGTCTTCCGGCCCACGCCTGCGGCATCGCTTCACTCAAGCCAACGGCTCACCGGCTGACCATGGAGGGCCATGCCGAGGTGTTCCCTGGCATGGAAGCCATTGTCTGCCAAGCAGGGCCGATGGCACGTTGTGTGGAAGACCTAGCGCTGGCCATGCGCGTCCTGACGGCAGGCGGACAAGACACCAACCGCGACCCAGATGTTCCGCCAGTGCCGTGGGTGGAGTCGGAAACCGCCCCCACGCTTCAGGGGCTGCGCATTGGCTACTATCTCGACAACGGGCTGTTCCGCCCTGCGCCGGCCATTCGGCGCGCTGTCCGGGAAGCCGCCGACGCCCTTGAACGACGCGGCGCAGAGGTTATTCCATGGCAGCCGCCGGATGTCGCCGAAGCCTTTGGCCTGTTCATTGGCATCCTGCTAGCCGATGACCTGCGCTACGCGCGCGATCTGCTCGCGGACGAACCAATCTGGACGCCTCTTTGGCCTTACTTGCTTCTGGTGCGGCTGCCAAACGTGGTCCGCGACGGGTTGGCCCGGCTGGCCGGGCTGGCCGGACAGCGCGCCACAGCACGTCTTCTTCGGGCAGCGCGTTCCCGGACGGCACGTGAGTACTGGCAGCTTGTCGAAGCCCAAAAGCAGTATCGCAAGCGATTTCTGGCCAAACTCGATGAGCAACGCTGTGATGTGTTGCTCTGTCCGGTTGACGGGCTGCCGGCCCTGACGCACGGAGCAAGTGCCTACACAGTAGAAGCCGTCAGCTACACGGCGCTTTACAACCTGCTCGGCATGCCGGCCGGTGTTGTGCCGTGGACAGCCGTCGGGCCAAATGAAGAAAGTGACCGACCGGACACGCTTGACATCAGCCAGCGCAAGGCACGCGAGGTTGAGCGCAACAGCGCCGGCTTGCCGGTTGGCGTACAGGTCGTAGCACGTCACTGGCGCGAAGACCTCGTGCTGCGCGTCATGCACGTTTTGGAGCAGGAGAGACAGCCGCCGTCAACCTAAACGGAACGGCAGCGTCTCTCCCCTGCCAGACGGAAGCGGTGTCAGAACGTAAGGCGCACGCCAAGCTGCACCTGCCGTGGGCCGCCAAAACGCGCGGTCGAAGGCGCGCTATAGGGCAGAAAACCGGCTGGGTTGAGTGGAGCCGTCGAAAGCGTGCCATTCGGTAGCGGCCGTGGACCTTCAACAATGGCAACCGCATCTACATCGTAGTTTTTGTTGGTGTTGCGCGTCACGTTGAAGAATTCAGCCAGAAAATCAAGCCGCTTGGCTTCACCGATCCGGAATCCCTTAACCAGCCGCAAGTCAAGATTGAAGAAGTTGGGCTGACGGAAGCTGTTTCGCCCAACGACGACACCGTTGATAATAGCCCGGTCATTATCATTGCCATCGTTATTGACATCGTCGCCGATGATGGGCGTGTACGGCAACCCTGACCGGGCAATGAGGATGGCGCTCACGATGAAACCATAAGGTAGGTCCATCAGCCCACTCAGGTTGAAGTTGTGCCGGATGTCCTGTTTCGATGGCCCGCGTTCGAGCTTGAGGTTGAAAGGATTGATGGAAAACTCCTGATTGAAGTTCCGTTCGTTGGAGTCATCGTCCATCGTCCGTGAGAAGGTGTAGTTGGCCGTCAGTTGGAAGCGGTTGGCGTAGCGTCGGCTAATAGTGAGCAGACCGCCGTTGTAACTCGAATGTGCCGATGACTCGTTAATGAGAATCGGGCCGTAGTTGCGTCCGTTCAGAATCTGAATCGGACGGAAAGCCGTGTTGAAGAACACATAGCCGGAGTTTCCAACGACAATGTAGCCGGGGCTGCCCGGCGGCGGCAGGTTGCGGTTGACACGCCGTTGCAAATCCCAAGTCGAGTTGCGGATGAACCCAAGCGTCACATTCCAGTGTTTCCACAGTTGCCGCTCAATGGTGAGTGACGCCTGAAAGGACCGGGGATTCTGGAAATCCGGGGCAAAGCCATAGACCCGCTGCGGAAAGTCAATCGGAGCAAAACCGGCCGGCAGCGTCGTGATCGCACGCGGGAAGGACGGGAAGATCGCCGCCAGCAGCGCGTTGCGGCGTGAGCCGGAAGGGATGTTGTTGGTGTCTATGGCCAGGTTGGCAATGCCGTTTTCGGTGTTGACGCGCTGGAACAGCGTCGCCGGCGTGCGCGCCGTAAACAACCCGGCCGAGGCGCGGACGACGGTCTTTTTGTCGCCGTTGATGTTCCAGGCCAACCCAAGACGCGGCTGCCACTGTTCGAGGTCATTGGGAATGCGCTGGGTTTCAGGAATGTCGGGATTGGGTGAGGCCGGTTGTGGATTGAACTGCCCTTCCCAGCGCAGCCCTACGGTGAGCGTTAGGGTTGACAAGACCCGAATCTTGTCGGTGATAAAGGCAGCAATTTCCTGCTGGACGCCTCGGAAGGTTGCTGGTTCCTGGGGCGTCCCTGGTAGAAAGCCCCGATAGCGGTTGATGGTGTTCACGCCGGCCAGCGCCCGGAGATAGTTCGGCAAGGCATTGACACCAGTAAAGCCGTACCGCCCTTGGATAGCGGCAGCGCGCTGCTGCTGCACGCGGTTGATGTTGAGGTCAAAACCAAAGCGCAACTGATGCCGCCCGCCGTTGAAGCTAACGTTGTCGGAAAGCTGAAAGCGGCGCGTACGGAACGTCCGCGGTCGGCTGTTGTCTCCCCCCACCGTTCCGACGCCAGCGATGTCAATTTGTGAATCAGACGAGTTGGGTACTTCGTCGCGGTCATCACCGGCGATCTGCCCCCGGATTTCATTGACGAACCGATCCGTCACCACCGTCACCAGGCTTGTCTTGAACCCGTGGCTCCGGTTCTGGCGGGAGTAGTTGACCGATTCGGCCCTAGTCTGGCGGGCATTTTCAAAATCGAAGTTGTCACCTTGCAGCCGCGTGTAGTTGTACTGCGTGTTGAGCGTGTTGCGGCTGTTGAGGATGTAATCGCCTCGGACAAACAGCGCCGTCGGGTTGTTGCTGCCGCGTTTTTCGCCTTCGAGGTCGCGCAGCACCTGTGGGAGCGTCTGCCCGGTCGGGACGTTGAAACTCACCACAAACGGTACGCGCAGAAAGTTCTGCTCGATGGCCGTGAAGAAAAAGACACGGTCGCGCTTGATCGGGCCGCCAAAGCTGCCGCCAAACTGGTTCTGGAGGTTGTTCAGGTCACGCCCAAAGGCATCCGGTGAGGTCAGAAAACGGTTGCGGTTGAAGTAGAAGGCTTCGCCGTGAAACTCGTTCGTGCCGCTTTTGGTCACAACATTGAGAAAACCCGCGTTGGTGCGTCCAATTTCCGCGCTGGCGCCAGCGCGCACCACCTGAAATTCACGGACGGCTGACTGTGGGAAAAAGAACACAGCTTCATTGCCGCCACGCTGATTCCCCTGAAGCGGGTCGTTGAAATCAGCGCCATCCACGGCGACATTGGAGTTGATTGAACGCTGCCCAGCGACAACCAGACCACCCCGGTCCTGCTCCTGCATCACGCCTGGCTGGAGTTGAAAAAACTCGGCGAAGTTGCGTCCGCGCACTGGGAGGTCACGAATCGCCCGCTCACTGATGTTGAGGCCGGAGGCGGATTCCTGTACGTCCACAACGCCTTGGTCAGCTGTGACTTCGATGAACTCCCGGACATTTTCCGTTTCGAGCGTAATGTCCACCCGCTCGGTATTGCCCACCGTCAGCTTGACAAGTTGCCGACCGGGTTGACCGCCCAACGCAACAGCTTCAACCTCATACAGTCCCACTGGGAGCACGCCGACAGCATAACGGCCTTTAGCGTCTGTTGTCACAGTTCGGGTATAGCCGGTTTCTTTATTTTTGATGACGACCCTGGCCCCGGCGACAGGCGTACCAGATGCTTCTGAAACAATACCTTCGATGCCGGCGCTGCCGGATTCCGATTGGGCGCTGACAACTGAAAAGCATCCCAGTAGCATCCCAACCAGCCAGAAGCAGAGCGAGGTGTGATGAAGGCGCGCGAAGAAAAGATGTCTCCGGCAAGAACGCTTGAAAGACGGCATAGGCGTCCATTTCTCCTTTGATGCCCAAAAACGAAGAGTCCGAAAATAAGCTGTGGAGGGAAACACTGGCGTGAAACTGAAGCTTTACCGTTATGTAACATTTTTCTTACGCAAAACACTCCAACACCGAACCTGGGCGCGCCCCTGGGGTCTCGTTTTGGTACTTTGCCTGGCACTGGCACCTTCGGCTCTGGCCCAAGATATGCCACCCAGGCTAGGAATGTCGGACGACATCAAGCCGCTGCACATTGGCTGGGTCCCCAAAGACATCCCCGCCGTACCCGAACCGGCTGCCCCTCTGTACGCCACCCATTCCAATCCGCCCACAAGGCTGGTATTTCCTGTCGCTAACCTCCCTCAGAAATTTTCGGAGCCGTCCCCGGGGGCCAGGGGATATCTGAAGCCGCTGACGGCCAACCCCAAGGGCTCCCTTGAGGAAACTGCGGACGAAACCTCGGCTACGGCTTCGGATGAGGCTGCGGTAAACGGTGATGGGCGGTCCCTAGAAGACCGCTTTCAGTGGGGTGAAGCCCTGCGTCAGGCGGCGCTGTTCAACAGCCTGCAACATATCCTGCGCTTTGCCACCGAAGACGGAACGCGCAAGGAAATCAAAGGCCCCTTTTTCCGTGACTGGCTTCAATCCATTCGCAACCTGCGCGGCTGGCGGGACGGCGACCCATTTCTGGTCAACTACATCGGACACCCCATCATGGGCGCAGCGTCGGGATACATCCAGATTCAGAATGACCCCCGTGGCTGCTATCTCGAATTTGCGCCCACCCGCAAGACCTACTGGAAAAGCCGCCTGAAGGCGATGGTCTGGTCGGCTGCCTACAGCACGCAGTTCGAGCTAGGTCCCATTAGCGAAGCTTCGCTGGGCAACGTCGGACGAGCGCCCCGGCCGGACGGGAAAAGCCCAATGGCCTACGTGGACCTAGTCGTTACCCCTACTATCGGCACGCTGTGGTTGATGGGCGAAGATGCACTTGATAAGTACATCATTCAACTCTTTGAAAGGCACGTCCGAAATCAGTTCTGGCGTGGGATGGTACGCAGTTTTCTCAATCCCGGAAGGAGCGTTGCCAATGCCATGCGGTTCAAGGGGCCATGGCATCGGGATCGCCGTCCACTCTAAGCTACCGGAGCCACGGTGATGAAATTAGTCCGCAAGTCAGCATGCTTATTCGTCGGGCTGGTGTTGTGTGGTTGGGCGTTGATGCTGGCCCCAACTGCCGCAACGACAATTCCAGGCCCACAGGCGGGTTTTCAGACGTACGTCAATGCTCGCTTTGGCTATCGCATTTTCTACCCAGATGACTTCACCCCCCAGGGTGAATCCGACAATGGAGATGGACAGGTTTTCACCGGCAGAGACGATGCTGAACTGCGCGTCTGGGGCGGGTACAACGTTCTTCGAGAAACACCTGCCAGCGCCATGCGCGAAGAACTCCGCCGCTGCTCGGAAAACCAGCGACAGGTTACGTACCGTACAGTTGGCAAAGGCTTTTTCGTCGTATCGGGCTACGAACCCGACGGTGCACGGATTTTCTACCTCAAGAAGATCGTCCGCCCTTCCGTCCAGGTTGGCTTCGAATTCGTTTACCCGGTCAATAACCGCAGTCGCTACGACCAGGAAGTCAGGGTGATTGCTAACTCCCTACGTCTTTTATCTCGTTAGCGCCTCGCCAGGCTACAACCATCCAGGCAAAAACAGCCTACCTTTCTTCGCAAGCTTGACAAGCCCTAACGGGATCAACAGTCGGTAATGGAACGCAGCATCATTGTTGGTACAGCCGGTCACATTGACCACGGCAAGACTTCGCTTGTCCAAGCATTGACTGGCACCAACCCGGACCGGCTGCCCGAAGAACAGCGGCGCGGCATGACGATTGATCTGGGTTTTGCCCACCGGACCTATCGCGGCTGGCAGTTTGCTTTCGTGGATGTGCCCGGTCACGAGCGGTTCATCAAAAACATGCTCGCCGGAGCCCATGGCATTGACCTCGTGCTGTTGGTCATCGCAGCCGATGAAGGCATCATGCCCCAGACCGTTGAGCACATGGCCATCTGCCAGTTGCTGGGGCTTTCCTGCGGCGTTATTGCCCTGACCAAGTGCGACTTGGTCGAACCCGACTGGCTGGCACTCATCCGCGATGATGTCGCCCGCTTCACCCAGGGCACCTTTCTGGCCGGCAAACCGGTCGTTGCCGTCAGCGCCCACACTGGCGCGGGATGTGAGGCGTTGCTTCAGGCGCTTGCCGGCGAAGCAGCCGCTGTCCGCCCCCACGCGGTCGCCCGTCCACCACGGTTGCCCATTGACCGTATCTTCACCCGGCCGGGCTTTGGAACGGTTGTCACAGGAACATTGATTTCAGGAACTTTCGCCGTTGGGGAAGAAGTCAGCATCGAGCCGGGCGGACTCGTCACACGGATTCGCGGGCTTGAAGTCCACGGCGTCGCGCGCAAGGAAGTCCGCGCCGGGGAACGGGTGGCCCTCAATCTCGCGTCTCTGGAGGTTGGCGACCTGCGCCGGGGCAATGTCGTCACACCGCCACAACGCTTCCGTCCAACGTCGCAGCTTGACGTACAGCTTGAACTGCTGGCCACCGCCCCCTCCCCTTTGATGGATGACGCCCGCGTGCGCCTGCACCACGGCACCAGCGAAGTCATGGCACGGGTGACACTGCTCGATGGCCTACGTGAGCTTACCCCCGGCAACATCTGTTTTGCCCAACTCCGGCTGGAATCGCCCATTTTGGCCTTGCCCGATGACCGTTTCATTCTCCGGCGCTACTCACCGGCGACGACCATCGGTGGTGGAAGGATTCTCGATGCTCATCCGCCGCGCCGGCGCGGCCGCCTGCGGCAGACAGATGATATTTTGAAACAACTGGCAGCCGGTGGCGACCGGCGACGGACAGCGTTCGTCCTCCGGGCCGGCACGTCAGGCCTGACCCTTGCGGAACTGGCTGGCCTGACCGGCGACAGTGATGCCGAACTGGAAGCTTTTGCCCGGCGCACATCGGATTGTGTTTTTCTTGCCCCGGCTCGCCGTCTAGTAGCCCAGGCCGCGCTGGACCAAATTTGTCAGGCTATCACGGCGACACTTGAAATGCTTCACCAAGAACGGCCTCGCCAACTCAACCTACCCCGTGAGGAAATCCGGCAACGAACGGCCCACGACTTGCCAACCGAAGTCTTTCAGCATGCAGTCGCCCAGCTCATCCAGGAGCAGCGGATCGTGGCCGATGCGCGCGTCATGCGTCTGGCCGGCCACCAGGTGCACCTTTCTGCCACAGATACAGTGCTGAAACAGCATGTGGAACAGGTGTGCCGCCAGGCCGGATGGCATTTGCTGACGCTGCCTGACCTCTGCCGCCTCACCAACCGCCCCGCAACACATGTGCTGGCCGATGTTCAACTACTGATAGCCGAAGGGCGGCTGGTGCGGGTCGGGGATTTTTTTCTGCACACCGAAACGGCGGCCGAACTGGTGGCGCGCCTGCGGCAGGCAAAAACAGCAGGCGAAACCCTCGATGTGGGTACCTTCAAGGCGCTGTTTGACCTGCCGCGCAAATATGCCATTCCTCTGCTCGAATGGCTTGACCAAACCGGCGTTACCCGGCGTTACGGCAACACCCGGTTTATGGTTTGATGTCCGGCGTAACCGGTTTGGTAAGCGTGGCCGACTGGGCAGGGGAAAATTCTAAATGGTGCGACGCTGCTAAGGTCGGGCCATCGTAGGTAGGTGTGGTTTCTGGCGCTCCCACCGGAGACACAGCATAAAACTGCAAAGCTGGGATGACAGCGGCTTGAAACTCAGCAACTGACGCATACCGGTCTTCCGGCTCGCGTGACAGGGCACGGCGCACGGCACGCTCCAATGCCTTTGCTTCTGGTGTCGCGCCCAGCGACAACCGCATGGTCTGATTCCGGACGGCAATGACATATTCGCTGAAGTTGTGACGCGGGAAGGGCAACTCGCCTGTCAGAGCCTCGACCAGCATAACGGCCAGCGAAAAGATGTCACTACCCACGACAGCCTCACGTCCCATAGCTTGCTCTGGGGCCATGTATCCCACCGTTCCCATCACCATGCCGGGGCGCGTGATGGTCTGTTCATCCTCGAGGTTCGACTTAGCCAACCCAAAGTCGAGCACCTTGACCACCGGCTGGTGGCTTTCGGCATAGCAGTCATCGCAGATGACCACATTTTCAGGCTTCAGGTCGCGGTGGACAATCCCGGCCGCGTGCGCCGCTTTGATCCCCTCAAAGATTTGGTCGAACCAGAGTGCCGCCGTCGGGCCGTCCAGTCGTCCGCGCCGGCGCAGCTCTGCCCGCAGGGAGCGTCCCCGGACGACTTCCATGACAAGGTATGCACCTCCAGCCCCCGTGCGTCCGAAGTCATAGACGGCAACCAGATTGGGATGGCGCAGCGCCGCCGCCAAGCGTGCTTCACGTTCAAAGCGGCGCAGCGCTGCCGCATCCCCAAACAGGTTTGCCAAAATGACCTTGACAGCCACGGGCCGGTTGAGGCGCAGGTCGTGGGCCAGATAGACCGCGCCCATTCCTCCCCTTCCCAGCAGACTGTCCAGGCGGTACTTCCCTTCAATGACACGCTCGACCGGCATGGACAGGGTAAGTTCCGCCCGGTCATCGGCGCAGAGGTTGACGTTGGCGTCGTAGCACCGGCCGCACACCGGACATTCCTTGACCAGGTTGATTTCCTGTTCGTCCAGGCGCGCCAGCACTTCGCGGCGCATCCGTTCGACCCGCTCCACATGCGCCCGAAGCCGGGCATTGTCGTGAATGATGCCAACCTGGGTGCCAATCGCCTGCAAGGTCTGACGGTCAAGCGCTGAATAGGGTTCTTCCGATTGTTTTTCCCCCAGCATCATCAAACCGACGAGCCGCCCATCAGCATTCTTCATCGGCACGAGCAAGGATGCCTGTGCCTGTTCGAGGATAGACTGTTCAAACGCACTGAGTTGTGCTTCCGGTGGCAGCGGCACATCCTGGGCGCCGGTCGCCAACTGCATGTAGTCCGCCAGCGGAGAACGCTCCGGCAGCGACAGATACCGGCTTGGCCTCTGGGTCTCCGCCAGGGTTTCCTGACCCACCGCCGTGGAGAGAAACACCAGACGAAAAGTTTTTGGGCGGAGTGCGGTTGTGACTTCCCGCGTCACCAGGTCGGTCAGCTCGTCCAGCGAGGTCTGTTGCTTGAGCTGTTCGGGCAGCTCGATGAGCAACCGCTCACGGTCATACTGGTCACGAAAGAAACGGCGATCGATCCACTGCTGCAATGGCGCCTGGAAACGCAGGGCCAGTGCCGCAAAGATGCCCAGCGCCACTGAAAGCGGATTCGTCAGAAACAGCTCACGGACGGTCAGATGCGTGTTGAGCAGGGCCATCAACACCAGCCAGGCCAGCGGGACGACAACCAGTGCGGTCAGGGCGCGTTTGGCCAGGGCGTACTGCACCCCCCGCCGGACGATAACCTTCACATCGAACAGCCGGTGGCGCACGATGGTGTAACCCAGTGTCACCGGGATGGCGATGTAGGTTATCTCGGAAAAAAAGGTCAGAAGCTGGTAGGTCGGATTGGCCGCCAGCGCCCCGCGATACGCTCCAAAAACCACCTCGACGGCGGTCAACACGGCAAAGGGAGCAATACCGACCAGCGTCCCATACACGGCCCACTGAATTCGGCGGCGGTCATCCGGCTCCTTCAAACGCTGATAGTTGCCGGTGACGACCACGACCAGCACGACAAACCCGGCCAGCAGGTACACCAGCGCCAGTGGGTCAAGGGCATAAAAAACCGTCCCGAAGCGGATCATCAACTCGATGGCCTGCGGCCGGCCCTGCACTGTCACCCAGTCGAGCCAGCGATACCCGCACCCAATCAGCGCCCCAAGCACGTAGCCAAGCACAATGACCGGACGCCAGATGACAGCCAGCCGTGCGCGCGACGGGAAACGGGCGTAGAAGTGCACGCCCAGCGCCAGGAAGATCGGGTACGAAATGACCATAGCATAGAACAGGGCCAGCTCCACCGTTGAGAACAGCGGCGCGACCGGCTCCAGCATGCGGAAACATGGAATGGCAGATGTGGCGAAGGCGGCCAGCGCCGCCAACCGCGCCAGTCCATCTTCCGGGCGCAGGAAACCCAGAAAGAGCGCAAAACCGGCAAATGACAACGCGACGAGGCCGTATGCCAGCGCGTGCCACACCAGTTCCCACTGCCAGCGCAGAGACGCGGTCAGGGTCAGCTCCCGCATCTCTGTCCCTTGGGAAACCCGCAGGGTGTAAGGCTGCCCCGGCGCAATATCGTGCCGGTGCAGCCATATCATCCGGTCACGGGCGATGGGAAACAGCCGTGTATCTCCATTGATGGCCACCAGCCGCCAGCCATCCACCTCCCGCAAAGACTCATCTTTGGCCACCAATGCGTAGTGATCGCCTGTGACCTTGAACTGCCACCCAAAATCCTTTTCGTACGCGCCATGGCGTCCTAGGACAACGGCAGCAAAGACGACGTAGAACAACGTCACGGCCGCCATGCCACATGTGACAACTGTAAATGGGTGGCGAACAAGGCGAAATCTCATACGCACAGGGAAAATCAGGAATATCCAAATCGGAAAGCCTGGGGGCGATCATGCTTCGAGCCAGCGCTCAATCTGCGCTATGTCAAGCGCCGTACACAAGGCTGCTGCCAGCTCGTCCAGGCGTCGCCGCCGCTCCAACCGGTAGCTTCGCAGGCTTTCGGCCGGTGACAAATGACACATGCGGCGGACAGCCGCGATGAAGTGATGCCGGAAATCGTCGTCATCGAACAGTCCGTGCAAGTACGTTCCGATGATTCGTCCATCCGGTGAAACGGCCCCATCCACGACATGTTCCCCGTTGGCGCGCACCACCTCGAACAATCCTTCAGCACCGGGGGCATAGATGGTCTCACCCAGATGAATTTCATACCCTTCGGCACGCAGGTTCTGCACCGGCTGGCCAAACATGGTTGGCTGTCGCCAGCGTCCGGTGGCCGGTATCGTCCACTTCTTAGACCGCAATACGGTTATGATGGGCAAGCATCCGAGCCCTTCATCTGCACCACCGCCTTCCGCGCCGGTCGGGTCTTCAATCCGCTGCCCAAGGATTTGCATCCCACCGCAGATGCCCACCAGGGGTTTTGTTCGGGCATGTGCCAGCAGCGGCGGCACAAAGCCACGTTCGCGGAGGTAGCGCAGGTCGTGCAGGGTTTGCTTCGTTCCGGGCAGGATGATGACATCCGCCACAGCCACGTCTTCGGGACGTTCCAGAAAAGCCAGCGCCACAGACGGCTCCACAGCCAGTGCATCGAAGTCCGTAAAGTTCGACATCCACGGCAGGGCGATGACGCCAATGCGCAGCGGACGCTCCGGCGTATCCGCCAGGCCGCTCCAGACGCGGGCTGGGGTTCGGCGGTTCTCCAACGCCACGCTGTCTTCTTCATCGAGCTTGAGATCAGGTAGGTACGGGACGACGCCCACACATGGCCGCTGCGTATGCGCTTCAAGCATGGCCAGTCCCGGTTCGAGCAGCTTGCGGTCGCCGCGAAACTTGTTGATGACCGTTCCACGAATCCGCGTGCGGTCGGCTTCGTCAAGCAGCGCGAGTGTTCCGACAAGTGCGGCAAACACCCCACCCCGGTCAATATCACCTACCAGCAGGCAGGCAGCATTGGCCGCATGCGCCATGCGCATGTTCACAATGTCATAGTCGCGAAGGTTGATTTCTGCTGGCGAACCGGCCCCTTCAAGAATGATGAGATCAAACTGAGCAGCCAGCCGGGCATAGCTTTCCAGAACGCGCGGGAACAGTTCCCGCACCCGGAAGGTGAAATAATCGTGCGCCGTCATGTTACGCCACACCTTGCCCTGAACGACATACTGCGCCGTGTGATCGGATGATGGCTTGATGAGAATCGGGTTCATGTCAGTCGTAGGCGCTAGTTCACATGCTTCGGCCTGAAGCGCCTGCGCCCGGCCGATTTCTCCGCCGTCCGGCGTGGCCGCCGAGTTAAGTGCCATGTTCTGTGCCTTGAACGGAGCAACGCGCCAGCCCTTCTGCCTGAAGATGCGGCACAGCCCGGTTGTCAGCAACGACTTGCCCACATGGGATGCCGTCCCCAGCACCATCAGCGCCCGCGCCGACATGGTGAGAACCTCCTCTGTCTATAAACACACCTGTCCAGGTGCGTCCCGCAACATGGGCTGCCAAGTGGGACAACCGTACTTTTAGCCATGATGTCCACGGGGAAGCCAGCCTTCTATGCGGCAAAAAAGGCCTGCACGATGCACGGGGCCGTTTAGGGAACTAGCGCGGATACTCCGCTACTTCGGTGGCAACCGGACCCAGGTGAAAGACAAAACTCATCCACCCACCGCGTGACCGGTACATTTCCACTTGTACGCCAAACACTTCGGCCAGCAGGCGTTCGTTCATCACTTCTTCGGGCCGGCCCTGCGCCACACACCGCCCACCCTGCATCACCGCCACCCGGTCAGCGTAACGGGCAGCGGCATTGAGATCGTGGACGGCCATCACGATGGTCTTGCCTTCGCGGGCCAGCCTTCGGCACAGCTCGTAGGTTTCAAGTGCGTGCGCCACGTCCAGACTGGCCGTGGGTTCATCGAGCAGAATGGTCGGCGCTTCGGTCGCCAGGCTGCGCGCAATGAGTACGCGCTGCCGCTCTCCACCGGAAAGCTCTGTAACCAGCCGCGCGCGCAAATCCAGGATGTCGGTTTGGGCCATAGCCTGATCAATCACGGCGCGGTCGTGCGCGCCTTCCGGCTGAAAACGCCCCAGATGCGCATGCCGCCCCATAGCTACGATGTCACGCACGGTAAAGGCAAAATCTAGGTGTGTGTCCTGGGGCACGACGGCAACCCTCCGCGCGATTTCACGGCGCGACCACTGACGCATGTCACGCCCTTCCAAGGAGGCCGTGCCACGGGTCGGTGACAACAGCCCGGCGAGCAACCGGAGTACCGTTGTCTTCCCGGAGCCGTTCGGCCCGATCAGCGCCAGAAAGCTGCCTGGCGGCGGCGACAGGGAGACTTCGCGTACAATCGCCTTGCCGTTTACCTCAAACCACACGTCGTTGAGTTCAAGAAATGCCATAAAAGCTTCACACCGTGGCCGCCCACGTGCGCCGCGACCGGATGAGCAGGTAGAGAAAGAACGGCCCACCGACCAGCGAGGTGACGACACCCGGACGCAAGTCCGACAAAGACGCCAGACGGCACACCATATCAGCCACCACCAGAAAGGCCGCCCCGCCCAGAAATGCCGCTGGCAACAGACGGCGGTTGTCCGGCCCCATCACCAGACGTAACAGATGCGGCACAATCAAGCCGACAAACCCAATGGCCCCCACGGCCGAGACGGCTGCCGCTGTCACCAGCGAAGCCCAGACAATCAGGTTGCGGCGCAGCGCCGGCACATCAATCCCAAGCGACAGCGCAGATTCCTCGCCTGTCAGCAGCAGGTTGAGTTCCCGGCCGTGCAGCGCCAGCCAGACACTTCCCACCAGCGTCAACGGAAACACCAGCGCCACATGCCCCCACGAGCGCCCTTCAAAATCCCCCATCAGCCAGGACAGCATCTGCCGCCCGACTTCCCACTGGCGCAGGGACAAAGCCAGCACAAACGAAGTCAGGGCCGACACGATACTGCCCACAGCCACCCCGGACAGCAACAGGGTCGTGACCGACAGCCGTCCGCGCCCGCTTGATGCCAGAACATAGACGACAAACGTACAGCCAAGCGCGCCAATGAAAGCGCCCGTTGGGGCTAGCAGCATCGAGAAGGTCGTCGCGCCAAGATACAGCGCCGTCACCGCCCCAAAAGCCGCCCCCGCCGAAACGCCAATGATGCCCGGCTCGGCCATTGGATTGCGAAAAATCGCCTGCATCACAGCCCCAGTCAGTGCTAGCCCACCCCCGACCAGTGCTGCTGTCAGGACGCGCGGTAGACGTACCCACACCAGAACGGTTCGCTGCCACGCTGGATAGTCACCTTCGTTCCCTGTCAGTACATCCCATAGGATGCGCATCGCGCGCAGCGGCGGCACATTTGCTGTCCCCAAAGCAGTTGCCAGAATGACCACTCCGACCAGCAGTAGCACCAGTCCGGCTAACGTCCCTGCGTCACGGCGCGTCATGGCAACTTTTGCTGATTTTGCTGAAACCGTTCGGGATGTAGCGCCTGCGCCATGGCCCACGCTGCCCATGTGCTGTAATGCGAGTTGCAGAACAGCAGGCTTGGTGGCAATGTCACTACCCGGCCCGACCTGACGGCCCGCACGTCCTGCCATACCGGGTCATGTTCGAGTGGTTTTGGCGGAATGACCAATCGCGTACCAACCGCCCCATGGGCGCGGCCGCCGGTATCGGGTACAAAAATCACATCTGGGTCCATCTCAATGACGGTTTCAATGGTGATTTTGCCCCATTCCCGGATACCGGCTTCCCGCGCAGCATTGCGCGCGCCGGCTGCCTCAAGCAATTCGTCGGTGTAGGTGCCAATCCCGGCCGTGTAGCCATATCCGCTCCCGATGTAGAGCGCCCGTGGTGCAGGTGCGCCGACCACGATGCGGCGGATGGCGGCCAGTTGATGGTTCATCTCAGCAATGAGGGCTTCTGCCCGCGCCGGTTCGCCAACGGCGTTGCCAATAAGCCGGATGTTTTCCTGAATTTCGCTAATCGTATAACCACGGTTGATGCGTACGACACGCACACCGCCCAGCTCAAGCAACGACACGGTTTCTGCCGGACATGCAGCCCCCACGAAGACCACATCCGGTTCGAGCGCCAGAATTTGTTCAATCCGTATCGGATTGGACGCTACCCGTCCCGGAATCTGCGCCGTGCGGTCCAGGATATTGCACAGTCCCGGATTGTCGGCATCCTGGCTGAGCGCCAGAATCCGCTCCGGTGCAACCATGTCCATGAGGATTTCATTGACGTTGTATTCGGTTGAAATGATGCGTGATGGGCGCTGCGCTGCGGTGTTGTCGCTGTGGCGTGGCATTGAAAGCGCAGCTTTTTGCCAGGCAAAGCCGTACTTCCCGGCCAGCGCCGACAGCCCCAGCGTTAGTACCACCAGTCCTAGACTGGTTAGAAGTTGCGTCATAGAGCGCTTACCCTGATACCTTCTCGGCAACTGCCACCTGATCCACCACCGGGTTTGCCGAAGGCGGTTGCGTCAAATCACTCCGCTTCTCACTGCGCCAGACACCAGGTGAAGCCGAATCGAAGATGTGGCGGTTGAAATGCCGTGCCGCTAGCGCGCCGGGCGGCGGGAGATACTGCCCGGCAGCCAGCATGGCTTCGAGGTAGTCAAACACCGCCATCACGGTCACTTCATCGTTGATGGAGTGCAGCCAGACCGTTTCCCCGCCAAAGAGAATGAGGATGACGTTGGCCAGTGGGCACGGGCCCAGGCAGCCGGTGACTGTCAGGTGCACGCGCAACCGCAGCCCACGCCCTTTCCACTCGCGCTTGTAGGCGTCGAGCGGTACGGCTGGAACACCACGCTCCGTCTGCCCGCAGCAGCAGCCCTGGCAGACAAAGAGCTGCCCCTCGATGACGCGCAGCTCTTTGACAACGCCATCAGCGCGCACCACATCGAGGAAACGGTCTGGCGGCCTGGCTTCCATTTCGGCTACCACCTAGAACTGGAAGGCTACGCCACCACGCCCCACGACGCCCGGCGCCAGCCAGCCGTTTCCGGTGAAGAAGCGCCGGTTGAACATGTTTTCAACCTGGCCGTAGAAGCGCAGCGTCCGGTCATTGCCAACCGGAAGGGTGTAGCTGCCCATCACATCAGCTTTGACATAGCCCGGCACTTCAAACGCCCGCGACCGATTGACGGCAAACAGCGATGCATAGGTGCTGCTGTAGGCTGCCAGGTCAAAGTTGATATTGACGCGCTTCCCAAGTGCCTGATTGGCCACAAGGGTAAAGGTGTGTTCAGCAACACCAAAGACGCGGAAAAAGCCGCGTACAGACACATCGCGGTCCGTGCCGGCGCTAGTGTGGGTGTAGGAACCATTCAGCGTCAGCGTTGTTGTGGGACGCGCATTGAAGCTGACTTCAACGCCGCGTGAAATGCCGCCCGAACCGTTGATGTAACCCGAAGATCGCCCGTAAGGGTCGGTAGCCGGATTCAGTACGCCGCTCGAATCAAAGGCCGTAATCTGCACAACGCGGGTGTAAAAGCCGGTGATGCTGATTTGCAGCCGGTCGCGGAAGAAATACTGGTCCACTCCGGCATCAAACGAGTTGTACCGATCTGGGGCCAGGAACGGATCGCCATAAGGCGTGAAGTTGACCAGACCGGTGCGGGGATCGTTGAAAAAGCCGCCCCCGAAGCGTTCATAGAGCGCCGGCGCGCGATAGGCATTGCCCACGTGGGCGCGCAGCTTGGTCCTGGTTGTCGGGACAAAATACGAAGCCGAAATGTCCCCGGTGTAGGCCGTTGGCGGCGCTTTGAGCTGCACGTTGGCGTAGGCACTGGTCGTCCCGGTTGCTACAAACGTGGGCCGGTTCAACCGGAAGCCCTGCGTCCGTCCCGACAGGGAAAGCTGAAACCGGTCTTCAAGCAACCGAAACTGTGCCTGGAAGTAGCCGGCATGGGCGTTTTGGCTGATGTCGGTCTGTACATTCACTCGCCGCCGGGGATCAGGCAGACGGTTATCCTGCCGGTCAAAGTAGGCTTCGTGTTCAAACTCATAGCCGGCCGTGAAGGTGAACCGGCGTACCGGTTGCCAGTTGACCCGCGCATCCACGGTGTCAATGTCGCCGACATAGTTGAGAAAGTTGGAAGTGACCGGCTGGAAACCAAAGCCGCCAGGGCCGTTCTGGAAAACACGCGCTGTGTGAACTCGTTGCCATGCCACCCGGTAGCCTACCGTCGGGTTGATGGTGTGGCTGAAGATGACCGCCCCCATGGCAAAGTTGGACGACCGGCGGTTGTCCGGGTCCTGCCGGTTGGGGATGATGGTCGTATCTCCCCAGATGATCTGGGAGGGCGGCACACCGGCAATCAGCCGCCGCACCTGGTCAGCCGGTAGAAACCGCGCCGGAATGACGCCGACCGTGGGGAAGTTGGCCGCCGGAATGCCTGCCGTCGTTGGGCTAATCTGAAGAGCCACAAAGTCGTCTGAGGCGGTGACACGCCCGGTCAAAGAGATGTTGGGCGTAAAGTCATAGCGCAACATTCCCTGGACGCCGGTGCTGCGCGTGGGTGTCCAGCCGTTGACGCCGCGTGTGACGTTCAGGTGCATCGTGGCAAAACTGTACGTGAAACGGTCGCCAGCCAGCCCGCCTTGGAGCTGAAACCGTCCGCGAAACAGCCCCAAGCCGCCGCCTTCCAGTTGCAGGGAACCGGTTGTCGGTCCGCCGCCGGGATTCGAGACGATGTTGACGACACCGCCCGCGGCATTCGTTCCATAGAGCGACGAACCTGACCCGCGCAGAAACTCCACCCGTCCGAAATCCAGAAAGTTGAGGTTGGACATAAACGACGTGGCGTCGCCCTGCGTGGTTGAGGCATCACGGAATCGCAATCCGTCGTAGAGGATAGCCGTGGCATCTGGGCGCAATCCCCGCGTCCGAAGCTGGGTAAAAGCGCCTGGACCACCGTTGTTGAGAATCTGGATGCCCGGTGCAACACGCAGCACTTCGTAGAGGGCAAACTCATTGCGGTCGAGGATTTCCTGCCGGTCAATGACGGTGATGGCCTTGGAAACCTCATCTACGGTTTGGGGCGCACCAGCGGCCGTAACCACCACGACATCGGCAATTCCTTCCACTTTGAGGGTAATATCGGCAGCTTCGCCAGGTGTGACACGGCGCGTTGTCCGGGCAAAGCCGGAGGCTTCGGCCTCGATGAGGTATTCGCGTCCGGCTACGTTTTCAAAGGCATATTCGCCGTTGGCATTGCTGACCGTTGTCAGCCGAACGCTGACATCACTACCCTGAAGGGCCACTCTGGCATTGGGCACGGGGCTTCCCTGTTCATCCAAGACGCGCCCCCGAATGGCATTTGACTGGGCTGTGGCACTGCCAACAAGCAGTAGCCACCACATAGCACTGACAGCCAGGCAACGGAGTACGGAGTTCATGGCAGATGTTTTCCTTTCATTCTAAAACTAACTAAGAATTTTCCGAACTAGTCAAGACTGCCTGCCGCTGTTCCCCAAGCCAGCGCACCAGCAAGGCGACCAGGTGGGCGTTGGCAGCATCCTCGCGGACGGCAACTCGTATGTAGTGGTCGTCTAGACCGACGAAATCAGTGCAGCGGCGAATCAGCACGTGGTGCGCTTCTAGCCAGCGGGCCAAATCCGTCCCTGTGCCGCGTGGCAGGCGGATGAGCAAAAAGTTGGCTACGCTGGGAAACACCGTGCAACCGAGTTCTTCCAGGGCATGGGCAAAGGTACGCCGGGCGCACTCGGTACGCATGCGTGTCCGAGAAGCAAAATCTTCATCGGCCAGGGCAGCTTGGGCCGCTTCAAGCGCCGGCACGCCGACAGGCCAAGCGGCCGTCTGACGACGCAGCTCCTGCGCCAGCGGCGGGTAGGCGACAGCGACCCCCACGCGCAAGCCGGGCATCGTGTAGAACTTTGTCATCGAACGGAGGACAACAACGTTGGGCAGGTTGGCTGCCTTCTGAATCAGGGAGTTTTCAGGCTGGTAATCCACAAAGGATTCGTCTAAGACGACCCGCACGCTGTGCTGCGCCACAGTATGGATAAACTCCAGTAGGTGCTCCGGCGGATAGGCGACGCCGGTTGGATTGTGTGGCGTGTTGAGCACCACCGTATCCACGCGCGTTTCGCGGATGAACGGCCCAAGCTGCCTGAAATTGGGCTGAAAACCGTCTTCGGCGCGCAGCGGCCAGGTAACAAGACATGCGTTGACGGCCAGGAGCGCCCGGCGGTACTCCGTAAATGAAGGCTCCAGCAGCAGAACGCGCCGGGGACGCCAGATGCGCAAGGCGTCAAAGAGCAAGCCTGACACGCCATTGCCGACCACAACAGCCGCTGGATCAAGCCGATAGCGTTGTGCAAAGCTGGCGCGCAGTGCCGTGTCGTCTGGGTAATGTGTCCAGTCGGCCTGCGCCACGGCCGATTTGACGGATGCCGGCGGTCCCCAGGGGTTCAGACTGGCGCTAAAGTCGAGCACCTCCGCCAGCGCAATGCCCCACCGCTGCGCCGCCTCGAAAACACGTCCACCATGTACAAGTAACCACGGAGAAGGATTCATCGGAGCCCTCCTAGGCAGAAGATGAGCGCCGCCGCAAAGCCGAGCCAGGAGACCCGGGCTACAAGCCGCCGCGCCGTTTCAACAGCGACTATATCCAGCGGACGGAGAGCTTGACCGAGAAAAGGTGTGACGTAGGGAACGCCGGCGTAGGTGTTTCGTCCGCCCAGGCGGACGCCGAGCGCCCCGGCCATGGCGGCTTCGGGATGCCCGGCATTGGGGCTGGCGTGGCGGTGGGCATCCCGCCACCACGTCACCAGCGCGCCGCGCCAGTCTGCGTCGCCAAGCCCGGCGGCAATCACCAGCAGCAACGCCGTCAGCCGCGCCGGAAGCCAGTTGGCAAGGTCATCCAACCGCGCTGCAAACTTGCCAAACCAGAAGTAGTGTTCGTCCTTGTGGCCGATGCATGAATCAAGGGTGTTGATGGCTTTGTAAGCCAGCGCCGCCGGAACGCCCCCCACGGCCAGGTAGAACAAAGGTGCGATGATGCCGTCCGAGGCGCTTTCGGCCAGCGTTTCAACCGTTGCCCGGCAGACTTCGCTTTCGCTGAGTTCGGCTGTGTCGCGTCCGACAATCCGTGCAACACGCGCCCGTGCGCCTGGCAGGTCGTGGTTGAGCAAACGATTTACGACGGCAGCAGTTTCATCCAGCAGGTCCTTAGTAGCCAGCGTCGTGGCAGCCAGATACACCATGACCATGGCACCAAAGGTTGGCGACCAGGCGCACAGGCTACGCAAAGCCAGCCAACTACCACCGTAACTGAGCCCCACCAGCGTCAGCGACAACACGGCCCCGGCAAGAAACAAGCCTACCGGTCCTGTCGCTAGCGGGCGCAGAGCTCGTTCACCAGCAGCAATGAAGCGCCCCATCCAGCGTACGGGATGCGGTAGCCAGGGCGGATCGCCAATGAGGCGATCAAGAGTATAGGCAGCAATGAGAAACAGCGGCGACATGAACACTTCCAGGGCTTATTTGGCCCAGTTGGGCCAAGCCAGCCAGGCAAAGCCTTGGCAACTTCAGTCGCACGCACTGGAAAGCAAACAGACGAAGAACCTGCGCCCGAAACGGACGCCGGTCGGCAGACTGTTGGCCGCGCAGCTCCTTCCGCGAGAAGCTTTCCGTGCGCGTGGCTTTGGGCAGGTCTCCTGACTTCGCCGTTTCGCGCCGCGCCTTCCCACGCTGGTGCGCAGTGGCTTATTGAGGAAATGGCGCGAAACCTGATGTTGGCGTCACAGTGGCGGGACCGTGCGGGATTCGCACCCGCTTCCCTATTCTCCCGTTCGCCTGCGAAAGGCAACGGGCACCCAAAACCAAAAGAACCTTACTCTGTAGGCAAACTATATCCTGAAACAGACAGACGCAAGTGCCAGATTCGGCGGTGAGCGGCCTGCGGCGAGAGGACGCAGACACCCCTTCCATCAGGGGCACACCTCAGAAATGCTCCAAACTTCAGCGAACGGTTGGCATCAGAGACCGGTCAAGCGGTCGGCGATGTATTCGCTTTCGGCTTCTGGGGCGGGAACCTCAGCCGCCGGACGAACTGGCGGCAAGGCCTTTCCAGGATTGCCGTAACGATTGAGCTGTTGACCGCTTGCCGCGACAGCATAGACAGGCTGCGTCGGGGCAGTCGGCGCCGGCAGAACGGCCTGTTCGCGCACCAATTCCGCCTTGCCACGGTGCTTGAGCGCCTCGATGAGAAAGTTCTCAAACATCCGCCGTCCATCCCGGCTTTCGTTCCGGTGCTCCCACGGGCTAGGCAGCTTGCGCCAGTCCTCGAATGACTTTTCAAGGTGAAACTGCACGCCATAGAGCAACTGCCCATCTCCACGCTTGACCATAATCTGGTTGCGGGTCAACTCGCTTTTGGCCAGCAAGGAAAATCCGGGCGGTACGCGCTCCAGCATCAGCCCGTGATTCTGCCACACCCGCAGTGTGTTTTTCGGCAACCGCCGCCCGCGTTCGGTCAAAATGCCGGCAAACAGCGGGTCCTGTGGGCGCAGAACATGGATGAGGTAATACTGGTACTCCCGCATCCGCTCGGTGCGTTTTTCCCACGGGTTCAAGCCGTCCAACGTCACCACCCGCACACCGAACGCCTGTCCTATGATCTGGTGTCCCCCACAGATGCCCAACACCGGGATTGTTGTGCGCCGAAGAAAGGACTCCAAGTTGGCAATCAGTTTTGGATTGTACAGATCGAAGTCACGCAACGTGCCGCTGAGAATAATGGCATCAGGGTCAAAATCGGCGACCCTAGCATCTGTCAGCTCATTGAGCCGGATGACCAACCAGTGTGGCTTGATGACCAGGTTGTTGATGTTCTGGGTGATGTTTCCGATGGCAAATCCGGCGATCTTGCGTTCTTCAGCAATCCACGCCTCGGCATCAAAATTGGGTTCGTCTTTTGCCTTCTCGCTGAGGTCAGACATGCAGGCGATGAGATTATCCAGCACGAGCACCCGCATGTACTCAATGCGTTGCACGATAGGCTCGAACTCACAGTAGTTTTTCCACTGTCGCGCCATAGAAACACAGTCCTTTCCCCCTTACGGGGACGCCGTTGGGAACGATAGGCAGCACACATCAAACGGGACGTGCTTACCGTAACGAACCCACCGAAGGTTTGTCAAAATGCATCTACTCTCTGCACTCTGAAAGCATGTGGGATTGCACGTCCGCCCCTCTGCCGAGTATCGTGCTAATATGTGGTTTGCCATAACGCCCCTCCTTGGCTCAAAAACCTGAACCCGTTTCAAGATAACGCACCATGGTTGCTTCTGTCACCGTACCTGATGCTGCTTCCACAACGGCCGAAACGTTGCTGCAAGACGCGCGTGCCCGCCGGGCTACCTTTCCAGATGACCAGTTCCACGGTTTTACGGCCGCCTTGACCTTCCGTGAAGGCAGCCATACCTTCACCGGCTGCATGAGCTTGAAAACCGTTCACGACATCACCTTTGACCTTCCCGGCGTCAGCCACGAAAGCCTGGAGTGGCTGCGCGGGGTATTGGCAATGAACATTGCGCACCGGCTGGAGCGCAGCGGGGGGATGCCCGTGCCGACCAACTATCCCGTATTCATTGCCGAAGGCCAAGAGAATGCCCTAGGGGTCAAAATCGTGTTTGAGGGCGACCCGCTCAGCTCTAGCTACCGGATTCAGGACGGCATCATCACCGAAGTCTGCCGGCAAATGCACGGTTCACGCTTCACCATTACCACGCTTGATGTGGTCACTACCGAGGATGGACGCAACCTACCTGAACATTACGTCGTGACCTACTTTGATCCCGAAACCGGCCGTCTTTCGGGTGTGGCCCAGTACACAGAACGGTATAAACCCGTTGGCGGTATCTACCTGCCCACCTTCATTCGCGTTATCGAAACCAACCAGGAAGGCATCACGACGGTTCGTGCCGTCGAACTCCACGACCTCACCTTGCTGTCGAACTAACCTCGTATGACCCTTCGCGAACGCCTGCTTGCCGATCTGACCGCAGCGCTGAAAACCAAGGATACCGCCCGCCTCGAAGCCTTGCGGATGGTGAAGGCTGCGCTTCAAAAAAAGGAAATTGAAGTGCAGCATCAGCTTGACGATGCGGAAGTCATCGCCCTCCTTTCAACCCTCATCAAGCAACGTCGTGAAGCTGTGGAATCCTTTACCAAGGGTGGGCGGGAAGACCTGGCAGCTAAGGAACAAGCCGAACTAGAGCTTCTAGAAAGCTATCTGCCAGCAGCAGTGAGTGCTGATGAGTTAGAGCATATCGTAACAAGCACTATTGCCGAGACCGGTGCCAGTTCGCCCAAGGACATCGGCCGGGTTATGAAAGCTGTTATGGCCAAGCTAGCCGGACGCCGCGCCGACGGGAAAGCTGTCAATGACCTGGTGCGCGCCAAACTCTCCGCGTAGCGCCAAATTCTACGAAAGGCTGGCAACAATGAACGACCCAGCGGCCTCTAGCGCATGCCACCTCGTTGTGGACAGTTTGACGGAGGGCTTTGCTCGGCTCGTGCTCTACGACAATGATCGAGTGTATTTTGACTGTCCGAGAAGCTTGCTTCCCGCTAGGCTGCGCGAAGGCGATCACCTGCGCGTGACCTTCACGCTTGATGACGACGCCCGCTTACGCGCCCAAGCAGAAGTCAGAGCGCTGCTCCGCGAACTGACCCAGGGACAAGACCCAGACCAAAAAGATTTCTATCTTTGATGGGGAAACCACCGTGGTGACCTACCGTGACGCCGGCGTAAACCTGGCGGCGGCTCATGAGGCCAAGCGCCGCATCCGCCACCTGGCACAAACAACGTTCAATGCTCAGGTGCTCAGCGACATTGGCAGCTTTGGCGCACTGTTTCGCCCGGCGTTTGCTGGTGCAACTGACCCGGTGCTTGTAGCCAGCGCCGACGGCGTTGGAACAAAGCTCAAAATTGCCTTTCTGACCGGCATTCACCACACCGTGGGTTACGACCTCGTAGCCCACTGCATCAATGACATTCTCGTCCATGGAGCGCGCCCGCTGTTTTTCCTCGACTACATTGCTACCGGCCAGCTTGCCCCCAGTATCGTGGCTGCAGTTGTAGACGGACTGGCCCGGGCTTGCCGGGAGTTCGGCTGCCCGCTTATCGGCGGCGAAACAGCCGAAATGCCCAGTTTCTACGGCGACGGCGAGTATGACCTCGCCGGCTTTATCGTCGGCTGGGTAGACCGCCCACATATCATTGACGGCACGACAATCCGCCCTGGTGACATCGTACTCGGGCTGCCCTCAGTAGGCTTGCACACAAACGGGTATAGCCTGGCGCGGAAGCTGTTTTTCGAGATCGCCCGCTACGAAACCGATACACAGGTTGAAGCCCTGGGCTGTACGGTGGCCGAAGAGCTCCTCAAACCACACCAGTGCTACCTGCCGGCGCTCGAACCCCTGCTGGGTAGCGGACATGTGAAGGGTCTGGCGCACATTACCGGCGGTGGTCTGCTCGACAACCTGCCCCGTATCCTGCCCGCAGGGTGTGCGGTTGAAATTCGGCGCGGGAGTTGGCCCATCCTGCCGGTCTTTTCCCACCTCGTCGCACTAGGTCAACTTCCTGAAGAAGAAAGCTACCGAGTATTCAACATGGGAATCGGTATGGCGCTGGTTGTGTCCGAAGACGACGCCGATGCCGTTTCACAGAACTTTCGCGCACGCGGCTATGAAGTGTTCACGATTGGACAGATCATTGCCGGCGACCGGACAGTGCGGCTGACCTGAGCCAGATAGGAGCAACGCGCCAGGGCCTGGCAGTGGAGGTGTTTCAATGCCCTTGCATCCACAAGCTGAAGCTTTTCTCAACCAGATGGCGGCGCTGGGCAATCCGCCCATGTGGACGCTAACGCCAGAGCAGGCGCGGGCGTCATTTCTTGCGCTACGGGCGCTGGCCGGACCGCCAGAACCCGTGGCCCGCATCGAGGAACGGCGCATTCCGGGTAGCCAGGCTGAAATTCCCATTCGCCTGTACGCGCCGACGAGCGACTGGCCGTTGCCCATCACGCTCTACTTTCACGGCGGCGGGTTCGTCATTGGCAATCTCGACAGTCACGACAACGTCTGCCGTATTCTGGCCAACCGGACCCCGACGATAGTGATCTCAGTGGACTACCGGCTGGCTCCGGAACATCCCTTCCCGGCAGCCCCTATTGATGCTTACGACGCCCTGCAATGGACGGCTGCACACGCGGCCGAACTGGGCGGCGATCCGGCGCGGATTGCCGTTGCAGGAGACAGCGCCGGCGGCAACCTCGCCACCGTGGCGGCCCTGATGGCGCGCAATCGCAAGGGCAAGCTGCCGGTGTTCCAGTTGCTGGTCTACCCTGTGACCGACGCTACCCACAGCCAACCGTCGTATGAGGCTTACAGCGAAGGCTACTTTTTGACCAAAGAAGCCATGCAGTGGTTTTTGCGGCACTATGTTCCGGCTGACCAAGACAAGCGACATCCCTACCTCTCGCCGCTTTTTGAAAAAGACCTGTCCGGGCTGCCTCCGGCGCATATTATCGTGGCCGAGTATGATCCTCTGCGGGATGAAGGCATAGCGTATGCCCGGCGTCTTGAAGCCGCCGGTGTGACCACCTCGGTTTCCTGCTATGCCGGCATGCTGCACGGCTTTTTCTCACTGACAGGCTTGTTTGATGACGCTGCCCGCGCCCTCGACGAATCGGCAGCCGCGCTGCGCCGGGCCTTCGGTACGCTGTCATGACGCACTGGTGGCAAAGTCTTCTGAAAGACATCCATTCACCACACCACTTCTGGGCGGAACAGGCGCTGGCGCGGCAGGCCAGCCTGGTCAAGCCACCGAGCAGTCTCGGCCGGCTGGAAACTCTGGCAGCCCAGATGGCTGCCATTCAGGCGACGGAAACCCCACAGGCCCGGCCGCGGGCCATTGTGGTCTTTTGCGCCGACCATGGCATCTGCGCCGAGGGCGTCAATGCCTTTCCACCACAAATCACCCATCAGCACTTGCGCAACTTCATCGGTGGTGGCGCAGCCATTGCCGTTCTTGCCAAACTCACCGGCAGTGAACTGGTCATCTGCGATGTCGGCGTGGACGCCGATGTTTCACACCTGCCCGGTATCCGGCACAGCAAGGTGCGCCGTGGAACGCGCAACTTTGCCCAAGAACCGGCCATGACGCCGGCGGAGTGTGACGCCGCTATGCACGTCGGTTACACAACAGTGTGCGAACTCCGTGAACGAGGCATCCGGGTCGTAGCCATTGGTGAAATGGGCATTGGAAACACGACGGCTGCGGCTGCCGTCACCGCAGCCTTGACCGGCAAGCCACCGGAAGTTGTCACAGGTCGCGGCAGTGGGCTTTCTCCAGAAGGTGTTGCCCACAAGGCGGCTGTCATTCGGCGCGCCCTTGAACACCACCGCCCCGCCCCACACGCTCCGTACGACATCCTTGTGAAGATTGGCGGCCTTGACCTAGCAGCTATGTGCGGGGCATTTCTGGGTTGCGCTGCCGGTAGACTGGTAGCCGTTGCTGATGGATACGTTTCGACGGCAGCCGCAGCCCTTGCCGTCGCCCTGGCGCCGGCAGCACGCGAGTTCATTGTGTTTGGGCATCGTTCGGCCGAGCCGGGGCATCAGGTTCTGCTGGACATGTTGGGAGTAACGCCACTCTTGCAGCTTGATCTGTGCCTGGGCGAAGCCAGCGGCGCTGCTTTAGCACTTTCAATCCTTGACGCCGCATGCAGCCTGCACGTAGGCATGATGACATTTGCCGAGGCAGAAATGGATGTAGGGTAATGCAACCAAAACCAACCGATAGCGAGCCAGAAGTATGAACCATCCCGGCCCGGACTCTCCATCGTCGCTTGTAGGGAGCATCATTGACAACAAAGTTCGGCTGGAAGCTGTCTTAGGGCAGGGCGGCATGGGCACAGTGTACCGCGGCCGTCACCTCCTACTGGATCGGACGGTAGCTGTCAAAGTGTTGCACCCGGAAATTCTGACGGTTGAAGGCTCGCTTGAACGCTTCTTCCGGGAAGCGCGCATGGCAGCGGCCACCGAACACCCTAACATCGTCACCGTCTATGATTTCGGCAAGCTCCCCAACGGCGGTGCCTATTTGGTTCTGGAGTTTGTTGAGGGCAAGAACTTACGTATCCTCTTGCAAGAACAAGGGGCGCTGCCGCTTTCGCTGGCCCTGCCCATCCTGCGCGAGGTCTGTGCTGCCGTTGAGTTTGCCCATCGCCGCAACATCATCCACCGTGATCTTAAGCCGGACAACATCATGCTCAAGCGGCGGGATGACGGCAGTGCCACGGTCAAGGTTCTCGATTTCGGGCTGGCTAAAACCGTTGAAGATGCCGAGACTTCGTCGAGCATCACGCGCACAGGCGAGTTGGTCGGCACACCAGCCTACATGTCACCCGAACATTGCAGCGGCGAGGACCTGGATGCGCGGTCTGACCTCTACAGCTTAGGTATCATTGCCTATGAGATGCTGGCCGGGCAGCCGCCATTTCGCGGTCGAGTCGCTGCCATCCTCACCGCCCAGATTCAGAAGCCGCCACCGCCACTACGCGCAATCAATCCCAACGTATCTCCGGCACTGGAAGAAGCTGTCCTGGCAGCCCTTGCCAAAAAGCCCCAGGACCGTCCGTCTGCAGTTATTGAGTGGTGGAAACGTCTCGAAGCAGCTTATGTGGCGACCTACGGCACGCTGCCTAGCCCGGTTATTCCTCTTTCTCTCCCAACACCCACACCGTTCAAGGCGCCGGAGACTCGGGTTACCGCAGTGTTGGAAGGAAACTCTGCCCAAGATGCTAAGCAGTCTGCCCAACCTTTTTCTCCACAAAGCACGGTTGAAGGGACCGTTCTCCTTGAAAATCCCGCAGGCTTTGACAGGCAGACTCCCTTGCCGCATCTGAGCCAGCCTGCTGTGCCTTCTCCACCCAGAGTTAGCACCGGCACATTAGCTATCAGCGCTGCGCCGACACCCACACCGCCGGACACAGCCACGCTTCAAACAGTGGCCGTGAAGACGCCTCAGGCGCGCGCAAAGTTACCCTGGCAACTAGGCATTGTGGGGGGCATTTCAGCAGCCCTTATCCTTGGAGGTTTGGCTGCAACAAGTTGGCTGCGCCCGACCGCCGTGCCAACTCCTGCGCCAACTCTCCCCAAGGAAACTCCTACCCTGGTAGAAAAACCAAATGTTACACCACCACCCCCAACTACCCTGCTCCCGGCGGCTGACCCCACTACCACGCCAGATGAACCCCTCGTGGAGGCACCTCCCCCGAACGCACCACCGGCAGCCAGACCTGTCGTGGGGGCGCCGGCCCGCCGCCCAAAGGCAACCGACAAAGTGCAGGAGAGCGCTACCCGCCCCTCCCGCAGTATGCCGGAAGAAACCAGCAGCCTGCCTGATCCAGTGGTGCGCCCGACCCGGCCACCGGCCGAGATACCAGCCCCTCCACCGTCGCGACCACCTGTGGAAGCCACGCGCACAGAGCCGCTGCCCACACCTCGCGCAGAACCCAACCCTGGAAGCATGCGCGCTCCAC
>Ga0308400_1000007_pt1 | contig 93151 bp, 74 predicted proteins | sample HotsprSampOS1265_FD_203451 | JGI IMG/M metagenome (GOLD analysis project Ga0308400, IMG submission 203451) | Hot spring phototrophic mat microbial communities from Octopus Spring, Yellowstone National Park, Wyoming, United States - 20060914_OS12-65 ...
CCAGATAGGGACGCGCCAGATCGGGGCGGCCCATCCGCCGCAATGCCCACCCATAATTCCCGGTCTGTGCAGCAGCACTGTAATACTCCCCAGCAGCCCAATAGAGCTTAACCGCCCGATTGAGCAGATCGGTCGCCTGGGGTAAATCGGTTGCAATCAGTGCTTTACCGCGTGCAATCAACGCATCAGCTTCAGCTTTCAATTGAGCGGGATCAGTCATCGTTCGCCTCGAGTGATCGTCATACGCTGGCGCCGAGGTGGGCGTTGTGGGCCAAGAGAAGCCAGCTTCGCGCCAAGTTGCTCCAGACTTACCAGATTATGTACTGGTAGAAAGTCATCAACAAATGGGAGGGCCGCCTGCATCCCCACCGTCAACGGTTCATAGCCGGGTGTGCCCAGCAGCGGGTTCAACCAGATCAGGCGGTGACACGAACGCTGCAAGCGATCCATTTCGCGGGCCAATAATTCTGGATCGCCGCGATCCCAACCATCGCTAATCAGCAATACAACCGGACCCCGCCCAAGCACCCGTCGCCCCCAGCGAAAGTTAAACTCTTTAATTGCCTCACCGATGCGAGTACCACCACTCCAGTCAACAACATGCTTACTCACGGCATCGATGGCGTCGTCAATATCTTTGTGTCGCAACTGACGGGTAATGCGGGTAAGACGGGTACCAAAGACAAATGTTTCGACATTACCCAGACCGGCTGAGATGGCGTGGGCAAACTGGAGCAAAATCCGTGAGTAACGCTCCATACTCCCGGAAATATCACAAATCAGCACCAATGGTCGCGGTTCGGTGCGGATGTTGCGCCACGACAACTCTAGCGGTTCACCGCCGAAGCGCCAACTTTGCCGCAGGGTGCGACGCATGTCGAGGAGCCGACCGGCACGATCTGGCCGTCGCCGTCGGGTACGACGAGGTTGAATGTGCCACTCCATGCGGCGAATCAATTCTTTGCACGCCTGTACCTCTTCCCAGGTAAACTGAGCGAAGTCTTTGGTGCGTAATGCCTCATCACGACTGAAGGTCAGTTGGATCTCGAACTCTTCTCGTTCCTGGCCTTCAGCCGTATCTTCATCATCAGCCGTCGGTTGGCGGCGCGGTAATCGTAACTGACGACGCGGGATTTTGACCTGCGGGAGCAGCATCTGCATCATCTCGCGCTCGAGATCGATGCCGAGCGCCTTCTTCCAAAAAAACTCAAAGGCAACATCGAATAGCGGCAGGTCTTCGCGACGTAATACCAGGATACAGCGCATTGTAGCACGCAAATCTTCCCGCTGTAGCAGACCAACGTGCTCAATAGCCTCGATCAGTTCGATAATCTGACCAGGACTGACCGCAATCCCCATTTCACGTAGGAGATAGCCAAAACTAACGATGTGGGTTAGCAGGTTACTGCTCATAGGAGTTTCTTGGCTTGCAGCGGGCTATCAGCTCACCATAATTGTCATTTATCTTATCCTACCATAAATATGATGTGCCATCCATGGCGAACTCAGCGTGTATATGACAAATGCAAGGCTGGTAGTCTTCCTTCCTCATTTTCCTCCTGTTCCTTACCTTCCTACAGTGATCAGAAGGAGTAAGCGTCCAATCTTCCCATTCATTGGCAAGGTGGGTGCTACACCCGATGTGTCGGTAGCAGGCAACCGGATATTCTTATTACCGGGCAAGTGAATGCAATCCTCGTGTAGAATTTTTAAGATATTATCTCAGATTGGGAACAACTATTTTACCCATCCGTAAACGTTCTCTCGTACAGCGTAGCCCACATTAGATTAGCCTCGATACTGCTCTGCCTGTAGATTAACCATAATCCCGGCCAGGATGAAGAGTGATCCTAGCGCCAACGACCAGGTAACTTCTTCACCGTACACAAACGCGCCGATCAGTGCAATCAACGGCAGACGCAAGAAGTCGAGTGGCACCACAACCGTTGCATCGGCCAACCGCAACGCTCGTGCCATACAGTAGTGTGCAGTAAGCGCCGATACCCCCACGGCAATAACCCAGGGCCAACTAGCCGGTGAGGGAATTGTCCATGATCCCATTGCCGGAATCAAACCGAGTGGTAACTGGATGAGCGTCATATAAAACAGAATTGCCAGTGGTGACTCGGTACCAACCAGTTTCTTGGTCAGTGTGTGAGCAGTTGCATAGCCGAACGCGGCTAATAGCACGGCCACTGCTGCCGGATGGACAATGCTGACTCCTGGGCGCAATATGATCAGCGTACCGATGATCCCCAATATTACTGCAAGTAACCGTACCCGCGTTAAATGTTCACCCAACAACACAACCGCCAGCAATGCCGTCCATAACGGCACAGTAAACTCTATCGCAAAGACTTCAGCCAACGAGATGAAGCCCAGACCGTAGAACCAGCCAAACTGTCCACCAAAATGGGCAACATTCCTTACCAGATGGAGTGGTAACCGCTGTGTACGGAGTTGGGCTGTACCGCCGTAACGAAGCACTACCAGTGACACTAATGGAAGCCCGATCAGGCTACGAAAGAAGAGAATTTGAAAGGTGGACAATTCGGCAGCCAGCTCACGCCCGCCTACTGCCATCGTACTGAATGAGACAAGTGCGCCAGCCATCCAGAACGCTGCGCGCCAGGTAGAATTGAGACGCTGAAGAAATACCGTATGCATGTGTCTTCTGCACAGTCATTAATGAAATAGGTGATAGCCGGAGGTTCACCGCTGGAAAGAATACTACCCGATCGCCTCACCATTCTCCATCTTAGGTGTTTCGGTTAGCTCGCGGTAAAGCTGCACGACCGCATCATCCCGTCTACGTCGCGGATTGATCCCGGTGGCCGAGAGATAGCGCTGGTAGGCCCGCTGCATCTCTGTCGGCAATCCGAGACGTTGCCCGGCGCGCAAAAGCCTGCTTACGACTGCGGCTGCCCTCGGCTCATGTGCCAGGACGCGCTGACAATACTGTAAGCACTGCTGATCGTCACCACGGGCAAACGCCTCTGCTGCTAACCGTTCCCCGGCAATGACCACTTTACTGAGCAACTGTGCACCACGTTCAGTTGCCCAATCCTGCGCTCCGACCACACCGTCCATGTACGGCCCATCGTACAGTTCGAGCACGTACTGGTACAACGAAAGCGCAACATGGATACCCTGCTCATGAGCCGTTCTGGTTGCCAGATCGAACGTTCGCTCCAGGATGTCGGCATCGCTCTGGTAGAGATCGGGGTTCAGCGCACAACGTTGCCGGTCGGTGTAAAGGAGATTCGTCGCTAATTCCTCTCCACAAAGCTGTTGCAGAAGTTGACGCAACGCGGTGAGGGTACGGGCAAAACTGCTCGAGCTGGCTGTACCTCCCCAAATCGCCTCGGCGATCTCGCTCCGTGTTGCTCCCTCGGCGCCACAATGCACCAGGTAGGCGAAGATCCCCTGCACCTTTCTGCCACCGGCCCGTCCGCCCTCGCTCTGCCCCCATTCGTCTGCCTTGATCTGCCGACTGTCGATAAAGACCTGAAAGTCGCCTAGACAACGCACGTAAACGCCGCGAAACGGACGAAGTTCAACCGATAGACCACTGATTTCACCGATTGTGATCAACGCTGTCCGCGCCTGTTCGGCTAGTGCAGGATCATCGAGCAAGCGCCGCAGATAGGTCAATGCACGTTTACCGTAATGGGTAAGCAGAATTGTCGTCGCATGTTGACGTACCGCTGGATCGCTGTGATTTAGCAAGGGCAGGTAGAGAATGACCGGATGAGACATATTCTTTACTCACTTACTTCTTCATTATCCAACGCTAACCGACGAACGACATTAATCGAGGGATCAATCTGGAGTTCGCCATGCTCATCAAACTCAACCAACAGGATTTCACGACCTTCACTCATCATACTCTCCCGCACCCGACCGGCGCCGTAAGGCATGCAGATAATGCGGTCACCCGGCTGAAAACGTGTTTCGCCGGTTGATTCACGAAGTGGCCGCGGCGGACGGCCCGGCGCCGGTGACGGAGCATGCCCCCGTCGCTGTCGGAGACGGGCCAGTATCGCTTCGGGATCGGGAAGAGGTTCTGCTGATGGGGTAGAGGATGGTGGCTCTGGTGGGGCTGGGGTTCCCTGACGCTCAGGTGAAAGTTGACGACTATTTGGCCTGAGAGGGCGCTGATAAGGAGCGTGTTGTGGTTCCACCGGGCGTTTATCCGCTGGTGGCTGGTCAGACAGCGGTTCGGGATGCGTAGGCGTCTGTGCCGGTGGTGCAGGTATTGGTACCGGTGGTTCAGCCACACGCACGGTCGTTTCAGGTTGTGGTCTACTGGTCGAAGATACCACCGGCATCGCTACTGCGACATCAGTTTCACCTCCCAGGACAGCCAGTAACCAATCCATATCGGTGCGTGCCAAGACTTCAAATAATGGATCACTGCGCTGATCAAGGGCTACATCGTAAGCCAGAGGTAAGATTGCTTCGATCTGATCGTACAACCATTCAGCCAGCCCATTTCCATTCGGTTGGGAATCAATGAAATAAAGACGCTGCGTTTCCGGATCGTAAGCAGGCACACAATCCTCCAACCGCGCCAGCGTCGTTAATGCGATGGCCGCTGCACAAGACCAGCCAATCTGTTGACCAATAACCTGGAGAGGGCGTGTAAGATGCACCCACACTGCCAAACTGCGCCACTGCTGCGAGAGTGGTTCTGGTAGCGTGCGCTCTTGCGCCGGATTGCGCCCGATCTGTTCACGGTAGGCATAGGTCTGCTCTTCAATCAAAACTCGGCCCCAGCTCAGCTTCAGCCCGCGTCCTGCACCGGTACGCCGCAATTCACGTTGCGCCCACTCTTCAAGAATCTGCACCTGACAGGAACGAAGGGGAAGCGTGCGTCTTCCATCTTGACCGGTCAACTGTAGAGTTCCCTGATCTTCGTCCAGGCTCACCACTCGTACCCCACCACGTAATGGTGGCAAAGCTGCCATTGGGTGTGCCCAACGGTTGGCAAGTGATGGATCGACCGTTCCGTACTGCTGACCCTGAGCATCGAGCAACCTGAGCAGCTCCATCCCGGCTGCGTGCAATTCGAGTAGAATGTACGGATCGCTCTGCGTAGTGGGTAACCAGACGGGTGGCGTATCAGGCAGACGACAAAGGGAACCTTGGGCGGTGAGCCGGTCCACGATTGGTTCGAGTTGCCACTGCCGAATTTCATCTTCGCGTAGCGGTTGTTCGCTGGCTGCACATACCAGATGTAGCGCGACAACAAACGGATTGATCGTTACTGTCGGCCAGACCGGTGGCCGTAAGAGCGGCCAGGTTGTCAGATCGGTCACCGCCAGCCGCTGTAGAGCTGGTTCTGCCATCCCACGCCCCAGCAGTAAAATCACCAGAGCGGCGCCGCTATTCAGTGCTGCCTGCAAAGTTGCAGCTCCTACATCAGCGCCGGTAACAATGTGAACGTGTGCGGGTAATGGTTGGACACCCACACTGACCCGCTTCTGCGCGAACATCGGGCGCAGGATACCGACTTCAAATGGCGTTGTTAGCAGATGAACGCTGGCGCCAGCGTTGAGGAACGCTTCGGTCAACGTTGCAAGGTCGCGTTGGCGCTCGCCACTGCTCTGCCAGAGTGCTAGCGTCGTCGGTGAACGTGGTAAATCCTCGGCTGCGCTCAGCCGCCATTCACGGCCACTGAGAAGCTGAAGTGCGACTTCTGCGCCTTCAACCTGCGCCAGACTTCCACCTAGCAACAGGGGGTGAGGGGTAAGTCGGGCAGCTCGTAAGAGGATCATCATCAGATGACCGGCTGCCATCCCATAGTATACATGGAGATCAGCGACTGCGATCAACTGTAATTGCTGCCAGAAGAAGCGCCAGGCGCGGTCGTGAAAGCGTAGCAGATGGCTATGCAATTCGGGCAGCGTAGTAATGACCAGCCGTGCGGTCGGCGCCAGCCGCCGTCGGTCGCCAACGGTTGCGGCAATGGTTATCACCGGACGACAATGTTCAACCATTGCCATCGCTTCGCGTTCGTGGAGAAGTGCCTGAGCGGGATCGGAGACAACGAGTAATGCAGTAGCCGACGGTTCATTGCGTAGGAAATCGAGTATCAGGAGATGCAAACTGGCGCGACTCAGCATCCCACTTCCTGTGATCGCAAATGGGGCTCTCCGGCGCAGTGCAGCCAGAGCAATTGATTGAGCCTGGAAGAAAGAAGTACCGATAACGCGCACCCATGCTTCTTGTAATGCCTGATCAACTGCCAGGTGACTGATGCGCACGCCAAGACTCGCCGGAAATGTCTGCAAGGCGATGAGCGGCGACGGTGAGCGGCTAGTATGCGAAGCCAGTTTGCGCAGAATGTCGATCAGGTCATTCATAGCTATGATCATAACACGAGCGTGCGAATACGTGAATGTCTGCGTATTGTATAACGGGGTGTTTCAAGGTTTTCATCTTCAGCAGAGAGGAGGAGAGAGGCGTGAAACGAGTACAGCAGTGTGCGTAGTGCGTAGCAGCGCAGCTTTTAGTGATCTGCGGTCAGGTCCCGCGTTTGTGCGCCGATGATAGCCGTTATCACGTTGTAGGAGCAGGTTCCCAACTCGCCTCAGATAGTGTCTGCTTACCACCTGATTAGCTGGTCAACCATTGCCACCACAATCGGGTAAATATCCCGCCGAGTTCGCGCATACGCTGCCAGCGGAGTTGCATTTTTCGCCAGGGTGACGCAATCCGGTCTTCGAGCTGATCGAGGTGCAGTGCCAGAATGGTACGAAATAAACGATGCCCGACCGATACGTCCGGCGGCACGTGATTGGCCGCCCATTCCAACAGAGCCGCATGCGCTGCCCGCGCCGCGACCAGTGCTTGCCGCTGGCGTTCACGTGGTGCACGACGGGCCTGCATCACGGCTACTTCCTGGCGGGCGGCAAAGAAGTGCAACAGCAATGCACTGATCGTCCATTCAGCAATGTCGGCGCTGAGCGTTGATCGGTTACAACCCGCAGCATCCTGCGCATTGGTAAGCGGGTGTTCGCTGTTGGTCAGCAGATCGAGTGCGGTATGCAGGATTTCTAACCGCTGCTCGCAGTGCGGTGAAGGTGCGTTATAGCCGTCGAGCACATCACGTGGTGGATGAGCCACCAGATCACGGCGGCGACCATGCTGTTGGCGCTGTAGCTCGGCTGGGGTAATGTCAAGCGCCTGCTGCCAGGCTTGTTCGAGCGTCGCGTAAGCTCTGTCAAGAGGTGCCAGCGCACCAGCGGCACGAACGCTCACATATCGGCTGCGTAATGCTGCCGGATCGTTCTGCGGATTCCAGGCAAGAGCGGCGAAGCTGTGTGGGTTTGGTCCTGGCGCCAGCCATGGACGGTCGCCGGTAAGTAAGGTATAGACACCAGCAAATCCCCACTTAGCGTATGCACGAAGATCGGCAGCAATGGTATTTCCCAGAGGTGGCAGTGCCGATTTGAACAGAATGCCATCGAGATAGTATTCAAATGCGCTGATTCCTGCCGGAAACGCCTCACGAATGGCTGCGATGCGTGCAGCTAGCGGTTGGTTAATCGGGTGTTCAGGATCGCCGATACCACTGGCATACGAGCGCATACGTGGCGCAACAAGCACTTCAACATTGGCGGCTGGTGTGATCTGTTGCGGAGGAAACAGCGTATCGTGGTAGGCAAGAAAACTGATACGGGCTGAAGAGTTGACGGTTGCTAGCTCTTCAGCCATTCCATTGACTAGCAGTAATAGTTGATCGGCAGGGCTTAATGTTGCGCAGCGATCACAGTAGCACCAGCCGCCACGTAGTCGATCAACTGGCCAGACATGGTATACGGCAGCATTTGGTTCGGCGTTGAAGAAACTGCGTGCCCATTTACGTACTATCGCCTGGGTCGTTGGGTTCGTCGGACACGGATTACCATCGGCTACTCGGCGTTGACCATTAAACCGGAACACGTCCGGTTGGTCTCGCAGACGTTGGGTAGCGAGAGCATCGCTCAGGTGGTGCCCACCGATTTCAAGTTGTAATCCGCGTTCCTTAAGCAACGGCCAGAGCTGGCTCCGTCGCTGTTGCCAAAAGCGTAGCCGACAGGCGCCTAGGGGCATTCCGCTGTCGCCAATCGTGTGAATGAATATCGTGTTGAGACGCGCCCGTGCCGCCCACTCAATCCATGCTTCAGCCTGGGATAAGAATATGTCGTGGCCGATAACAAGACCACGACGGGTAAATGCCGGCTGTTCGGCGACGGTTGCTTCAGGCAACGGGATATGTGCGTAATGTGGAAACTGTTCGTTCTCGACACCAGGTCCAACCCAACACCAGCCCAATGCCTCTAACAAGCTGTAAACTGCATATAGCAAGCCAGTTGGCCCTTCGCCGATCAGAAGTAAACCGCGCTCGTCGGCCATGCGGACAAAGCCATCACCTGCTGTACCGTGTCGGAGACTAATGCGCTGGGTGTGGGCCTGACCGACGATTGGTAAAGGAGGACCACCCATTCGCTGTACTGCCTGACGTAATTCTTGGGCGGCGAACTGAGCAGTGAGATGTTCGCTTCGTAGCTCGATGACCCAGTTTGCCGAAAGGATATGCTTCATGAATGCTTTACTCGTGGTTTGGTCGCCAGATCGTCCCAATCGTTTGCTTTGCCGTTGCCATTATACTATTGCCACCACTCCAGAAGAGAGGGCGTGAGCCGTAGAAATGGGTGCTCAACCGTACCGATGGCTTGTTGGTAAGACGGTCGCTCGTTTTATCCTTGCACGGCAGGGTGCGGTCTAGAGGCCAGCGTTTCCAGGCTCACGCAGGGGAAGGGATCGCCGTAAGTGCTTGTGTCGTGTTCATTAGCGCATCCGACACAACTGCAACCTACAGAATTAGTTGCATAGTAGACAAATTCGCCGTAAACCGCTACAATGCACTCAGCCGTCATTTTCTGCTGCGCAGCGTGTGAAGAAACTGATGAAAATGGCGGTGATCGAGGAGTTCCTGGTATCATGCCGGTATATCCGGCTACTGACTACCGTTATATCAGGTGAGGAAATCATGCTGCGGTTTGAACACGAGATTCTGTTCACGCCATGTCCAGAACGAATTGCCCGTCTGCGCGAACTTGCGTACAACCTCTGGTGGACGTGGCATCCCGAGGCGCAAGACCTCTACCGTTCGATTGATCCAGAGCTGTGGGAATTGGTTTACCACAATCCGGTCGAGTTTTTGCGTGATGTTCGGCAACGAAAGCTCGAAGCAGCCGCCAATGATCCGGCGTACCTAAAGCGCTACGATGCAGTGCTCAAGAGCTTTGACAGCTACATGAGCGCCAAAAAGACCTGGTTTAGTAAAAACTACCCCGACGCCAAAGATACGCTGATTGCCTATTTCAGCGCCGAGTTTGGTCTCCATGAAAGTCTGCCCATCTATTCGGGTGGTCTCGGCATTCTGTCGGGCGATCATATCAAAGAAGCCAGTGATATGGGTATTCCACTGGTTGGGGTTGGTTTTATCTATCCGCAGGGCTACTTCCGCCAGCGTCTGGATCAGAGCGGCTGGCAATTTGCCGAATATAACAAACTCAATTTCGCCGATGTACCGGCGCTTCCGGCCCTTGATCCAGAGGGGCGCGAGGTCGTTGTCGAGGTTGAATTGCCTGGACGGACGATCTACGCGAAAGTGTATAAGTTTCAGGTTGGGCGCAATCAGTTGTTGTTGATGGATACCGACATCCATCCCAACAGTCCGCAAGATCGCGAGCTTTCAGCCCGGCTTTACGGCGGCGATCAGGAGATGCGCATTTCACAGGAACTGGTATTGGGCGTTGGTGGTGTACGAGCGCTACGCCGGCTTGGGTATAAGCCGACGGTCTGGCACATGAATGAAGGCCACTCGGCATTTCTGGTGCTTGAATTGTGCCGTGAATTGGTAGCACAGGGCTATAGTTTTGAAGAGGCGATGGAGCAGGTAAAGGCGCATTGTGTGTTTACCACCCATACGCCGGTTCCTGCCGGTAATGATGCCTTCCCCTTGCCGATGATCGAGAAATTTTTCTGGAGCTTCTGGCCGCAATTAAACCTGACGCGCGATGAGTTCATGAATCTGGCTCTGCAAGAGCAGCATTGGGGGCCAACCTTTGCCATGACTGCGCTGGCGTTGCGGTTTTCGGCCTTCCATAACGGCGTGAGCAAACTCCACGGCCACGTTGCGCGCGGCATGTGGCAATGGCTCTACCCTGGTCGTGCTCAGGACGAAGTGCCTATTACCTCTATTACGAACGGTGTTCATACAGCGACATGGCTGGCACCAGAGATACGAACCCTCTACAATTCGTACCTTGGGAAGAATTGGGAAGAAAATCTTGATGACCCGCAACTCTGGCGCAAAGTCTACCAGATTCCCGATGAGACGCTCTGGAATACCCGCCAAAAACTTAAAAGCGATCTGATCGCCTTTAGTCGGCAACGTCTCCAACAGCATTACATGCGCTTGGGAATTCCAGCGCCGGTCTGGCCGGTGCTCGAAGAAAACATTCTCACGATCGGCTTTGCCCGCCGTTTTGCCACCTACAAGCGGGCCACGTTGCTGTTCAAAGATGTTGAGCGTCTGAAGTACATTCTGAATCGGCCTGGTAAGCCGATCCAGATTATCTTTGCCGGTAAAGCGCATCCCAAAGATGATCCGGGTAAGCAGTTCATTCAAGAGGTTTACCGTATGGCGATGCAGCCGGGTCTAGCCGGACGCATTGTATTTCTCGAAGAGTACGATATTGCGGTCGGACGGGCGCTGGTGCAAGGGGTGGATGTCTGGCTTAACACTCCCCGCCGTCCGTATGAAGCCAGTGGTACCAGTGGTATGAAAGCCAGTCTCAACGGTGTTCCGAACTGTTCGGTGCTCGATGGCTGGTGGCCAGAGGCCTACAACGGGCGAAATGGCTGGGCGGTTGGCGAAGAGCGTGAGTATGCCAATCAGGAAGAACAAGATTGGAATGATGCGCTGTCGCTCTACCATCTGCTCGAACACGAGATTGCGCCACGCTTTTACGATAATCGTGACGCCAACGGTGTGCCGGTCGAGTGGGTGCAGATTTGCAAAGAGGCAATTGCAACCGTTGCTCCCATGTTTAGCACGCGCCGGATGCTGACCGACTATATGCGCGAAATGTATATGCCGGTCGCTGTACAGGGCGCGATTCCGCAGTTGTAGACAGGTTATTGAGCTGACGTGCTGGTGTCGCTATTGTCGGTTCGAGGTGAATGCTATGCAAGAGGTTGATCAACTCAGATCGCCGATAGTTAGTCACCTTCGCGTCAGCCCGCTCGATGTTTATCAACGACTGGTTGATCATTTTGGTCTCCTCTACGGCCCTGCGGCGCGCCAGCCGTGGTGGCCGGTTATCAGTTCTGATCCTCAGCTCGAAATCATTATCGGGGCGGTATTGGTACAACAGACCCGCTGGGAGACGGTTGAAGACGCGCTGGCGCATCTGTACGAGGCCGGGTTGATTGAGTTAGCGGCTCTGGCTAAGGCCGCGCCTGAATTGGTCGCGACCTTGATCTTTCCATGTGCGTTCTATCGGCAGAAAGCCGGTGGTCTGGTTGCGCTTGCCAATGCGATCCGGGAACGTTATGGTGATGTGGCAACGATGCTTCGACGGCCAACGGCTACTCTGCGCGCCGAGTTGCTGACCTTGCCGCGCATTGGGCAAGAGACGGCAGATGTGATTATGCTTTATGCTGGTCAGCATCCCCTGTTCGTTATTGATGCGTATACCCGTCGTATCTTTGGCCGCCTCATGCCGGATCAATTTCCCTGGGAACGGGCTGGTTATCAGCACGTTCAACAGGTTCTTATGGCACAATTGCCCATCGACGCGCAACTGTTTGCCGACTTCCATGCTCAACTCAATGAGTTGGCTGTACGTTACTGTTTGAGCCGGCCACGGTGTGATGGACCGCCGGCGCGGCGGGTCTATTCGCGGCAACCGGGCCGGAATAGCTTCCTCGATCGCCACGATGGCTGTCCCCTGCGCCCGGTGTGCGGCTGGTATCAGCAGCATCGGCAATGAGGGTTGTAGCAGACCGTTTCATGAACCTTGCACCATGACCCTTGCTGCGGTTTGTCGGGGCTGATGCACCTTCTCGCTGCGCATGCGGAAGCCATCTGTTGATCGTATTTGTTTCGTGGTGCGGGTGACCGATCTGCTACAGCGTCTCCTCATACCCTGAATCGGGCCACGCTACGAGTGGTGAAAGACCGAACTCCATCAAGTGCTACCGGTATTTTATCGTGTTTCGTTCTTCATCTTGATATTATGGTTTCATCGCCTTCCCCACTGCATATCTTTTTGGTCTTTTTACGATTAGGATTAACGTCATTTGGTGGGCCGGTCGCTCATTTGGGCTATTTTCGGGCTGAACTGGTTGAGCGGCGACGCTGGATTGATGAAGCGACGTATGCCGATCTGATCGCACTCTGCCAGTTTCTGCCGGGGCCGGCCAGTAGTCAGGTAGGCATTGCTATCGGAACGATGTGCGCAGGCGTAATCGGTGGCCTGGCCGCCTGGCTCGGTTTTACTTTGCCATCAGCACTGCTCATGATCGGATTTGGGTACGGTGTAAGCGTGCTTGGTGATCCGGCCAGTGGCTGGTTGCATGGCCTGAAGGTGGTTGTGGTAGCAGTGGTCGCTCAGGCTGTCTGGCAGATGGCACAACGGCTCGCTCCGGATCGATTACGGGCCACTATGGCGATTATTTCCGCCATGATTCTCGTGATCTGGTCAGATGCCCTGGTTCAACTGATCGTGATCGGGTGTGGTGGGTTGCTCGGTTGGCGTTTTCTTGCCGACAACGGAAACAAGAACGCTCATATCACATCACCAATCACACCACGCGCCGGTTTGTTCTTTAGTATCCTCTTTGCCTGCTTGCTGATCGGCTCGTTCCTGATGACCATCTTTGCTGTTCATCCAACACTTACCTTGTTAGCAGGCATGGTACGTACCGGTTCGCTGGTATTTGGCGGCGGGCATGTCGTTTTGCCACTCCTTGAACCGGTTGTTGTGGGTTCTGGGGTACTGAGTGGTGAAACGTTTATTGCCGGTTATGGTGCTGCTCAGGCTGTGCCAGGCCCACTGTTGAGTTTTAGCGCGTATATTGGTACCGTGGCGGCTGTACCACCTGGTGGATGGATCGGTGGAATGCTGGCACTTGTCGCAATCTTCCTGCCCTCTTTTTTGCTGGTCTGGGCGGTACTACCCTTTTGGGCTGCACTACGTGCGCGACCAGAAGTTCAGGCCGCGTTGGCCGGTGTTAATGCCGTTGTAGTTGGGATTTTGCTGGCAGCGCTCTACCAGCCGGTGATCACCAGTGCTATTCGTGATCCGGCTGATGTTGCCATCGCGTTAGCTGCGTTTGCAGCCCTGCATCTCTGGCACGTTCCGCCGTGGCTGATCGTCTTCGTCTGTGCGCTTGTCGGGGCAATCAGGGGGTAGGACGACTTCCTTATGTCATACAGCAGCGATATGGTCAATCTGACCAGTGCATAATCGCAGCGACAGCAACCTGATCGACCGGTTGCTGTAGCCGTTCAATGGCCGTCCGTAGTCGTGCGATCTGTTCGGCAGATGGAACGGTGCTGCGCTGGTTGAGCCAGCGATTCAGGGCTTCTACGTAGAGCATTGTCAGATCGGTTGGCCCGCTTGCCAGCGGAATCAATTCGGCAAGTGTCGTTTGGAGACGATTGCGCGCTGCCGCCCAATCAATGACATCGGGCATCATCTGGATCGTATCAAGCAGGTGCAGTGCCTGCGTACATATCGTCTGGCGCTCAGACGGTGTGTCCGCAGGTTGGGGGGGCGCCGTCGTTGGTGGCGGCGATGATGGCGATGCTTTAGGTAGTGTTTCCCCGCAGAGCAGAGCCTGTATCCGCTCGAAACCGGCTTTCAGCAACTGCTCCATCTCGCGGCTGTAGTGTAGCCAGGCCCCGATCTGCATGCCAGCCGGATCGGGAATATCACGGTTACGTCCGGCCAGTTCACCCAGCGAAGCGATGGTTGCCTGCGGGTACCGACTACGCAGCACACGCGCAATACCGCTATCTATCGCGATCAGCACATTTGCCGAAGCGGCTAATTCATCGGTCAGTGAACGGGCAAGGTGATCATCCAGCGATAATCCCAATACAGCCAGCGCATCACGAGCTGTCGGTTGCAGCGGTTCATTGTCGTGACCAACCACGCCAGCCGAAGCGATCTGCCACGTTTGACCGTGCTCCTGCGCTAGGCGACGGAGCAGGGCAACGGCGATTGGCGCCCGTCCAGTATCAGCAGCGCCTACGATCAAGACAACCGGTACCGGAGAAGGATTCTGTTGCTGCATACGTGTTCTGTCGCGATTGATTCACCCGCACACTACGCGCATTCTACCATAAAGCAGCGCATTCGCATTTGACCGATTGCGTGAGTTGTGGTATTGTGCTGCCGTTCCTGTATCGATGACGATGAAGGAACTTTACCTTCGTACACCACGCTGTGTACGAGAATGCTCTCCGCAACAGGACCAGGATCGTCCTGTTTCTTGTCGCACCAATGTGCGACGATGTGATTCCGCGTTGAATGGCGTATGTCCATGACCAGGACAACGCCCGGAGGAACAATTGCATGTCGATGCATTCGACGTGTCGGCGCTGCGCTCTCTTTGTGCTAGGCTGGCTGATCGCCGGAATACTTTCGCTTCTTGTGCAACCGCCTCCCGTTCTTGCCGTGCCCTCGCTCGTCTTACCTACTCCACCCGGCGAACCCTGGCGTATCATCCAAGGCTATGCATGTGGCACCCACAATGGTTGGGATCGCTACTCGCTTGATCTAGCTCAGGTAAATGGGCCAACATATAACGCGCCAATTCGCGCTGCGGCTGCCGGTACACTCTGGCATTGGGAAGCGCGTAGTGGAACGATTATTCTGGCCCACGGGAACAATTTCTTCACGATGTATACCCATCTCAGTCGTCCGGTAACGACCGAGCGCGGGTTTGCTTTTGCGGTTGGTGATCTGGTGGGGTATGCCGGTGATCGAGGTTCACCTGGTATTCCTCATTTGCACTTCACAGCGTTTACAGCAGCCGTTAATGGTTGGAGTCAACGGCAATCGGTACCGCTGCGGTTTGCCGAAGGCTACGATTTACCAGAGATAGGCGGTTGCAATCAGCATGGTGGCAAAATATTAACCGCGATGGCCTTGCAAGACCCGTCAATCACCTTTACCGGTGAAGGACAACCAGGTGGGTGGTACAACGTTGATCATCAGATCGACTTCAGTGTTGCCTGGGGCGGCGGCGGGTTGAGCCAGGCCTGGAATGCTGAACCACCTGCCGATGCGCCGATGTTCCCCGGTGCATTTGATGGCTATGCACGATTGGCCGATATGGGTGAGGGATGGCATACGCTCTACGTGCGAGCGTGGGGACCTGATGGCCGCCAGACGCTGGCAAGCTATGGGCCGATTGGATACGATATTTCACCACCAACGCTCGATGCAGCTCCGGTAGAGCTACGACTTACCCGTTTACAGCCGACCAGTGTGACATGGCCAGCAGCGAGTGATGCCCTGTCCGGCGTGGCCGGTTATCGCGTCTATCTCGGGCCAGACCCGGCAGGCGAGAGTGAGTGGTTTGTCACGGAACCAGTATTGACACCGCCGCCGTTAACGGCTGGCGTGTACGTGCTGCGCGTGAAACCGCTTGATAATGCGGGTAATATCGGGACGTGGCAAACCATTGCGACGGTGATCGTTGAGTAATTATAGGCTAGCCCCACCTCCGCTTGTGGGATATGGTGGTGATCATGCCATACGATGCGGGGGTACAGCGCGCTGCGCCCCTACATGGCGTATACGTCATCACAACGACCAGGACCGGTGTGTTCCAGTTATTATGCTCGTCACCACATCGGTTCGGTAGGCGGATTTCAAACCCTTCCTTCACCCGCAGATCACCGGGTTACCACGCTATCGCCGCACAGTCACCGGCGTGCCGACCGGCGCCCAATCGTAGAGCCAGGCGGCTGCCTTGAGCGGTAAGTTGATACAGCCGTGGCTCCGGCGCACACCGGTACCGAATTGATTGTGCCAGTACGTTCCGTGCAAGGCTACGCCACCAACAATATACATCGCGTGGGGAACACGTGGCACGACCCAGCATTCACCACCAGCGCAGCCACGCATGGTCTGTTCGCGCACCTTAGCGTAAATGCTGAAGTGTCCTATCGGCGTGTTAAACCCGTCGCGTCCGGTGGAGACAGGGGCGTCAAAGATGATCCGGTCACCTTCAAGGGCATAGAGCCACTGGTCACTGAGATCGACAATGATCTGCTTACCGGTATGGTCGGTCGGTGGTAGTGGTTTGGGTGTCACAGGCTTGCTCACGGGTGTGGAGGTTGGTACAGTGGCAGGTGGTGCTGTAGCCGATGGAGACGGAGCGGCAGGGAGTGTGATTTGTGGTTGACCGTTGGCATCGACCGGAATCGCATTGTCTGCCGGAACTGGTCTCAGATCGACGCCACGCAAGCGGGCCAGATCGCGCCCCAGATCACCGATCTGAATTGAATGGGTTGCATTCGTTGCACGTGGATCGATTTCCAACCTGGCACGTTCAAAATATTGAACGAGTCGCAGCGTGCCGCCAACATATTCCCACCGTGGTTCGCTGATCGGTAAGCCAAAAACATCAACGGCGCCATACATCTCCCAGAACGTAAGAAATGGCGCACCGAGAGTATAGCCGGTTTCGGCAAACCAGCGCCGATCAGGTGACTCGCGTGCAGTTTTGGTGGGTGGCGGAAACGATTTCCCCAGTGCAGCAACATACTCAGCGCCGACCCGCCCGCGTAAAATGGCATTGTTATAGGCAGGATGAAGTTCAAGGCGCCCGCGCTCAAAATACTGAACAATCAGATCACCATCACGAAAAGGTGCGCTGATGGGTTGACCAAGAGTCAATGCTCCTTCACTTGACCTCCAGGCGGTCAGAAAACCATACGTGTCGTCAAGGCGCTGACCGGTCGCAACGAAATAGATCGCATTGCTCTGGGCATGCAATGGCATCGCTGCTAACGCCAGCATCATGCCTATTACCCATCCAAGGAATCGCATCATCGCTTTGCTCCATATTAAGACGCGAATCTTGCTTTCATTATACCGCTCACCAATCCTAAATTTAGATTAAAAAAGAGCACCCCTCCACCGCGATGGAGGGGTGCTTCCAATGCACGAATGTCAAATGTTATACTAGGGCCGGACTTTCTTCAACCTTTTCCTGATCGATCTCACGTTGCGAGCGTAAGCGTAACTGATCCTCAAACGTATCGACGATCACGGTATCACCGTCACAGAACTGACCAGAGAGCAAACCTTCAGCCAGTGGATCTTCGATCAGATTCGTAATAACTCGTCGCAAAGGTCGAGCGCCAAAGGCCGGATCATAGCCACGGCGGGCGAGGAACTCGAGCGCATCGGGCTGTACTACCAACTTGATCTGATGCTCATCGAGCTGAGACTGTACGCGCTTGAGCATCAACTGCGTAATCGACTGAATCTCCTCCGTTGTAAGCGGATGGAAGATAATAGTGGCGTCGATCCGGTTAAGAAACTCTGGCCGGAAGAGCATCCTGAGCGACTCCTCCACCTTACGCCGCATATCGTTCTGATCGATTTCGGCAGCATTACTGCCAAACCCGATCCGTGATGCACGTCGGATGTGCTCCGTCCCGACGTTGCTGGTCATAATGATAATCGTGTTGCGGAAGTCCACTCGTCGCCCTTTGCCGTCAGTCAGGTAACCATCTTCAAGCACCTGGAGCAGCAGATTAAAGGCATCGGGATGGGCCTTCTCGATCTCATCGAACAGTACTACGCTATACGGCTTCCGGCGTACTGCATCGGTCAATTGCCCACCTTCACCATAGCCAATATAGCCGGGCGGCGAACCGACCAACCGCGAGGTGGTATGGCGCTCCTGGAACTCCGACATATCGATCTTTATCAGCGCCTCTTCGGTACCGAACATAAACTCAGCTAATGCCTTCGCCAGCTCAGTCTTACCAACACCGGTGGGACCGAGGAAGATGAAGCTCCCAATCGGGCGCTTCGGATCCTTCAAACCGGCGCGAGCACGGCGTACCGCTTTCGAGATAGTCACAATAGCCTCGTGCTGACCGACAATGCGGCTGTGGAGGAATTCCTCCATGTGCATCAGGCGCTGCGTCTCGTTACCGGTCAGGCGGGTCACCGGCACACCGGTCCACATCCCAACAACCTCAGCGATGTCCTCTTCGGTAACGTATGGCCGCTCGTAACGTTCATTGCTGCGGGTGCCCAGTTCGGCTTCGATCTCCTGAATGCGCATGAGCATCCGCTCTTCGCGCTCTTTCAGGTCGTTAGCCAGTTCATACTGTTGATCCTCAAGCGCTGCTTCACGTTCTTTCCGTAACGCTTCTAGGCCGCGCAGGGCATCGCGCAGCCGCGGCGGGGTAGCCGAGCGGTACATCCGAACCCGCGAAGCCGCCTCATCAATCAAGTCAATCGCCTTATCGGGCAGTTGCCGGTCTGGAACATAGCGTGCCGACAACACGGCCGCCGCTCGAATTGCCTCTTCGCTGATCTGTAACTGATGGAAGTCTTCGTAGCGCGACTTGATACCGCGCAATATCTGAATCGTATCTTCAATCGATGGTTCTTCGACCATCACCGGCTGGAAGCGGCGTTCCAGAGCAGCATCGCGCTCGATATACTTGCGATACTCATCGAGCGTTGTTGCACCGATCGTCTGCAACTCACCACGTGACAAGGCCGGCTTGAGAATATTAGCCGCATCAAGCGTACCCTCTGCGCCACCGGCGCCAATAATCGTGTGGAACTCATCGATGAAGAGGATGCAGCGCGACTCCTTAATCTCGTCGATCACCCGCTTCAGACGTTCTTCAAACTGACCACGATACTTGGTACCGGCAACCAGTGCACCCATATCGAGCGTCACCACGCGCTTGCCCTTGATACTGTCGGGCACATCACCCTGCACAATGCGCTGCGCCAATCCCTCAACAATTGCCGTCTTACCCACACCAGGTTCGCCAATCAGCGCCGGGTTATTCTTGGTGCGGCGCGAGAGAATCTGGATGACGCGCTCGATTTCATGTTGGCGACCGATAATCGGGTCAAGGCGACCCTGCTCGGCCATTTCAGTCAAGTCGGTACCAAGCGCATCAAGATACGGTGTCTTCGATTGACGCTGGGTTGTGGTTGTGCCAGGCGCTGTCCGTGTTTCGCCGGTTGTACCGGTCGTACCATGACGGAGTACGCGCATCACTTGGTTCCGCACCTGTTCGAGTGATACGCCCAGAATGTCGAGGACGCCGGTTGCCACGCCTTCACCATTGCGCACCAGACCAAGCAGCAGATGCTCGGTGCCGATATAGTGGTGGTTGAGGCGATTTGCCTCTTCGATAGCGTATTTAATCACCTTTTGCGCACGGGCGGTCAATTCTTGGTCGGTGACCATGGTGCTTTCACCAGAACCGACGATAAACTCAACCGCACTGCGTGCTTGCGGGAGCTTCACCCCTAGCTCGTCGAGCACGCGAGCTGCGATACCTTCGCTCTCGCGAATCAGACCGAGCAGAATATGCTCGGTACCGATATATGGATGATTGAATGCACGTGCCTCTTCGGCTGCCAGTTGCAATACTTGCTTGGCACGTTTGGTGAATTTGCTGTACAGGTCAGACATACGATTCTCCACTCGTTCAATTGGAGGAAACGGCTACATATTGCTCAACAAACCGGGGATAGTAACCATAGTTATAGTTATTGCGATACTCCTGACCATCCACGAGCGCCATCGTGGTTGGTCAGCCACCACCACTAGTCAGCCTCCTCCGCTTGCTCACTACTCTCGGTCGGCTCGTGGTGGAGACGGAGACTCAAGCCGATGCGTTTACGGGCTGGATCAATCCGAATAATTCGCGCCTGCACCACTTGACCTTCACTTAACACCTCGCGCGGATGCTGAATCCGCTCGTCGCCAATTTCTGAAATATGGATCAACCCCTCTACCCCATCTTCAATACGGGCAAAGGCGCCGAACGATGCCAGTTGGGTAATCGTTCCTTCAACAATCTGGCCTAACTGGTACCGTTCAGCCACTTTCGTCCACGGTTCGCTCTGGGTGCGTTTAATCGAAAGTGCGATCCGTTTGCGTTCGTGGTCGATGCTAAGGATCGAGACTTTTACCTTATCACCGACCTTCAATATATCGCCGGGATGTTTGACCCGCGACCACGAAATTTCCGATAGATGGACTAACCCATCAGCACCACCGATATCGACGAAGACGCCGAAATCGCAAATAGATGAGACGACCCCTTCACGGATGTCACCCTCGCGCAGGGAATTAAGTAACTCGTCCTTCTTGCTCTCACGTGTTTCGGCCAGTGCCTGCCGCTCAGAAAGGATGAGACGGTTCCGATTGCGATTAATCTCAATCACTTTCAGCGGCAGTTCCACATTCACCAGCCGCGCCATCTCAGATTGCTTTTGTGCCTCTGAGCTACGGCTGATACTCGACACCTGTGATGCCGGAACAAAGCCGCGTACACCGTCGAGATCGACGAGCAAACCACCCTTGTTATAGTTTTTGACGCGAGCGTAGATAATCTCTCCCCGTTCGTAGCGTTCTTGCAGTACACGCCAGCTCTTTTCTTGACGAGCTTTATCAATCGAGAGAATAGCTCGTCCCTCTTTATCTTCTGACTGTACCACAAAGACCAAAATAGGATCACCCACCTTAAGGGCCGCTCGCTCCTCCTCACTGAGGGTTTGCATTTCGCGGCTTGGGATTACCCCTTCGGCCTTAGCGCCAATATCGACCAGGATTTCATCGCGATCAATGCGCATGATTCGCCCATCAACCGTGTCGCCGTGTTTGAGATTACGATAGGCGTGCGTTGGATCACGCATGATGACTTCCATCAGCGCCTGATCGCCACGGTCGAGCAGGTCGTTCAGATCGGGTTTGTGTATGCCTTTGTTTTCGTTTTGGTTGACATGATTAAGCTCTTCCATGAGAAATCCCTGCGCAGAAGCAGCAGCGCGCTATTCGACGGGGCTTGGTCGGAGCGATTCGTAAAGATATTATACGTCGGGCTGATGTAAAACGCAAGGTTTCAGGATACTGTGTTGGGAGTTTTCAGAGGTTTCGAGGACGGCTGGTACCCTCACCTTCCCCCCAGCCCCCTTCCTCTCCCCTTGTGGGAGAGGAAGGGGGAGGTGGTTCATCTCTTTCTGCCCAGCTTGCCCGCAAGGGGTGAGGAAGAGGGGAGTTTGCAGTGGGGAGAGTCGTTCCTGGTTTACCAAACCTGCCTAAATCGCAAGTCTGGCTGGCTGCCTTTCTTCAGCCGAATTTTCACAGTTCATCCAGGATTGCCCCGTTTGGGGTCTTACATCCTGTCCCTGTGCATTTAAAGTCTCCGTGAACCCACTCCGGTGACTAATCATTTTGAACGCTGCCGCTTCAATGTTACGAGCAGCGTTCAAGTCCCTATTAGCGGTATACCCGCACTCGCAGACAAACATACGATCGCCCAGCGTTAGATCATCTTTGACAGCGCCACAGTTTGAACATAGACGGCTGGAAGGAAAGAACCGATCAATAGCAACTACCTGTCCGCCATACCATTCGGTTTTGTAAGTTAGTTGCCGTCGAATCTCCCCAAAACCAGCATCCGCGATAGACAAGGCCAGGCGATGGTTTCTCAACATCCCCCTCACGTTTAGGTCTTCCATACCTACGACTTGATAGGTTTGAGCAATCCTTGTGGTCATCTTATGCTGATAGTCCAGCCGACGATTGGCCACGCGCCGGTGCAATTTTGCCAACTTCCATTTGGTGCGTTGCCAACGACCACCACCCTGTTGACGACGAGACAACTCACGATTGAGCCTCTTGACCTTACGTAACTCAGACTGCAACAGTTTTTGGTTTTCAAACTGCGTGCCATCCGAGAGTATCGCCAAGGTCTTGACACCCAAATCCACTCCAACTGATTCCCGTGGATGTTCGTGTTTTGGCTTCTCAACCTCAACATTGATAGTAGCGTACCAGTGATCTATATCCTCAGAGATTGTAACTGACACAATTTTGCCATCGAACCTCAGAGTTTCGGCCATATTGATTGGCGTGTCTAGTCGTTCCAACTTAAGCCAGTGACCATCAACCTTGACTCGTGTCCCGTCCATTCTGAACGACCGTCTTGACCGTTTCCTGCTTTTGAAGCTGGGGTAGCCCTTCTTTGCGTCACCGTTCTTGCAACGGCGAAAGAAGTTCTTGAACGCGGCATCGAGATTGCGAAAGCCGGTATCTACAGCACATTTGGAGACATTCAGAGTCCAGGGGAACTGCTCACGCCTGACAGCGTTGAACTGCTGCTTAAGAAGATAGGCTGATGGCCTGCCGCCTTCCTCGCGTTGGCGTTTCCATTCAGACAGCCCCCAATTGAAGCAAAACCTTGCTACGCCACAGGCTTGACGGAGATATTGTTCCTGCTCTGACGTTGGGTTCAACCTAATCTTATGCGCTCTCTGCATCAGCGTTCTCTTTCCGCTTGCGTCCACCGCGTTTTCCATAAATCCTGCTGCTGAAACGCACGATGATGGTCAAGATGTCTTCAACCAATTCCTCGTGTTCGTCTTTGCTCTCTTCTCGTTCAAGCACCTCAACAGTGCAACCAACGCCTTTGAAGAACCGCTCAATGGTGCGGAAACCAAAACGGGTAAGACGATCCCGATGCTCTACTACAACTCGCCTGACTTCACCCTTGCAAGCAGCATCTATGATCCTAAAGAACTGGCGGCGGTTGTCGTTTAGACCAGAAGCAATCTCTGAGCAATCCAGAACAATGCGATAACCGCGCTCCCCACAGGCTTCAACCAGCCGCTCGTGCTGGCGAGCCAGGTTCTCTGCTTACTTCTGTGTGGAACATCGAGAGGAGATCGCAACATCCTTATCTGTAACAGTTACACCATCAGAAACGGACAGGAGGGCCTCGATTTCCGCGCTATCATACCGCCGATGTCCACCAACGGTGCGATGGTCAGTTAGCTTTCCGTCCCTGAGCCACCGATGTAAGGTAGTCTTAGAGAGCCGATACTTTTGCTCGACTTCCGATTGTCTTAACAGCATCAGCCATTACCTCGTTTAGCCAGGTTTCATAGTCCTGTTTGTCTGGTACAGATTCAAATGGTGGGTCAACCTCAATCCGTTCACCGTTGACCACCACGTAATCCTCACCAATTTCGTCTATAGTATAGTGCATTTCTCACCTCTTCTCAAATGGTATGGGTAGGTTTATAGCGGTATGGTCAGTTATTAAGGAAAAGTCGTTCCTCCCATCATCTCTGTGTTTTCTATGTCCGGATATGATTGACTCATCAATAAGGTACAGCCCGTGCTTATTCAACACGCTGGTGTGCAAAGATGTCGTTCACTGCCAGGGTGTAACCACGGTTAGTAGTAGACGAACGAACTGCGGTAAGAGGAAGTTGGCCGGTACTTCGGAGATGAAAATAGGCCTCTTCATTACAGGTGATCATACCGGGGAGGGTTTGGTGGGTCAGGATTGTAGCCTGATCAAGAGCTTCACCACTGACGTAGAGGCCGATGATTGGAACAAGGCCTACGCGCCCGATGCCACTGCATAGTGTGAACGGTGGTAGTGGCAGACCACTGGTGTGAGCGGCAGCAACCGCCTCATCGATGAGGGCTAGCGCACGCTGGATCGGATCGGGGTCGGGGTGCAGAGCGCCAAAGATGAGCAGAAGATGATCGCCACGCCAATCGATGAGCGCTTGCTGATTACCAATCTGCTCTTTGATTAGAGCAATACGAGCACGAACTTCATCGAGCGGGTCAATAATCGCCAGTCGACCGACGCTCAGCACAGCTATTCGAGCGACAGTACCAGCAAGCGGTGGGTTGATGGTGATCGGGTTGAGCTGACGGAGGGCCGGTTGGGTTAGCTGGAGACGTTGCAGATGTTGTTCGGTACGCCATTGCTGTAAGAAGCGGTTAAGGGTATAACAAAACTCACCCCAGATGCCTACTCCCACTTCTAATTTGGCATCGAATGGGTTATCACGAAGATGCTCGATAAGTATGCGCATCGAGTGTAAGAGACGGTAGTGCTCGCCAAACAGAAGCAGGAGGCAACCTGCTAGCAGCACTATGGTAAGGGTGAGATCGATAAACATGCTGACCACGGCAAGTACGCTTAATCCGATGATGAACCATCCGGTTCGATCAGAAACAATCCAACGCATAGGTACGCCTCGCAGATGCCGTTTTTTTTATTGGCGCTCGCAGCGTACCATGCAGATTGAAATATGTATATCGCACGTAGATTACAGATTGGCGAATCTGCGCTTACGGTGCGTATCGTACTATTTCAGCGGTGTGGCGTGTGATCAGCCCGTCGGCTACCAGCATATCGAGGTGGGCAATAGTTTCGGCAATCGCAAAGCGTGCCTCATGAGGAGTAAATCGCTCGACGTCGAAGACACGTTGAGCTACTGCAAAGGCTGTCTCAGCGCCGGCCTGGACAGCCTGCAACATCGCAGCTAACCGTTCTTGATGGTGTTGCTGCAATTCAGCAATGCGTGTTTTCCAGTCGGTGATTGGTTTTCCATGACCGGGGAGCGCCAGCCTGACACTCAGTGTAGAAAGTTCGGCTAGTGAAGCCAGATATTTACGCAGGGGGTCTGGTTCACTTTCTGGCCAGACACCGATATGGGGTGAAATTTTGAGCAGTACCTGATCACCGACCAGCGCCAGTTGTTCATCTGGTGCGTAGAAGATCAGTTGACCATCGCTATGACCAGGAGCATGGATGGCGATGAACGATCGCCCCCCTATCATCAAGCGACTGCCTGGTGGTAACGGTGTCAACGGTGGATGAGGTCGAGTGGCAGAGCGTAGTGTAGCGATGGCGCCTACAACTTGCTTAACCAGATCGGATGGCATACCGTGACGCAGAAAATGGTGTAAACTGGGATCGTCGTGATCGGCGCGATGGATCCACACTTCCTCGGCCAACTCAATTTCGCGGGGCGAGAGGAAGACGGTGGCGCCAGAACGCTGGTGCAACCAGCCGGCCATCCCGAAGTGATCGGGGTGAAAATGGGTTAGGATGATGGTATGAATATGTTGCGGGTTGATGTTCAATGCCGCGAGACACTCTTGCCAGGCAGCTTCGACAGCCGGTGTGTGTAACCCTGTGTCAACAATAGTCCATCCCTGTTCATCACGGAGCAGGTAGACATTCACATGGTTGAGAGCGAAGGGTAAGGGAAGGCGTAGTTGATAGATGTTTGGTACTATTTCGGTGAGCATAACTGAGTCCTGTTGCATGACGCGGCGCGTTGGCTATGTACTATCTGCATTATAATACGACGAGAACCAGACAAGGCGATATTTGACGTATGGAAAATCTTGATTCATCCGAAACTCCTAAACCATCAACCTGGCAATTGCCGGTCATTATCGGTAGTATCGTCATTCTAGCTGGTCTACTGGCCTTCGTAGTTACCAGTACCGGTAACCGATCAGTATCGGCAGTTACGCCAACAAGTGTCCCGACAGTCGAAACTGCCGCCGGACACGGTGATTTGACCAATAGTCCACCCGCACCAACAATTTCTGTCGACGAGGCATATCAGCGCTGGCAGGCTGGGCAGGTTATTTTTGTCGATATGCGATCCGGTGAAGCGTATCGGGCTGCACATCTGCCAGGTGCACTGAGTCTGGCAACGCCTGAACTCAATCAACGACTGGCAGCACTGCCGGCGGACGGCTTGATCGTTACCTACGGTGATGCCAATCAACCAACTGCCGGGCAGCGGGGTGCGCAGATCTTTCGTGATCTTGGTTACGGATCAGTGGCAGCGCTCGACGGTGGTATTGAAGCGTGGCAGGCAGCCAACCTGCCGGTGGAGCGACCATGATTGATCTACATATTCACACTAACGCCACTCCCCATCACGCCACCTGGACACCTGTGGCGCTGGCGGCAGCAGCGGCCGCACGTGGTTTGACAATGATCGCTGTGACCGATCACAATACGACGGCGAATGTGATCACGACCGTGATGGTAGGTATGCACTACGGTGTACGAGTTATCAGTGGGGTTGAAATCGATAGTGCTTTCAATGGTAAGTTATGGCATACATTGGTCTATGCAATTGATCCAGAATCGCCCCTGATCCTTGATCTTTGTGCAGAAGTCGTGCAGCGCAATGCGGCTGATGCGGCTCAGTTACGACGTGATCTGGTCGCAGCCGGTTTTGTCTTACCCGGCCTTAGCGACCGTGATCGACCGCCGACGGTAGCCGATGTTGCGTCGGTGCTGGCTCGCCATAACCAATTACCCGGTCGGGTGTCTGGTGAAGGAGACGAAGAGGCCGGGATGCGCTTTATTCTGACCCACTTCGCTGCTGCATATCGTCCGCTGAGTATCGGCGAGATTATCGGTGTGGCGCATGATTTGGGTGGCCTGGCCGTGCTGGCCCATCCAGGACGAGAAAAAGGAATCTATGCAGTTCCGGCGAGTGATGAGGATATAGCGGCGATGGCTGCCATTGGTCTGGACGGTATTGAGGTCTACTATCCAACCCATGATACGGCCACCCGTGAACGATTGCTGGCCGCTGCAAAGCGTCATCATCTGCTCATTTCTGGCGGCAGCGATTCCCATCATCCGCATCAAGACCTGGCAACCTGGTCGGCAGCAGATTTGACCATCGTCTCACGACTTTGAGGTAATGCCACGTATGAGTCAGCACAATGATCATCTGGACTGGCGGGCCGCGTATGATTACATCCCAAGATGGCATCGTAGTGAAGTTGAGCATCTGGTTGCAGCTTACGGCTCGCCCCGCTATCGTCATATCCATCTCGATGATGGTTGCTTCGATCCATTGATGAAGACCGATCGGATCGGTGAAGTAGGGATGGTCATCCGCCGTCCCGATGGAACGCTGATTACAGCACGCAAGACGTATTACCCGCCTGGTATTTTTCGTCTCCTGACCGGAGGAATCGGTCATAACGAGCGTATCATAGAGGCGCTCAACCGTGAGGTGATCGAAGAGACCAGTCTCACGGTACGGATCAATCGGTTTTTGAGCATTATCACCTACCAGTTCGATACCCCAGCACCTCGTTTCTTCGTCAGCTATATCTTCTTGCTCGATGAATTAGCCGGTACCCTTCAAGCTGCCGATCCAGCCGAACAAGTCGCCGAATTTCGGTCAGTCTTGCCGACTGAATTGCCGCTGCTAGCAGCTCAACTGCGTCAATTAGCCGATCAGTCTGATGCAGCGATCAATGGCAAATGGTCAAGTTGGGGTCGATTTCGGGCTGTCATGCACGAAGAGTGTGCTACGGCGCTAATCGTATAGCATGCGGTGGCAACGTCGCTGTCGCGGGCAGGGTTGTCATTCTATCACCAACGGAACCCTCCCCCTTGTGTGGCAGGCTGGTGTGTGCTTCGGTAAGGCTGTTCAGCATTCTCAGCTTCGGGTTCTACGCGATGACCGGCCGGTTCGACAATGTTGCGACACCGGCGCGCATCACTCATCCACTACTGCTAGCCCGTGTCTTGTAGTGACAGCAGGAGTACCCACGTCTGTCGCAGGGGCACGCGATGCAAGCGGGGACGACCACGCCAGACGCTGCGGGAGGCCCTCACCCCCGGCCCCGCTCCCGCGCTGCGGGAGAGGGGTGATCTGGATAGAATCGCCCCTGCTCCGCTCACCTCCCCCTTCTCTCCCCGTATGAGAGCGGAAGGGGGCCGGGGAGTAGGTGCGGGAGCACCCTCCCCCCTTCCTCGCCCACAGCGTGGGAGAGGAAGGGGGGCTGGGGGGGAAGGTGAGGGGCAGCCCTCCCCCCCTTCCTCGCCCGCAGCGTGGGAGAGGAAGGGGGGCTGGGGGGAAGGTGAGGGGTTCCGCTCAAGAAGTAGCTGGTGTTAGCGCATCGCTCCGCTGAGGAACAGCAAGGGTCGTCGTCACGCCATCTGGCGGTAAGAGGGCAATACTTAGCACTTCATCAAGGGTTTCAACTGGAATGAAGGTCATCTCAGCACTCACGGCTGCGGGCAAATCTTCTAGGTCGAGCAGATTGCGTTTAGGCAAGATAATAGTCCGAATACCGGCCCGATGTGCGCCGAGCGCCTTCTCTTTAATACCGCCGATTGGCAACACCCGCCCGCGCAGCGAAATCTCACCGGTCATCGCAATGTCATCGCGTACCAGACGACCAGTTGCGGCTGAAGCCAGTGCTGTCGCCATCGTAATCCCCGCCGAAGGACCATCTTTCGGCACTGCCCCTGCCGGTACGTGGATATGAATGGCGTGCGTCTCGAAGAAATTCGGCTCGATACCAAGCGAACGGGCACGCGAACGCACATACGTCAGCGCAGCCTCAGCACTCTCCCGCATTACCTCGCCTAGTTGACCGGTGATGATGAGTTCTTTCTTCCCTTCTACCGCACTGGCTTCCACAAAAATAATATCTCCACCGACCGGCGTCCAGACCAGGCCAATCGCAACTCCAGGCTGATCGATTCGCTCACGGGTTTCATTTGTGAACCGTGGCCGCCCTAGCGCAGTCCGCACGAATGCGGCATCAACGACAAAGGGTAGACTTGCCGGATCAATCTCACCTTCACTAAGGCGACGTGCCACTTTGCGTAGCACTGCCCCAATCGAGCGCTCGAGATTGCGCACCCCCGCCTCACGGGTATACTCGTTGATGATGCAACGGAGCGCCTCTTCACTGACTACGGCTTCTTCAGGACGCAGACCGTTAGCACGCAACTGGCGTGGCACAAGATGACTCAAGGCGATTTGCACCTTCTCATCTTCGATATATCCTGACAATTCAATCACTTCCATCCGGTCGCGCAAAGCTGGCGGCACCGTGTCCCACGTATTGGCCGTAGCCAGGAAGAGCACTCGCGAAAGATCGAACGGCAGATTGAGATAATGGTCGGTAAACGTGTGGTTTTGTTCGGGATCGAGCACCTCAAGTAGCGCGGCTGCCGGATCGCCACGGTAGTCGATGCCAAGCTTATCAATCTCATCGAGCAAAATAACCGGATCGGCAGTACCGGCGCGGCGCAATTCCTGAATAATCCGTCCTGGCTGCGAACCGATGTAAGTACGGCGGAAACCACGCAATTCTGCCTCATCACGAACACCGCCCAGGCTCATGCGGATAAAGCTACGCCCAAGCGCACGGGCAATACTCTGCCCCAGGCTGGTCTTGCCTACACCGGGTGGCCCAACGAAGGCGAGAATAGGTTCGCGATTGGCGCGCAGATTCTCTTCACCGAGGGTGGCCCGTCGCTGTTTGACAGCCAGATACTCGAGGATGCGCTCCTTAACCTTCTGCAAACCATGATGGTCTTCGTCGAGTACCTTACGGGCAAAAGCAATATCGATTGGTTGACCGGTATACTTATTCCACGGTAACTCGGCCAGCCACTCAAGGTAGGTGCGCACCATCTGATATTCTGGTGAGCTAGCATTAATCCGCGCCAACCGATTCAACTCACGGTCAGCTTCTTTGCGCGCCACCTCTGGGAGATCGGCAGCAGCCAACTTCTGGCGCAGGTCGTCAAGTTCAGCAGCTTCGCTCGTATCTTCACCCAGCTCTTTCTGGATAGCCCGTAATTGTTGACGCAGATAGAACTCACGTTGCTGCCTGGCGGCACTCTCTTGTACTTCTTGCCGCAGTTTGGCCTGCACTTCGAGCAAAGCAAATTGCTTCCGGTAAAAGTTCAGCACCTTGCGCAGCCGCTCGACCACATCAAAGGTCTCGAGCAATTCCTGACGCTCGGCAAAAGTATAATCGGGCGAATAGCCGGTGTTGTCGGCCAGCTGACCGGGATCGTCAATCGAGCGCACAAAGTTCCGGATCTCCTGGGTCACACCGGGACGCAATTCGAGCACAGCATCAATCGCTGCGTGCACCTCAACCATCAACTGTTCAAGTTCAGGGGTGCGTTCAAATACATCGGGCCGCCGGGTGAATCGAAAGCGCAGATAGGGTGTGGTTTGGATGGCTTCTCCTAATTCAGCGCGCACTAACCCGCGAACCACCACACCACTTGCGCCGTTAGGCAGCGTCCCGAACTGCTCGATCCGGGCCACGACCCCCACTTTGAACAATCGCTCAGTAATGGGGGCGTCGGCTGGAGCATCGGGCCGCCGGGCAACGAGCAAGACATAGCGCCCTTCACGAGCCGCTGCTTCGGCAGCAGCGACTCCCAACTCATCGAGCGTCAAGCTGACGACAATATGTGGAAAGACCACTGCCCCCTCAAGTGGAATGAGCGGCAGCGTCTCTATCACCTCGGCGGCAGATTGATCTGGCGATTGAATATCAGGCTCAGCAGTCGTCTGTTCCCGCACCGTCTCATCATTCATAGCACGTCTCCACATTGCTACGCGGAACAGAACTTCCGCACTGTTTATATTTTGAAACGCTAGCGGAGGCGTGTCAATGATCGATGAAAAGTTCTAGTGTAATTCTAACAATAGTCAGGTGAGAGGCGTGCGACTGCCTCAGACCAGCACCAATTGCACACCGGCCATTTCGATGCGCCGCCGCTCCTCGTCCGGTAGATCGGTATCGGTAATAATCGTCTCAATCGACTCTAAAGGAAGAACCTTGATAAACCCACGCCGCTGCCACTTGCTCGAATCGGCGAGCAAGATAATCCGTCGTGCTGCCCGCGCCATTGCTCGCTTGGTCTGGGCAATCTCGATGGTTGAATCGGTCACACCGTATCCTGAATCAACCGACTCGGCAGCCAAAAACAGCTTTTCCACCACCAGATCACCGAGGCTTTGCTCAACCAGGGGGCCCAGGGTACCAAAGGTGGCATAATTAACGGTCCCGCCAAGCATCCATACCTGAATATCGCTGAGGTGACGTAATTCAATAACAACATTCAGTGCGTTGGTCACAACAGTCAGTGGTGTGCGCTGGCGCAGATGCTTCACCATTTCAACGACGGTCGTTCCGGCATCGAGCAAGATCGTGTCACCAGGCTGGACAAATTGAGCGGCTGCGGCGCCAATACGGGCTTTGGCCTCAAGCCGAATCCCAGCCCGTTGCTCAAAAGCAATTAATGCACTGGTTGCCGGTAATGCCACAGCACCGCCGTGATCACGGAGCAACACCCCCTCACGTTCAAGAGCAGCCAAATCGTTGCGAATCGTTACCGGCGTCACGCCAAACATGTCGGCCAGTTCGTTGACTCGTACTGACCCTCGTTGGCGCACGACTTCGGCAATCCGGCTTCGTCGATCAAGCATGAGAGGACTACGTTCACCGACCACGCTTTCATCGGTTTGCATAAAATGATCTCCAGTTGCAGAACGTTTCGTTTGCTTACGATGTTATTGTACGTCGTCAGCATGAACAGCGTCAAGCATTACGCGCTGAAGCATAGCGGGTGCAGAACTACAATCCGCGCATGCGCAAGGTATGAGCCGTAAAGGAGGCTAGCTCACGGAACAAGTCTTCCGCACCGGCCTCTTTTTCGTCTTGCGGTAAAGCAAGGTGTGCTTCCACGCGACTTTGCATCGCTGCCCACGCTTCGGGTTGGGCATAGGGTGCAAGATACTGAAAGAGCATCCGATGCGCTCCTTTGCGCTCCATCACTTCCAGACCATCCAGAATTTGACGATGCGGAGTTCCCTCCCAGATTGGCAGAATCATAGCATCACGCAGCCAACGCTCAACCCCAAACTCGGCCAGAGTGCCAATGCCTCCGTATATTTCCATTGCCCACTTGGCCGTCTGCACTGCGTATTCAGCCGTCCAGTATTTCGCTAAATGCGCAAGCAAACGAAAGAGATGGTACTGTTCTGGATAACGAGGGGTTGCCTGCCAGAGCTGATCGAGCAGCCGTACCGCCTCCCAGGCTAACGCAAAAGCTGCTTCTAACGCAACGACTCGTTTTTCGATCTGATGACGAAGAAGTGAATGTTCAGCAATTGGCTTACCAAAAGCCTGCCGACGATGGGCATAGTCTATAGCATCGGCCAGTGCTCGTTGTGCCAGAGCAACACTTCCGACACTATTTGCGACCCGCGAGAGGTTGAGTGTTTCAAGGATAAGATAAATCCCCCACTCTGCTAACCCCAAGAGATAAGCCTCGCTGTGCCGCAATTCTACTTCACCGGTTGGAACCGAACGAGTACCGATCTTATCTTTGAGACGCCGAATCGTATAGTTGAGACTACCGTCTGCACGGTACCGCGGAACGAGAAATAGCCCCAGACCACGAATATCAGCCGGGCCAGACGCCAGCCGTGCCGCAACCACGGCCAGTTCTGCACCAACATTACTGGCAAAATACTTATCACCGCTCAAATACCAGCAATCCGCCGCCTGAACGGCTGTCGTCTGCACCGTAGCACCGAGATCGGAGCCACCACCGATCTCGGTCATCCAGGTTGCACCTTGCCAGACCGTCTCATCGCGGCGCAGCATAGCGGGCAAGAAACGAGCTTTTACCGCTTCGGTACCGTATTTAGCTAACGGTACCGCTGTCGAGAGCGAAACCGTATAAGGACAATACAGACCGGCATCGTAAAAAGAGGTGAGGTAGCCCAACAGGTAGTGAGGGATAAGCGAATGTTCAGCAAAGACACGCCAGACAACACCAGCTTGATAACCTCGCCTGAGCATCTGCCAGTAGTCGGGCGGATAGAGAATCTCATCAACGCGCCGACCTGAGTCATCAAACATACGCAGCCAGGGGGTCCCGGCGCGATCAACCGCAGCCGAAATACTCTTCCCCTCTCGCTCCCACCATTCCTGATACTCCTCCAGATAAGCAGATTGAGCCACGTCACCGACACAGCGGCGCAAAAATGCGAGTGGCGAAAAAATGCTCTGTTCCATGTGCTACCTCCAGGGTGCTGATACCAATACTGTCAACACAGACCGTGGATCATAACTACCAACCTTGTGCAGCAATGATCACATCCGTTTACCGCCTTTCATCTGGTAGGATTGTACACAGTTTTCGCAAACCAAGCCTGCAAGACAGCGGCTTTTGGCCGCAGACCACCACCGACAGAACAGGAGCCGCCTTTTCTACACACCCTGTTGCGCTCGTTTCGCTTTCCACTTGCCGATCTCTCACTGCTGCTGAGTTGGATGGATACTTTAAAAATGTCTGGGGAAGAGTAGACTGGTTGTCAGTCTTGGCCCATACTCTAGGGTAAGCAACACATGCTGCGCTTGTATCGCCATCGAAACCAAAACGAAAACAAACAAAATTTTTTAACAAAATAACAAAATCAAATCTTGATAAAACGAAAACATATGGTATGATACAACCATCAAACGAAATCGTTCAGCTTGCAGCCCATCTACCGCTGGTGAAATCGGCAACCACGCCTGAGCTACACACGTCCCTGCATGGCGCGTTGTCGATTGATCGCAATGGAGCGATAAAACAGGTCATTCAGCTCGCGCAGGCTACCACACAGGGGAGTGTGTATGATAAAGCTAAGTACGGCGTGTGTTCGCATCGGAGCGTTCGCAACCTCAAAAATTGATGCCATCCGCCAAGTTGGGCAGGTGTTAGTAGAGGCCGGTCATATTCAACCCGCCTACATCGAGAGTATGCTGGCCCGCGAAGAGCTGGCCAATACGTTTCTGGGCAACGGGATCGCTATTCCGCATGGCAGACCTGAAGACCGCGATCTGATTATTGAAACCGGCATTGCTATTCTGCAAATCCCAAACGGAGTAACGTGGAACAAGGGTGAAACCGCTTATTTGATCGTTGGAATTGCTGCTCGTTCTGCTGAGCACATTGACGTATTGCGCCGGTTGACTCACGTCCTCGGCGATGCAAACCTGGTGAAACAATTATGTCAAACCAACAATGCTGCCGACATTGTTGAAGCACTAACCGGTACCCGTCCACCATCGCCGACCTCGTCCCTTGCCGATTACGAGCATTCAGTACAGGTAGTTATCCGCAACCTGACTGGCCTGCATGTGCGTCCGGCCACTACCTTTGTGGAAACAGCACGGCGCTTCCAGGCTCGCATTCGGATACGTTACGGTGAGAACGTCGCTGATGGTAAGAGTCTGCTCAGTCTATTGCAGTTGGGGATCACGACCGGGGCAACGATTACAATTTCTGCGCAAGGTCCTGATGCTCAAGAAGCTTTGATGGCCCTCAAAGAACTGATTGACTCCGGCATAGGGGAGGAAACAAACGCTGACACATCGATCAACCACCGGAACATAGCCTATCGCGATTGGGAACCACAACACGTTGCTACAACAATCTATGGTATTGCAGCCGCTGAAGGACTGGCGATCGGACCGATACGGCATTATCGCCGTACCCCTATCGTGATTACCGATCATCCTGGGGATCGCTTAAGCGAGACAGCAGCACTTGAGCAGGCCATCAGTGCAGCCCGCAGTGAACTCGAGCGTGTGGCGAGCGAAGTCTCCCGTCGGCTTGGATCATCACGCGCAGCAATCTTCCGTGCGCACGCTGAATTACTGACCGATCCTACTCTGATCCGTGAAACGGTCAGTCGGATTTTCGATGGTCACAGTGCAGCATGGGCCTGGCAACAGACTATCGCGATGCGGGTTGCTCAGCTCGAAAAACTCGACGACCCGGTGTTAGCCGGGCGGGCCGTTGATCTAAGCGATGTTGGGCAGCGCGTGCTACGGCATCTCCTTGGCCTGGGTGACATGCCATTTATCAGTCTAACCGAACCGGCAATCCTGATCGCCGATGACCTAACACCTTCAGATACCGCCACGCTCGACCCCGATAATGTATTGGGTCTCTGCACAGCGCTTGGCGGCCCCACCTCACATACGGCTATCATTGCTCGTTCGCTGGGTTTACCGGCAGTTGTCGCTGCCGGCAGCGCAGTGCTCGATACAGCAGATGGCACTCCAGCAATCCTTGATGGCTTTCGTGGCAAGCTCTATCTACAGCCATCGGAAAGCGATGTCGAGACAGCTCATGCCTTACGTTCCGGTCGCGAACAAGAACAAGCCACCGCCTTCGCTACTCGCCATCAACCGGCTATCACCCGCGATGGTGTTTGTATCGAAGTAGCTGCAAATGTAAACCGGGTAGCCGATGCAGTGCGTGCCATCGAAACCGGTGCTGATGGCATTGGTCTAATGCGCACCGAATTTCTCTTCCTCGACTGCAACAGCCCACCTGACGAGGAAGAGCAATATCTGGCATATCGGGCAGTGGTGGAAACAATGGCCGGGCGTCCGCTGATTATCCGCACCCTCGACATCGGCGGCGATAAGGAAGCACCGTATCTCAATATTCCCCGTGAAGACAATTCATTCCTGGGTATCCGTGGCTTGCGCCTTTGCCTGCGCCGACCCGATCTGTTTGAACCACAGTTGCGCGCCATCTACCGTGCCGCTATGCACGGCCCACTCAAGCTGATGTTTCCAATGGTGGCAACGCTGGAAGAAGTGCAACAAGCTAAAGCTATTGCCGAACGGATACGAACTGAACTGAACGCGCCCCCAATTGAAATCGGCATTATGGTAGAGGTACCATCGGCAGCAATTTTGGCTGATGTCCTCGCGAAAGAAGTTGATTTCTTCTCCATCGGTACAAACGATCTGACTCAGTACGTCCTGGCAATGGACAGGTTGCATCCAGAGCTAGCCAGGCAAGCTGACAGTTTGCATCCAGCAGTGCTACGAATGATTGCCCGTACTGTCGAAGGTGCGGCTAGCGCCGGGCGCTGGGTAGGTGTCTGTGGCGGGATTGCCAGCGATCCACTCGGTGCAGCGATTCTGGTTGGTTTAGGGGTTCAGGAATTGAGCGTAAGTATTCCCAGTGTTGCCACCATAAAAGCGCATCTGCGCGGTCTAAACACTGTTGAATTGCGTGATCTGGCGCAACGAGCACTGGCGTGTCGCAACGCAGCGGAGGTGCGTGCCCTATGAATATTGCCACCATTACGCTCAATCCAGCTATCGATCAGACTGTTTTTGTCGATCATTTTCAACTGAATACGGTCAATCGAGCACGAGCAATGCAACGCGATGCTGGTGGTAAAGGGGTAAATGTTGCTTCATTTCTAGCCGACTATGGTCTGAACGTCACCGCAACAGGGCTGCTCGGCGCCGAGAATCCCCATATCTTTGAGCGCCACTTTGCCACCAAAGGTATTACCGACCGTTTTATCCGGGTACCAGGGGCAACCCGCATTGGCATCAAAATTGTCGATGAAGCTAATCAACAAACGACGGATATTAATCTGCCCGGTCTCCCACCACCACCCGGTGCACTTGACGCATTGCTCAATGTGATTGATGAATTAGCCGCCGATCATGAATGGTTTGTACTGGCCGGCAAGTTACCGCCAGGTGTACCGGTTGAGTTTGTTCCCGATCTGATTAAACGGTTACACACCTTCAATCGTGCCATTGCACTTGATGTCAGTGGGCCAGCCCTAGCTGCCGGCCTGACCGCCCAACCTTCGCTCGTAAAACCTAACATCGATGAGCTGCGCCAGATTACTTTGCTTGACCACGATGGACTAGAATCGGCAAGCCTGGCAGCCCGTCGACTTAATCAAATGGGTATCAGGCTGGCAATCGTATCAATGGGAGCGAGGGGAGCCATATTCAGTGATGGCACAACATTGTTGCATGCTCTACCGCCTCCTGTCACGGTGCGTAGCACCGTCGGCGCAGGTGATGCAATGGTAGCCGGCACGATTGCCGGTCTGGTGGAAGGATTATCACTCACAGAGGTTGCCAAACTGGCAACGGCGTTTTCACTGGCAGCACTTGGCTCGATTGGGGCACATCTCCTGCCTCGCGCTGAACTTCGCGCTTTGGCCGCCAGGGTTACGGTTACAGTGGTTGATCCGGCTGTCACTACACTGACACCCGTTGATCAATAAATGTTTGTCAAACTTGAAGGGAGGAGAAAGATGGCCGTTATTGTCGCGATTACGTCGTGTCCCACCGGAATTGCCCACACCTTTATGGCGGCAGAAGGGCTACAGCGCGGTGCGGAGAGTCTTGGTCACACGATCAAGGTTGAAACGCAAGGGTCGGTCGGCGCTGAGAATACACTGACCGCAGCGGACATCGCCGCTGCCGAGGTGGTGATTATCGCAGCCGACACCAAAGTCGATCTCAGTCGGTTTGCCGGTAAGCGGGTCTACGAAACCAACACCAAAGCAGCAATACACGACGGGGTAGGGGTGATTAAAGCTGCTCTTGAACAGGCCAGGATAAAGACAAGTGCTGCAGCACAATCAAATCTGGTCGATCAGGTTGCCGCAGCCAAAGCAGCACGTGCTGCCAGCATAGCTGGCCCTTACAAACATCTGATGACCGGTGTAAGCTACATGCTGCCATTCGTGGTTGCCGGTGGTTTGTTAATTGCGTTAGCATTCGCGTTTGGCGGCATTTATGTCTATGAAGAGACTAATCGTGGCTCATTGGGCTGGGCACTTTTCCAGATCGGTGCACCATCTGCCTTTGCCCTCATGGTACCGATCCTGGCTGGCTTTATCGCCTTCTCAATTGCAGATCGGCCTGGCCTGGCTCCGGGGATGATCGGCGGTATGCTGGCATCTGCAACGGGTTCTGGTTTTCTGGGTGGTATTCTGGCCGGTTTCATTGCCGGTTACGCCACCTTGTGGCTCAATCAGAATCTCAACCTACCCAAAACATTGGCCGGTCTCAAACCCGTTCTGATCCTCCCTTTGCTCAGTTCGCTCTTTGTTGGTCTCATGATGATTTACGTTATCGGTCAACCGGTGAGTTCAGCCCTTAATGCGCTAACTGCCTGGCTTAAGAGTATGGAGCAAAGCAGTGCCCTGATCCTTGGTCTGATCCTGGGTGCAATGATGGCCTTCGATATGGGCGGGCCGGTCAATAAAGCTGCTTACACTTTCGCGACCGGCCTGCTGGCATCACAGGTAACCACACCTATGGCTGCGGTAATGGCTGCCGGTATGACTCCACCACTTGGACTGGCACTAGCAACCCTCTTGTTCAAGGATCGTTTCTCCGCCGAAGAGCGTGAGGCGGGAAAAGCTGCGGCCGTACTCGGTATTTCTTTCATCACTGAGGGGGCAATTCCCTTTGCCGCTAAAGACCCCTTCCGCGTTATTCCCTCAATCATGGTTGGTTCGGCAGTTGCGGGTGCACTCTCAATGGTCTTTGGGGCAACGTTAGCCGTTCCACACGGTGGTATCTTCGTTCTTCCTATCCCCAATGCGGTTGGTAATCTGCCGATGTATATCGTTGCCATCCTAGCAGGTACCCTCGTTACAGCCGCAATGCTCTATGTGCTCAAGCGACCGTTAGGTACCCTCGAAACGCCAACTACGGCGACAGCGTCAGGCACAGCCGATTAGCACGACGCTAGGTAGCAGGGCACGTTGTTACGTGCCCTAATCCCGGAGGAGCGCAGGGTTGTTTCAAATGCGTCTGCGCCTGCTCTCCTCCTCTACGTCCCCTGCTCACATCTCCATTGCGCGACTTCGATCAACGGTAAACACACACTAAAGGTCGAACCACAACCCGGTTCGCTCTGTACCACAATTTTACCTCCCATTGCCCGACAGAGACGCTGGCTGATCGCCAAACCCAAACCGGTGCCACCGTATCGCCTGGTTGTGCTGTTATCAAGTTGCATGAATGGCTGAAAGAGCCTCTGAAGCTGATCGGTGGCAATACCAATACCGGTATCGCGAACGTCAATCTGGATCATATCCGCCGTTGAACGATAGCAATGGACGTGAATAGTCCCTTGTTCGGTAAACTTGCAGGCATTGCCCACCAGATTCAGCAAAACCTGGCGTAAACGTATTGGATCGGTTACTATCGGTGGTACATCGGGTTCGACTGCCACGGTCAACGTATTTTGCCTCTGCGTAGCCAGACCTTGCAATGTCGAGACCACGTCATTGATCAGTAGCGCGATATTCACCGGCTCAGGGTGAATCTTTACCGCATTCGCCTCTATCCGTGCGTAATCGAGAATATCGTTGATAAGCGTCAGCAGATGTCGTCCAGAGGTAATGATACGGTCGAGATCGGCGGTCAGATCGTTTAATCCGCGACTTCGCAAATCTTCGCGCACAAACTCGCTGTACCCCAAAATTGCCGTCAGTGGCGTGCGTAATTCATGGCTCATTGTAGCCAGAAATGCACTCTTGGCCTGGTTAGCAGCCTCAGCTGCCTCTTTCGCCTCTTGCAACGCCAATGCGGCCTGTTTGAAGAGCGTAATATCCCGTAGCACCAGAATCCGTCCAGTCGGGTTACCATCGCGATCGCGCAGTGTCGTGCAGCGGAGATCATAGGTAGTCGTCCCCAGGGCATGGGTATGATTCACCTCAAACTGCCCTTCGTAGCGATCACGTACCTGATCTACCAACCAGTACGGCGCTACCTCCGCTAACGAACGCCCAAGAACATCTACTGATACAGCCAGAATCGATTGTGCTGCCGGATTCAGGTCGATGACCCGATTGCCAGTATCGAGTACGATGATCGCATCAGGCATTTGATCCACGATCATCTCACGTGCGGCTGGCAAGATGTCAAGCACGCGGAAGCGTCGCATCGCGACTGTGAAGACCAGGCCACTTAACGCAAAGGCAACTGGTGTCGTATCGATAGAGGGAATCGGACTGAAGCCGGTAACAAAGAGAATGCTCGTAACCCACGGCAATAGTGCACCGATCAGGAGGCTGATCGCTTGCGCCCGGTAGAGCGCCCGACTACGACGAGCCTGGGAGATCATCAACACGGTACCAACCAGCACCATTCCATACGCATTCAGCACACTTGCATACCACAACGGCCCGTTCGGACCGGTCAGTACCCAAAGACCATTTGCAGTGTAGGTTAATTCCACAGTTGGCCACATCAGCCGATGCCAGGAGTTTGTCCAGGCACCCAAGAGGAAACTACCCTGAAGCGTGAGCAGAACGAGCAGGAGCCTGCGTGATACCACGTGAGCACGATTGGTATAGAACAGAGCAAACAGGAGCCAGAAGAACGGTACACCAACCACACTGATGTATTGAATACTGCTCAGCAAAATCTTGCCCTCAACAGTGGTATGTGACAATTCCAGCGCATTACACAATGACCACCAGACGGTACAGGCCATCATGCCGAGAAAAACCTGCGCTACCGGTAATTGTCGGTACGACCACGCCTGAAACATGGCCATCATAGCCAGCATTGCCGCAGTAAGTGGGAACAGGATGTAGGGGGTGAAATACCACATAGTGATAACCGTATGACACTCATGATGATAAACGCCACGACATCGTTGCTCTAGCAGAGGAGTTTTCAACGTTTCCAAATGCCTTTTGCCCGAGATCACGGACCGCTGGCCTGTGTTGTACGATGCGAGCCTGACCTGTTTCCTCTTGCTGCGAGAGGGGAACGATAATCTTGCAGCGAGTTCGGAACATGCCCCGACAGTGCACTGAAGGGCATGATCGGCGAACCACCAGGAGTTTGGCCGTAGAACATTGACAGAACGGGAAACGGCGTGTCTCTACACACGCTGCGGTTGGGCCGAGAACCCGCGCCCTTCTCATCGCTCACCCCTCTTCTTTGCTCTCCCACTGCCGGGAAGGAAAAGCATGCAGAAATGCTGCGGCTCTAGCATACCATGACTTGCCGACCAAAGCATAACTTGGTATAATAAACACCACTGATAAGTGGTGACAATGAAATAGAGATCGATGATTGATCGAACGCAAGAGCAACTGATGGCACTTGGATTAAACCGCTACGAAGCGGCCACCTATCTGGCTTTGCTCGAACATCGCGGTTTCACGCCTGTGCAGGTAGCCGTGCGGGCAGGGGTGCCACGCCAGCGCATTTATGATGTATTAGCTTCACTCTGTGCTCGCGGTCTGGCCATTGAACGCCATAGTGATGGTCAGCGACGTTACGTAGCGGTTGATCCGGCCATTGCCCTGCCAGCACTTATCGAACAGCGGCGTCAACAATTTGAGCATGAGCAGGCCGCCCTGACCGAAGGCTTGCAAACCCTGTTAGCGATGCTTACCCCCACGTTTGCCGCTGGTAATGATCAGATTGACCCACTCGATTATGTTGATGTCTTGCTCGACCGCCGCCTGGTCGTTGAGCGAGCGCTGGCCCTGGCGCAGAGTGCAGAACGCGAAATTTGTGTCTGTTTCAAACTACCACTCCTGGGTGATCGTGCGGCCAATCTTGCCGAAGTAGCGGAACCACTTCGGCGTGGCGTTCGCTATCGAGCACTGTACGAACGGTCGATACTCGACGATGCCGAACGGCGTGAATGGGTCAGGCAGTTTGTCGAATGGGGGTCAGCAGGCCCGACTAATCGAATCGTTACCGCTCAAAGTCAATCTCTACGACCGCCGCATTGCCCTCCTATCGCTGCAAAACCCAACGACTGGTGCACTAAGCTTTACTGCCCTGTGTGTCACTCATCCCAGTTTCGGTCTCTTTCTCCAGGCCGCATTTGAAAAACTCTGGAGCGATGCAGAACCGTTCCAGCCAGGATAGTGCTGCGTGCGTTGCCGGCGCGTGATGCGTCCACGCCTGGCACGCAATTGGTAACCAAATCACAATCAGGGTGGACGCATCGCCCTGATATGGAGGTGCCGTATGTGCGCTGCCGATCCGCTTGATCTTCTTGGAATTGATTATGTCGAGTTTTACGTAAGCAATGCCCGCCAGGCGGCTCATTTCTACCGCACGACGCTTGGTCTGCGACCGGTTGCGTATGCCGGTCTTGAAACGGGGGTGCGTGATCGAGCCAGCTATGTGTTAGAGCGACGAAACGTGCGTTTTGTGTTAACTGCACCGCTCATCCCCGATCACCCGATTGCTCACCATGTTGCCCACCACGGCGATGGTGTCAAAGACATTGCACTGCGGGTACGCGATGCTGTTACCGCTTACGAAACGGCAATCGCCCGCGGTGGTATTCCGGTGCAACCCCCCACCGAATACGTCGATCAGCACGGTCGGATCATCAAAGCGACGATTGCTACCTATGGTGATACTGTCCATTCGTTTATCGAACGGGAAGACTACCGGGGCGCATTCATGCCCGGCTTTGAGCCGATGACCACTGACCTGCCGGTACCCGAAACCGGTATTGCCGCCATTGACCACATTGTCGGGAATGTTGAGCTAGGAGCTATGAATCGCTGGGTCAATTATTACCGCGATGTGCTAGGTTTCAGCCAGCTCGTACACTTTGATGATCACGACATCAGTACTGAGTATAGTGCGTTAATGTCGAAGGTCATGCAGAATGGCACTGGTCGGATTAAGTTTCCGATCAATGAACCAGCCGAAGGACGACGCAAGAGTCAGATCGAGGAGTTTCTCGAATATTACGGTGGTCCTGGCGTACAACATATCGCCTTGGCTACTGGTGACATTTGTGCCACGGTCGATGCGTTACGCGCCGCCGGTATTCCCTTCATCCACGTCCCTGACACCTACTACGATGACCTGGAAGAGCGTGTAGGCAAGATTGATGAAAGCCGCCAGGCACTACAAGAGCGCGGTATTCTGGTTGATCGCGACGAAGAGGGGTATCTACTCCAAATCTTTAGCCAGCCGGTTCAAGATCGCCCAACGCTCTTCATCGAGATTATTCAGCGCAAGGGGAGCCGCGGGTTCGGTAAGGGGAACTTCAAAGCGCTCTTTGAGGCTATCGAACGCGAACAGGCCCGGCGCGGAAATTTGTAGAGTGTTGCTTAGCCTTTCCTGTCAATGATGTGATGTAAACAGAGCGGCACCCTCACCTTCCCCCCCCAGCCCCCCTTCCGCTCCCACGCTGCGGGAGCGGAAGGGGGGGATGAGCGGAGCAGGGGCGATCCTGTATCTCTCAACGATACCGCATTTATAACCCAGATCACCCCTCTCCCGCAGTGCGGGAGAGGGGCCGGGGGTGAGGGTGCCCCGCACTGCGGGAGAGGGGACGGGGGTGAGGGCAGCCCCCCGCTCCCTTTCCTCTCCTCGTGTGGTGATTATGTCAAATAACTACTCCTCGTGTCGTGCCTCATGACGCTCAATACGTGTCCCACGCGGTACATTAACGATGACCGCCTCCTCTTCGTCCACAGGATGGGTAGACGTGGTCGTAGGCATGGTATGCGCATGATGATCATCAGCCAGCTTGTACTCACCAAGCAGGCTTGCCCGCCGCAGACGACGTTCGTACTCTTGTTCGATAGCTGTTATAATCCGTCGCCACCATGATTGCTCTGCCATTCCAGTTCACCTCCACCACCAGAAGAGGGATAATTCCTCTAATCAGAATGACAATATTTCAGCAAAAATGTAGCATACTGTCAACATTGTATGCTACAAATGGTATCACCAGCGGGGTACAATACATAGATAGGAAAACACGCTGTCGTTTGATCAATCGGGATAGGATATGCGCATGATGAGAACAGTCTTTCGATTTTTACGCTTTAATCCGATGGTGCGCCGCACACTCGGTATCATATTTCTCATTGTTGGGATTATTGGTTCGCTCTTCCCCATCATTCCCGGTTGGCCCGGTTATGTGCTAGCGATCATCCTGCTCGGTCGGCGTGATCGTCTGCTCCGCCGCTTGCACCTGATTGGTCGTTTTGGGCTGCGCTGGTTGCGCAAGGCGCCAGCACCTCATCTACGCAGTATCGGGCACTGGTTGTCACAACAGTATGTCGAAATACGACGTGCGATTGTCCCCCGCCTGATCGCACTCGAGCGCACGATTGAGGACACTTAGTCACCTTTCAGGCGCTTCCCTAATGCCCATCCCAGGATCAGGCCGCCGACCAGGATCAGAATCACTGCCACACCAAGGCCGATCAGGATGTAACGCCAATCAAACGGCCCGCCACCGATCAACCAGGCCAGCAGTGCTGGCCCACCGATTAGCACAACCAGCACTGCTAGCAATGGCCCTATTCCGCGCACAACTAGCCAGAATCGTTTCAAGCAGATATCCTTGAAGAAAGTGCAGCGCGTGCTGCAGCCGGCGTGTTTGTGATCAGACCACTCGCACCCAGAACTGCCAGTTCACGAAGCCGCACCGGATCATCAACTGTCCAGACATTCACCTGATAACCGGCCTTTCGTACCTTCGGTAAGACCCAGTTGAGACCGGGTAAACCGTGGTACGGATGCCACGCAGTCGCCTCAATGCGACGCAACGTTAGAAATGGCCAGAACTCGCGCAGACGTATGTCGGGACGATAGCTCCGAATCCCCATTAGATAGCCTCGCCGAATGTTTGGATCGACAACCCGCAGTTCACGCAATGCCTGTTCATGAAAGGACGAAATAATCACCTGATCGGCCCATCTAAATTCACGAACAAGTTGTATACAGCGTGCAGCCATTCCCGGACGTTTCAATTCCAGATTGAGTGGCATTGCAGCATGACGCGCCCAATCCAGGGTCTCAGCTAGGGTCGGTACTCGTTCACCACCAATATTGAGCTGACGGAGTTGGGCCAGGGTCAGGTGAGCGACTGCCTCGTTTTGTCCATTCCAGCGAACGGTCGTATCGTCATGAAAGACCACAATCTCACCATCCGCTGTCATTTGCAAATCAAGCTCGATCATGTCAGCTTGCTGACGTCGTGCCAATTCAAAAGCGGCCAGAGTATTTTCGGGTGCATCAGCCGATGCCCCGCGATGTGCGATAATCAATGGCGTCATATCACCTCATCACAGAATGCCAATAGCGGGGCGCCATCCGCCCCGCTATCAGTATCGCCGCGCCGTGCTTCGGCGTCAATATCACCCTTAAGACACATTCATTATCAGGAACTCAGATCAGGATGAGCAAGTGCCAGCTCAGGTTGGCGGGCCTCTTCGGTCAGCATTGGATGGAGAATACGTTGCATTGCCATCACGTGAGCACAGGTACCCCACATCTTAAAGAACGAGCAGTCACACGCCCACTGTCCATTGTGCAGCGAAACGATATGGTTGCTGTTTCCACCGTGGAACGTTGCCCGCAGATCGCTGAACTTAATCCGTTCCGGTTCAGCCGCATAGCGCCGGGCCTTCTCAATCTTACCGATCAAATCCGAGTGCATACGGAACCTCCTTCATTGCGCGCCCGGAAAACATCAAGGGCGGCTACAGACATCGGTCTGTACCGCCCTATACACCACTCAACCGCATTGTCACACATGATTTCATAGTCGGCCTCCATCGTGGGAGTGTTGCCGTTCTTAACACGGTCTTATTATACGACCTACACTAGCTGCCCGTCAAGTATGATCATGATCCCAACAATAATACGGCTTTTCAACAGTCTCACCCGACTTAGCAGACGTGAGATGAGAGGGACGAGGAGAGAAGAGTGAGCGTAGCGAGGAGTGAGAGGAAGGTTCGCAGCGTAGGTAAAGGCAGGCTACGTTCTGTGTCGAGGTGGTCTCCGGTCAGGCCCTTGGTCGTGCGCCGATGATGCGCGTGCGCGTATGGCAGGGGCGGGTCGAGAACCCGTCCAGCGGGTGTACTCCTGCGACGGGCCCAGGTATACCGCTGCCGGGTGCGGATCGGCGCCCGCGCCCCAGGGCCAGCGGCATCGATTCGGAGTTCGGAGATCGTCGTGACGGGGGAAACGGCGTTTATCGGTGAACATAACCAAAAACTGAGTACTTTCAAAACCCCTGCAACAATAATGAACACCTCATACACCATTCTCAACTGAAGTGCCGACTTGCATGCCCGTTTTGTTAAGCGTTTCACGGTGATAGATAGCTTCCAGATTGTATGATCGTTGCTGGAAGCGCACCGGAAAAGTCAATAAGATTCTTTCTCAAACTTTTCTCAGACGAAATATCTGGCGCATAAAATGAGATTTCGTCACCACCGGTAACTACGTTATTCAAGATTTTCCACCTACCGACTTCTATCCAATCAGAAGGAATGTTTCCGTCAAACCAATCATTATAAATAATTATAACTTTCACCTTATTATCCAACACGAGTCGACGTATCACATGTTCATCATATGAACCACTAAATTTATATTTCGCAACCTCCACATTTGCTAAACTGTACAAATCCACCGTACATATGTCTGCCAGATAATTGATCGCTCCAATATCATTGGCTGCAACACATTGCCCCTGATAATACTTCTGCAAAAACAATCCCATTTGATATTGTTGTTCATAGATATTTGTTACCGCCCTGGGATATTGAGAGAATGACAAGCCTGTTCTCATCGCTAACGGTACTAAGAATAAGAATACCAGAAATACTATTGCTCCATAATCATACAAACTTTCCTTGTTAATCTTTATACGTTGGAAGTCAAAATACTTATTTAGGACATCCGCGAAAACAACCATCAAAATTAACACAATATATGCCTCATAGCGAAAGAACCAGCCGACTCCGGCAAACAGCAGGTGCGTGAATGTTATTAAGACAGACAGAGCCATTAAGATTTTTTCGCTTTCCTTCAATTGATGTTTGAACCGCAAATATAAAATCAAACAAGCAATAAGGAGAGCCACAACGTGAGGAGAGAAGTAGAAATGATTAATCATCCGCCATAAAAAAGCAATGATACCCTCTAGTGTAAATTGGAGCGTATTTCCCTTTAACAAAACGGAGTTGGGCAAAAAGTACCATCCGTTGTAAAGAGAGATACATCCGTAGATTGTAATCAATACAAAACTACTTACAGTAAAAAAACAACCCTTCCCAAAAACGCTTTCTACTAAGAAAGAGCAATGTGATTAAAAAAACGAGCAGAATGCCTTCATATCGAGTTGCCGTTATCAGATTTGCCAATGTTATTAACAAAATATACGATTTAAACTGAAAACTATCTTTAGATAAGTACGCAGGTACAAGGTAAATCAGTAATAATGTTAGGAGACCATGTAAGAGATGTTCCATTCCTGTGAGGGTTAAGACTGGTAATGGAACGAAAGCTGTTATCACGAGGAGTAACAGAAATAGTCTTAGTGGATTTGTGTTAGTAGCAAGTAATCGATAACAACAATAGATTATCAAAGATCCAGATATTAGCGACAAGAGTAATGGCGACCAGATGTTAACACCAAAGATCTTATACGTTATAGCTATCAGGAGCGTCCATAGAGGAGACGATGTGCTTGAAGAAAAGCTGCTCTTGTCTACCCCCCATATACCATCTCTCACAAAATGCTTTGCCATTGCCATGTGTATATAGGTGTCGTCTAGTGGATATATAAAACTTCCATGGGTATTACTTACTGACGCAAGCAGCAATGTACCGGTTAACAACCAATAAATAGTTAATGCAGACCAAAACGGAAAAATGGAGGTCGTTTTACTTGTCATAGGATGATGTATTGTGCGGCTAAAGTGCGTATTGATAGGGCTAATGAACTAACAGATACATCTAGATCAGGTTGCGATGTCTTCACCACAACTCACCCTCACGCCACTCTGCCGAAAGTGGCGCATTCAGGTCTAATGGTGGTGTTTTAGGTAGGCGAAGAATCATCACCTGCTCGTCAGCGGGTGATGATAATAAACCATTGTTAGTTCTAATATACAACGGCCCACGCCAAAGCTCCCATCCAAGTCGCTCGTAGAAGGCAACATCGAACGGCGAAAGTGCTGCTAACTCGTAGTCCTGAATCTCGTTGACGAGATATTTCATGATGGCTGTCGCAAAACCACGACGACGGTAGGCAGGATCTGTTGCCACCGCTTCGATATAGGCAGTGCGCAGCAGAGGAGCATTGCCAACTTGTAGATAGCGGTTCACCCACAAGGCATGACTAACAAAAAGACCGTTGTAGTAGCTGAGAACATGGCTAGCATCAACAAACGTTTCAAACAGCGGCGCAAGGTCTTCATCGTAAGCTCTGTTACAAAGGGCAATAATGCGACTGCGCGCTGCTTCAGATAGAGATGCACCCTGTACGACACGGATCGTCAACCGGTTATTCATAATATTCTGCCTAATCGGGTACAGCTATCGTTCTCAGACCAATCCTCATACCAATCCCGTTCGCGAAAATCGTGTATCCTGGTGCGAAGGCTTCTGGACAACATCCTACCCCTGTGTGGACGAACGATGGCGCGTTCCGCTAGCTACCTCCCCGCTTGCGGGGGGGAAGGGGGTACCAGCAGCGTTGGCAGGATGATACACGGTTTGCACAGACAGGATTAGTATCATATCATACACCGAGTAGGAGCACAACGCACCGCCGCCCCCCACTAGATATTTCTATCGGCGTCTGGCGGGTCGGCCATAGGGACTGCACGACGCAGAGATGTAACAAATGTATACATCGTTTCTGAGTCATGCTCCAACAACGGCCAGCTCCTGACCCAAATCATGACGGAATGAGCGATACAGGTTGTCATCCGTTGCCTGCACTGCGCATTCGTTCAGCCAAAGCCAGAATGCGCTGACCGTACTCGGTACCCGGCCACGCCCACCGACCGTTGAGATCGGTGATCGTCACCGCCACCCCACGCAGATGATCAGGCAACGGACGCCGCCAGAGTGCATAGTCAATCAGTTGCTGCTGATACGTCGTACCGGCGCCGGTAGGTAAAGCGTAAGCAAGCAAACGTCCTAGATGCGCCGGAATCGACTCATCAACCCACGAGGCAAAACTCAAACCGGCCCGCCAACGCTGTATCGTCTCATCCCAAGCCCAATCGGGGCCAGGCGGCTGATCAGGTGGTGCTTCACGAGTTTCGCCGGTAACGCCAATTCCTGCTGGATTACGCCTTGGTCGTTGACACCACCACGAAGTCAAATGGCCTGTCTCGTGGGCACACTGGGCGATAGCCAGAAACCAGTCTAAACCGGCAGCCTCGCCGATACTGGCATAGCCATTGACAATAACACCGACATCGTAAGGAGTGTATGCCGTACTGCGCGGAGCAAGCCAGGCAACCGCTGCTTCAACCGTACCGGTAGCGGGGCCGAGCAGGGTTCCAGGGAGCGGCGAACGAATGACCATAGGAAGATAGATCGAGTGCATCTCTGGAGTTTGAGCACGGACAAATGAGCTGCTCAGGGTGAGCAACCCGAACGAGAGGAGCGAACGTCTACTCAGGCGAGTGTTCATGGCGTTTCTTTCAGCAGCGCACGAATGTCTTGCACGTACACATCGGCTGCAGTTCCATACGGATAAACGATCCGTAACCGCCCATTTTGATCGATCAAATAACTTGCTGTACTGTGTTCAACCCCATCGCTCCCGTGATGATGCTGATGACCACCACTATGACGGTAGGTCAGACCATATTCTTTGCTAATCCGGCGCAACGTTGCATCATTCCCCTGCAACCCGATAAACCCTGCACCGAAGGTTTGCAGGTACTTCGCCAGCACCTCTGGGGTATCATTAGCCGGATCGATACTGATCAACACGAAATGAACCTGCTCACCATCGATACCGAGCTGATCGCGAGCCTTACGAAATTCGCTTAGCGTTATTGGACAATAATCAGGGCAGCGTGTGTACCCAAAGTAGAGCAACACCGGCCGACCACGCAAATCGCTCAACCGCACTTCACCGCCGATACTAGCCGGTAAGCTGAAATCACTTAACACCGTTGGCGGATCAACGATTGTTGCAGTTGAAACTGATGATGTATTCGTGAGTGAACATGCACTCAATACAATCAACCAGAGCACAAACCAACGCCGCATAAGTCACCGCACCACTAATGGGGCAAAGGTCGTGAATATCTGATCAACCACCTGCAATCTGATCGGAATTGTCAAACGAAACGTCGATCCAGGCATCGTGAGCGTCACCTGGCCCTCGTGAGAACCGGTACTAAGACTGGCAGGATCGATACCCAGTCTCAACGTACCACGCTGAACAACTGCCGTCAACCAGGGCTGATTCGCCGTTACCTGCATCCCGGCTTGCGCACAAAGAGTCGTGATGGTCAGCGAGAACGGTTGGCTCTGACGTGACACAAGTATTGATCGAACAGGAGTCTCTATCGGCTGAGATGGTATGACGGGAATCTCACTGAAATCGGAAAAGGTTACACCGTTGGTATAACGCACCCAAATTCCCTGACCACGGTAGTTACCGCCGAACATATCTAGCGTGAACGGGTTCGTGATCGGTCGGGGTGCTGAAAACAGTGTCACCCCATCAACAAACACCTCGGTTGATCCACTACGCCAGAATTGAAAGGTTAAAAACGGATCGCCCGCACGGTACACAAACGGTAATGCAAACTCCTGATACTGATTGGCAGCCGCAAAGTCGATGCCGCGCAGCACTAGCGGACCGTATTCGGTATCACCACTCTTTATTGCTACCCGCGCTACCTGATTTACGCTCGTATTGTTTGCAACTTTCAGACGGATATACGCAACCAGCGCAAGATTGTTTAGCACGGTAGGCTGATACTCCCACACCCACGCCGAAGACTCCATTCCTGCCAAATTGAGACGAAACGCGCTTCCACCGTAGGCATCTGGATCGGTCACCCGTTCGCCAGCACCCCAGAGCAGACTAAAGGTAGAGAAGGTGTCGTCCACGAACCAACCCGGACTAAACTGTACCTGTGGTAATAACGGATGACTAAGATCGGTGAGCATTACCGTCGGCTGCCTATCACTGAGCGTAGCCGCCAGTTCAGGAATTGGTGGATCGGCGCCGAGATAAATAGTATCGCTGACCACCCGCGTTGCCCCAACAATATCGCGGGTTTTGACATAGACAGTACGCCAGCCTTGCCCGCCAGGAAGCTGGAAGCGCGTCTCTGTGGCAAACGGTTGCCAGGTGGCGTCAACGAAACATGGCTCGCTCGCGATCATCATCTCGGTAGCAGGGCGGGCACCGGTAAAGCTATTCTGGTTCGCAGTCTGATGAATATACAGGGCCACTTCAGGATTCAACGTATTGATCGCTTCATTCTCGATGATGACCGGCGCATAGGCGGCATCATTCCCGAAAAGCTGGGCGATATACCCACGCCCATCACTGGCACGACGGTAGTAGCCCAGTCCAATTTCACGATGCGCATCACTCAACAGATTGGCACGATGACCAGGACTGTTCAACCAGCCATTGATTGCATCCTGTGGCAACATATAACCGCAATACGCATTTTCGGTACCACTGCTTCCAAGGTAGCCAAAGCGTGGCGCTCGATCACTGGGCCACTGACCGTTCGTATCCTGATGGCCACAATACGGCGTTGGTCGATTCTCAACCGAATCCCAGGCAAACCAGCGTGAGGCATACGTCAGTTGGCGGTTCCAGCGCAGTGGTGGCTTTCTTTCTGCACGGCGAGCCAGATTACCGTAATACACTGTCAACGCCTCATCGTATAATAGCGCCGAGGTTTGGGTTGTCGGATCAAACGCGGTAGCAGTCGTCACTAGAACACTGCACAAGACGACGAGCAACCCGATGTTTCGGAACTGCAACATATGTTCATCCTCTTCGCTGGAACCGTACCGATTACCAGTATTGTGGTCTTCCAGCAGTGCTGATGTCAAGGTCTCGTCGCTGCTGGAGCAAAAAGAGGCAAGAGAACAGAGGCTCGCGAGAAAGAGGCTGTTTCGCAACTGTCCGCTGCACGGGCAGCGGCGCGCAGCATCCCGCGCCGGCAGTGGTCTACCGTTCTTGCCCCTTACCGTACAGGAGGGGGCGAGTTCCAAATCAGCCCTGAGCCTCCCCTTCCTCTCCCACAAGGGGAGAGGAAGGGGGCTAGGGGAAGATGAGGGGTTCCAGCCACACCCCGCACAACCTGGGCCAGCGGCCCGCGTACCATTTGACAACTCCTTAGCGATTTCGTATAATAACAGGGCATCAAGCGCCCAGGTGGCGGAATTGGCAGACGCGCTAGGTTGAGGGCCTAGTGAGCTAACCACGCTCGTAAGGGTTCAAGTCCCTTCCTGGGCACCAAACATTGGGGCGATTAGCTCAGCGGTAGAGCACCTCGTTTACACCGAGGGTGTCGGCGGTTCAAATCCGTCATCGCCCACCACAAAGTTGTATGGAGGCTTGCCAAGATAGCTCAGTTGGTAGAGCATCGCGCTGAAAACGCGAGGGTCGCCGGTTCGAGTCCGGCTCTTGGCACCACAATGCATGATGCCCACTCGAATGATCGAGTGGGCATTGTGGTTTTCAAGTCCTCTATTGTAACCAGATTACAACGTTTGTTGTGTACCATTCTGCCACAATTGCCCTTTAGTTGCATACGATAGAAAAGCAAGCGGCTTACCGAAGCGCGGAGGTGCTTATGCGTGTACCTGCATCTGTACGTCCAACCGGATCGTTGTTCGCCGATCCCCGTATCCGTTGGGGAGGCGGCTTGATGGGAGCAGTCTGGCTCATCGGTATTCTCGGCGGGATCACGGGCTTGACGGAATGGCCTGCACTCGTGCTTTACGTTATCGGCGGACTGGGAGTCGCCGTTATCTTAGGACGAACCCAAGGCTGGGCAACGCTAGGAGTAACGAAAGCCAACCTGCGTGCAGCAACGCTTTGGGGTGGCGGGATTGGTGTCGGGCTGATGCTCCTCGACTGGATTAACACCTTTTTCTACTATCGCGGTGGTGGTGCACCGATGGAAGCCATGGAGACGATTCTAGTTGGAATGGGCTTCCTGTACCTCTTCCCAGTGCTGGTACTGGCCGAGGAACTTCTCTGGCGTGGTGTGCTACTGTTCGGTCTGCGCGACTCAGGTCTGAATGTCCATCTGACAGTTGGATTGACAACGCTATTTTACGCACTGAACCATCTGTTTGTAGCGCCGGTCCCACTGTTTGAACGTTGGTTGATGGTGGGAATGGCACTTCCCATTGGTGTTATCGGCGGCTATCTAGTGCTGCGCACCCGTAATGTTTGGGCAGCAGTGTGGTTGCACGGGTTGAGTCTGGTGGCAATGGTCGCTGACATCTTTATCATTCCAGGACTGGCACGCGGATAACTCGGTCTGGCTAGAGCGATGGTAGCACGATGACCATGTGATATATCCACATTTTGTGGATATATGTGGATACAGGCCCAATATCTAGTATTCGGTTGTTTTTGGAAGGCGTGAGAGATAGGGATGGCTTCCTAACCTAGCTTGCACGGAGGCATACATCTTGCCGTTTCGCCGATCGTCATTGCTGCCTCCTGGCGCGGGGCGGCGTCTAGGCCGAAGACCGGACGTCCGCCTCGTTTCTATGTTTGTCGGTTTAGTCGGCCAGAGCAACGATCTAAGCACTCCGCGCACCCACAACCTAGCACATCAAGGAACAGTTTCGATCCCTCATCAAGCTTGGGAAATGAGTCAAGATTGGAGACTACAGCAAATGTGCAGTATGCACGCAGGACGTTTCATCTTCCACATCCCGCTTTTCTCAATCTGCAATATTGTGCTATGCGTTTGGTGCAACGGAAACGATTGACAGTTTGCCGATCCCCCGCGCTTGCCGGAATGCTGACTCGAGCCGATCATGTGAGAAGGGATTCCGGTAATTGTCGTACAGATATTGCTCACATCAATATGGCAGTCGTGTTATAAAATATTCCCTACAAATCTTCAGCAAGACCTGAACGTATCGAATGTATCTTTATCAGGTTGCCGGGGTTCGTAGGCTGTTAACCATCATCCGAAGGGGCGCTAACAGATACATTGACGTTGGGTTTGGGTAATGAACTACTATTTGAGTGCACTGCAAAAACTCACCATGGAGCACACAGAGTACACAGAGCGTATAAGGTTTATGAATAAAAGGATAATTTTTGACCATTGGGCGCATGGAAGAAAAATATTCACAACCCTATGTTCGATGAAAGATAAAATTATCTTTAGTCTCTGCGATCTCCGTGGTCTCTGTGGTGGAAAGATCACCTTTTTGCAGTAGAGTCACTATTTCTTTTGATAACACCATGCGTCGTATTACATTTATCAAAGGTTATTGGAATGAACACCGTTGAAGAGAAGATCCGTGCGTTGCCAGAAGATGGATGCACGAATCACAGAGATGAGAAGTGATGACAAATCACACTATTTAAGATACCTGGTTTTGGGAATAACGGATGAAGAAGGCGAACTAATCGACATATATCAAAATAAAGGTCGTTTTCTTTATGCTTATGCAGGTGATCTCCTAGAATAAGCGACATTCCTTTGCTTCAGGGAAAGATACCCTGAGGTGAAACGTATTCAGATAGTGAACACACTTGGCAGACGACCACGGCAATTTGAGATAGATTGTGTCATAGGTCAAAATGCAATTGAAATCAAGTGGCGCGATACAACAACAGATGGGGATCATATCACAAAAGAGCATACAAGAATACAAGTTATTCGAGGTCACGGCTTCAAACCAATCAGGATCATGTTTTACTACCTTAATCGAAACCAGGCAATAAGAATACAAGAAACCATCAAAGCCGTATATCAGGGTGTAGGGGGAGAATACTACACAGGAGATGATGCGTGGGAATACGTAAGATCCCAGACGGGCATTGATCTGAAGAATATTCTCCTTCGGATAGCAGAGGAAAACTGATAACAGAAATGACAATACTTTGTGGAGATTGTAGAGAAATATTGAAGAAACCGGATGACACAAGCGTCGATCTTGTGTGCATAGATCCACCCTTTTTTACCAAAAAACCCACTCGCTCACTGCACAAGATCACATAACAGAACGAACAAGGTTAGAAGACAGCTCACAACTTTTTAATTGGACAGATGATAATATATTGGTGATTGACGCCTATGATCTCATTATCAACTCATGGCTTGAAAAGCAAGAACGCCGTGATAAGCCAGAACAATAGATGCCAGGTCCGAATCTCATAGACATATGGTACCAGACGATTTTTGCCTGTATCTATACAAGCAGAGTATGTTTCAGACACATTCCGACACCTGCCTCCCTACCTTTCATATTCCAGTAGTAGCCTCCCTATCAGGCAGCCACATCACGACGGAAGATGACGCGCAATGAAGAGTCTTCAAAAAAGGCATCTTGCGCCCGTAGACGGGCCAGCGATTGTGGCAACACAATTCGGTGGCGATGCCAGCCCACCGAGATAAGCAATTCATCATCACTCTGCGCTAAATGCACCTGATCCTCAGAGGCAAACGGCAGCGGGACGATCAGATCGTAGCCATAGGCGGTCTTCTCGACCCGTTGCGTCGGTCCTTGGTAGAGAAAAGTGGTCGGATCGCGATCAGCGAAGAGATGGTCGGCTAATTCATTGAGGAGTTCGGTACCGACGATCTCTTGAGAAAAATGGGGAGCCCGCAGGATGGGCAACGGCTCGAACATCTCTTCAACGAGGGGCGCATATTGCTGCTGCATCGCACGCCATTGCGCAAAATGGGCATCAACGTCGGGAGGTAAAATCCGATTGACAATAATTGCATCAACTGCATAGCCAAACAAACTGAGGTAAGTCAGTGAGCGCTGGGCCTCGCGAATCACCATTTTTTCCAGATTCATAACAATGCGAGCCGTGCAAATCTGGTGATTCGTCAACAACTGACGAACATCGATCAGGGCATCAATAGCCTGTTGGGCCGAGGCCAGCACGTCGTCGTCGGCAATCGGCATGTCGGTGACTCGTCGTGCAACAGGTCGCACCACACGGAGCAGCGCACGGGCGATCGGGAAGAGACGGGCGATCCACCAGCGCATCACATCAGGGAGTGACAACAAACGCAGTGTTTCACCGGTTGGCGCTGCATCAACGACGATGACATCGTACTTCCCTTCGTCGTAATGACGCTTGATCTGGAGTAGGCTAAAGAGTTCTTCAGTACCGGGAATAACCGACAACTCCCCCTGGGCAATCGTCTCGACTCCCTGCCACGCCAGCAGATCGGCCAAATAGCGTGATACGGTCCCCCAGCTTGATTCAAGCTCATGAAGGGCATTGATCTCTTGCGCCCACAAATTAGGTGCTACCTGAAGCGGCTCTGCTCGCAGATCGACACCGAGCGAGTCGCCTAACGAGTGAGCTGCATCAGTCGAAAGTACAATTGTTCGATACCCCAGTTGGGCGCAGCGGAGGGCGCTTGCCGCTGCGACACTGGTTTTACCAACGCCGCCCTTGCCGGTGTAGAAGAGGATTCGCATACTCGACCGTTCATTCTAGGCAACTTTGCTTTATCATAGCGTTATATTGTCTTTTATGCAAATGGTGATCAGGCCCATCCGAGATCATCAGGCTTATCGCCCGATCTCCGCGCATCATCTTCATCCTTCTTCCCGCTCAGCTCTTCTTCAAGCATCTGATCAACCATCTCATCCCAATCTTCACCAGCGTCTTCACCCAACTCTTTGCCCAGGCGCTTGGCCCAACGGGCAATCGAACGAGGATCACTCTCGTCCAAACCCATGAAATTTGACGGGTCGGCCAGTGACTCGAGACGTTCATCCTCGGACTTGAGAGTAGCGAAACGCGAGATTGCACGTCGCACTTCGGTATTCCCGCAACGAGGGCAGACTAAGCCGGGTGGATCGCTAAATCCACGTACCAGTTTTTGGAACTGACCATTGCAGGCTGGACAGAAGTATTCATAAATCGGCATGGCAACCCTCTATCAGATGTCACGAATAATGTCCTCGACTAGTGGTAACGATGGTGGTGGTTCATCATGAATAGTATAGGCAAAACGGATACGTTCAGCAATCTGCTCGACATCGACCTGACGGGCTGCGTGAATCGTCAGTAATGGCTCACCGGCGGCGACCTTATCACCGACTTTAGCGTGTAACACCAACCCAACCGCGTGATCGATAATATCTTCTTTACGCGACCGCCCACCGCCCAACGCATTCACAGCCAGACCCAAGACCTGGCCATCAATCGCAGAGACAAAACCGCTACGTGGAGCCGGAAACGCCACCTGCACTGGGGCAGTAGGCAGATGTTCGGGTTCATCGATCACCGATGGATCACCACCCTGGTTAATAACCATCGCTCGAAACTTCTCCCAGGCCGCGCCACTTTGCAGGGCTTCAATGAGCACCGCACGTGCAGCATCAATATCATCGCGCAAACCGGCCATGCGCACCAACTCACTCCCCAGTACCAGTGATAGTTCGACCAAATCGGATGGGCCAGAACCACGCAGTGCAGCGATGGCTTCCCGTACCTCCAGCGCATTCCCTATCGCAAAACCGAGCGGCTGCTGCATACTGCTGAGAACAGCAGTCACTTTCCGTCCGGCCTGACGCCCAATCGCAACCATCGTTCGTGCCAACTGCCGGGCATCGGCGAGCGTCTGCATGAATGCTCCGCGCCCATATTTTACGTCAAGCACAATACAATCCGCACCGGAAGCCAGTTTTTTGCTCATCACGCTGGCAGCAATCAGCGGAATCGACTCAACTGTTGCGGTCACATCGCGTAAAGCGTAAAGTTTCTTATCGGCTGGTGCCAAATCACCGCTCTGCGCAGCCACCACCAATCCCAGTTCATGGACAGCACGTCGAAACTCTTCCGTACTAAGACTGGTACGAAAGCCAGGAATACTCTCAAGTTTGTCAATCGTGCCACCACTAAAACCGAGACCACGACCACTCATCTTTGCCACCGGCAAGCCAACCGCGGCTACCAAAGGCGCTACAACCAGTGTTGTTTTATCACCAACCCCACCCGTTGAATGTTTATCAACGGTCAATGGGGCAATATCATGCAGATCGAGCATATCGCCACTACGGGCCATCGCGATAGTCAAATCGGCTGTCTCGCGGTCATCCATTCCCCGCAGCACAATAGCCATTGCAAGCGCAGCCATCTGATAATCGGGAATATCACCGGCCGTGTAATGTTTGACCACCCACTCGATTTCAGCGGTGGTCAAAGGGCGGCCATCGCGCTTAGCCGCAATTATTTCCACCATTCGCATGACTACTCTTCCTTTCTGCATCCTGGCCCAGTTTGTTAACCGGAGCGTAACTCTTGCATCACCAGCGGTAAGAGCGGTAACAAATCACCGGCAATCACGCCGGCATCGCCAAAAGTGGCGCGTGCTCGTGCGCCAGCCGCCCCGTGCAGATAGACACCCAACGTTGCAGCCGCGAATGGTGGACAACCCTGTGCGATCAAACCGGCAATCACCCCAGCCAATACATCACCCGATCCAGCGGTTGCCAATGCCGGATTCGCCCCATCGTGAATCACTGTTCGACCATCAGGTGACGCAATCACCGTAGTCGCTCCTTTTAGCACAACTGTTTGCCGCCAGTGCTGTGCCGCTTCTGCTGCCGTCTGTACCAAATCAACAGGTAGCTCAGCGACACCCAACAGACGACGCATCTCACCGGGATGCGGAGTAAGCACACAACGTTCGGGCGGTAAGCGTTCAAACCATTTCGGCGCACCGGCAAGACTATTCAAGCCATCGGCGTCGATCACAGTGTGCGGCAATTCAACCGTCTGCGGCGTCGATTCCAAGGTCGTTTCACCAATGGCGACAAAGCCGACTCGTGTTCGGCTGCGGGCCTGATCAAGTCCAAACAAACGTAATACTAACTTGCGGGTGACTTCAGCCTGTCCTAATCCTGGACCGATCAGCAATGCCTGGTAACGGGACAAATGTTCGGCTAGATCGTCGATTGCAGCCGGGCCAATAGCTCCCCAATCACCTTCGGCGACCGGTAAGAGTGTGATTTCTGGAGGTAAGGTTGCCAGCGACAGCACCGTGCGACCGGTAGCCAGAGTCACCAAACCGGCGCCAGCGCGTTGGGCGGCTGCGCATGCCAAAACCGCTGCACCGGGATAATTAATGGAACCGGCCAACACCAGGACCTTACCGAATATACCCTTATGGGCATCAGCCGGACGGGGTGGCAATAAGGCACGTGCATGCGAAGTAGTTAACAATTCGCTCATCGTCAGTGCTCGATCGAGTGCAGATAATCCGATAGGAGCCACAACAATCTTGCCCGCAAACCCACGACCGGGCCAGAGCAATAATCCACGCTTCATCAAACCGGTAGCCACAGTCAGATCGGCTCGAATAGCAACGGTAGGTATCTGTCCATCATCGGCGGCTACCCCGCTCGGTAGATCGATAGCCACTACCCGCAACTCAGGACGGCGAGTACGTGCGGCATTCACTGCCTTAATAATCGTTGCCAGATCGTTCGTTGGCGGTCTCCCGCCGGTCCCTAATAGACCATCAATCACAACAGCCGCCGTCGCCAGCGCCGAAGCAAGCTGAGAACCATCAGAATCGGCAGTCGAATATAGCTCAGGAATATTGCGGGCACGACAGGCCAGGAGATTATCATCTGCACCAGTTCTGCGCCAGATATATAGGATAACCTTTGCCCCTACATCAGCCAGATGACGAGCCGCCACTAACGCATCTCCACCGTTATTGCCAGGACCGACAAAGACTAATACGTGTCGATCGGCCGGCAAAGCAACATGTTGACGCACTGCCAGAGCGACACCGGCGCCAGCCTGTTCCATCAACGCAGCCCACGTCGTCCCCTGAGCAACAGCAGCCTCTTCTGCAGCCCGCATCTGACCGGCAGTTACGACAAATGGCAACGTCACTTCACTCATAGCCTCAACCTGCCCAACCGACTACACTAGCTACGGCCAGTTCATGCGTATGCGACAAGCTTACGACCAACGCTCGAATACCCAACGCGGAAGCAGTTTCAGCGGCCACCCCCGACAGCCGCAGCAGAGGGCGACCGGTAGCATCACGTATCACTTCGATTTCCTGAAACCCTGCACGTGGTTGATCGGTAACGGCCAACGCCCCCAGACCGCGCAAACCGATCCCTAACGCTTTGGCGCAGGCCTCTTTGGCTGCCCAGCGCGCTGCTAATGCTTCATAACGGATTCCTTCTGCTGCGGCGGTACAATCAGCCTGTTCAATCGACGTATACACTCTGAGCAAAAATCGTTGACCGTAGCGCATCACCACCCGACGAATGCGCGCTACCTCTACCAGATCGACCCCGTGATACAGCATACACCAACCTATTGCGTTCCTACCAGCGAAACTTCAGCCACCCGCGAATCATAATCGTGACCGTTGGCATAGATCTCTACACTACGCAGATAGCGATAATCGGGTAACCAATTCTCATCACGTAAATTCACTTGAAATCGGCTCCAGGTCGAGGGTTCTACTCGCTGGTAAAAGACCCCGTCAGCTCGTACCCGTAGCGCATCGTCACTAGTAGCGGTGTACATGCACACCACCCGTTCCTCATCAGGATCGGTCGGACTGCTACGCCGGGCAACAATACGGATCATAATTGGACACTCGGTTCCTCGATCACCGGCTGCTGGTAACGATTGATAGTCCACCCGTGCCCATAGAGAGAAGACGAGAGAGCGAAACTCGGATACATCAATCCCAGCGCCATGCACCCCCAACGCTTGACGAATGCTCGTTACAAACCCGTTGGTCTGACCACCCATACGGTAAAACCAGGCCGCAGTACGAAAATCTTCAATCGGGCAAACGAGCGTACTATTCGGTGGACGACAAATCTGCGCCAACCGAAAGAAGCCACGTTCGGGGAGCGGCAAATTTGGTGTACCAGAAACCTGCCACGTTGTCGAGCGCGGGAGAGTCGGATCATCGGTGCGAGTAGTGTTATTGTACTCAATTTCGGAAAAGCGTGAAAAACCACCGTCACGGATCAATTCCCAGCGCGCCGGTACCGGCAAGCCGGGCATTCCTGCCGGATCAACTTCAACCCGCTGACCAGCCATCAGGTGGATTGGTTGACCAACCATACCTGTCACGATAGCCTGACCACTGCGTACCGCCACATCGGCGACTAGAGCAGGACGACCATCACTACGCATCACACGTCGCTCTGGTGGATACAATCCGATACTATAGCTACCGCCGGGCAACAGTACAACCTGAGCATCGCCAATCGTAACCCTGATATCCACCTTGTGAAAGGGCTGATCAGCACGCACATCGTAGCGCACATAACCGTTGAGCTGCTCGGTAGCAACTTCCAGCGTACTACTATGCCAGCGCGTCGTGCGGAGTGATGTCAGACGCACCTCCGTTCCTGCCCAGAGATCGAGCTGACTCCCCTCAAACAGCCGTAACGAAGCCACCTGACCATAACCAGCATTGGGCAGCGTGCGCACTGTGTCACCTTCACTCAACGGTTGTTGATCACGCACACCCTGAAAAATGGTACGGCCAGCTGGTTGCCAGACAATGCTCTCGCTCACGCTGCGCACCACCAGCGTTGCAGTCTGCGTATCAGTCGCTGTCAAATACCACTGCCAGACGCTGAAAATCACCCAGGTACTGAGAGCCAGAAACAAACCAAAAAAGACGAAAAGGGTAAGCCAGGCAATCCGCAAGGTGCGGCGCTGAGCAGCTAATCGATCATCTGCAAATACCATCGATGTCTTCATACCAGCAATTATACTCGAAGGAATAAAGCTTGCGAGAAGGGGGTGATCTAGTAGGAGTTTTCAACGTCTTCACCCTGCCTGACAATGGTGAAGTGAAGAAAGACTGAACAGAAAGGTGGGCACAAACCTGTCCGCAGCACGTGCAGCAGCGCACAGCGTCCTCGTCTTTGCACGTCGATAATGCCCGTCTCCGCGTTGGTGGGGGCGGGTTCTCAACCCGTCCGCATTGTGAGCGCTGACGACGGGCATAGGTTTTACCGCGGCCACCGCACCACGCGGGCCGGAGGCCCCGCACCCAGCACACCTGTATGGGTCGAGAATGGTTATTCGCTCAGGCAGGACGTTCATCGGTGTCGCGTCGGCCAAAGCAGAGAAATTCTAAAAACCCCTATCCTTACCTCGTCACTACTTGACACTACACTATCTATAATGCTATCATCACAAATGAAAAACGATCTTCGGGGCAGGGTGAAATTCCCGATCGGTGGTATAGCCCACGAGCGTGTTGAGAGGCACGCATGATCCGGTGAAACTCCGGGGCCGACGGTTACAGTCCGGATGTAAAGAAGATCCAGATATGGTGAATCAGGGCAATGGCGTGCGGTACGCCTTGGCCTTGTCTGCATCAGCGGCAGCACAACCATCTGTCGCGGTTACGTATCTGTACCCCGAAGAGCGTTCGCTCGGCGGGGTTTTTCATTGCCCGCCGCGAAAGGAGTTGTTGAGATGCAACAAACACTACCAATGCCAACCGTATCGCCGCGGGCGAAGATCTTTCGGCACTTCGAGCGGCCTGCTCTTGGCCTGCCGGTAACACTCGTGATTCTGCTGCTACTCTGGCAAGCCAGCGTAACGTTTAGTGGCTATCCGGCCTTTATTCTCCCTTCCCCGGCCCTGGTTGCCGGACGCTTCTGGCAGGCGCTGAGCAGTGGGATACTCTGGCAACATACCTCGGCGACCCTGAGTGCTGCCCTTGGCGGGTTCGCGCTGGCACTCATCATCGCCGTCGTACTCGGCTACACACTGGCGCATATACGCTGGCTCGAACAGGCTCTGGCACCGGTATTGGCCGCCAGTCAGGCAATTCCGGTGGTGGCGGTGGCACCGCTGATCATCCTCTGGTTCGGCACCGGCCTGACCTCTAAAGTATTGGTCGCTGCTCTGATCACCTTCCTGCCAATCCTGATCGGTACTATTGTGGCGATCCGCAGTATTCCACGCGAACTGATTGAAATGGCCTACATCAGCGGCGCTAATCGCTGGCAATTACTACGCTACGTCGAAGTGCCACTGGCGCTCCCCGTACTCTTCGGCGGTATACGCACCGGTCTGTCGCTGGCAACCACCGGTGCCGTCGTTGGGGAATTCGTCGCCGGACGGGTCGGTCTGGGGGCGTTGATCAATATTGCCCGTGGTCTGTTTGATACACCACTGATTTTTGTAGCACTGATCATGCTAGCTCTGATCACATTGACACTATATGTCCTGGCGGGTTTACTAGAACGAGTATTGGTTCGTTGGGAAGCATAGATATCGATCTCTCTTTGAGGCTGTTTTTAGGGAGGAATGTTTTCATGAAAAGGCAGTTCTTTTTGTTCCTCGTAATACTCGCAGTGATGTTAAGTTCTTGCGGAACATCCACTCCGACAACAGCGCCAACAACGGCCCCAACTGCGGCATCTGCACCGCAGGCACAACCAACGCTGCGCCGTGTTACACTGGCGATGTCGTACATTCCCAATGTACAATTCGCGCCTTATTATGTGGCAGCCGCTAAAGGATACTACGCTGCGGAAGGTATTGAAGTCACCTTTGACTACAACTTCGAGAACGATGTGTCGCAACGGGCAGCAACATGGCCGGCAAGCGGGGTTGAATTTGCCACCACCAGCGGCACCTCTGTTTTGCTGGCACGTCAGCAGGGATTACCGATTAAAACGGTGATGTCCCTCTACCAGCGGTTCCCGATTGCCTTCTTCGCCAAAGCCAACGTGCCTTTGCAGAGCGTCAACGATCTGCGCGGTCAGACCATTGGTATTCCGGGTCGGTTTGGCGAGAGTTTCTACGCCTTGCTTGCCGCTCTATACGCCGGGAAAATGACAGAGGCAGACGTGGTGGTGCAAGAGATCGGTTTTACGCAGACGGCTGCGATCATGGAAGATAAAGTGCCGATAGCGACCGGCTATGCGATGAACGAGCCGGTACAATTGCGCGAGCAGGGCATAGCCGTAAACGTCTTACTGGCCGCCGATGTCTTCAATCTGCCCGCCAACGGTATTGCCGTCAGCGAGGCATTGATTCAGCAAGAACCCGAGCTTGTGCGCGGCTTCGTGCGGGCCAGTTTGCGCGGATTAGCTGATACCCTGGCGAACCCTGATGAAGCCTTTACGCTAAGTTTGCAATTTATTCCTGAAGCGAAACTCGGTAATCCTGATCTTCAGCGCAAGGTGCTGATCGAGAGTCTACCGTTCTGGCAGAGCGACATGACGTCTCAGTATGGCCTGGGCTACACTGATGGGCAACTCTGGGCGCGCACCGAAGAATTTATGCGCGCTGCGGGTCTCTTGTCGGCACCGGTTGATGTGCAGAAGGCGTTTACGAATGAGTTTGTGCCCGGCGGATCGTACTGATCCGAGCAAAGAAGTGACGCTTAGAGAGGCGCCCTGTTCGTGCGCCTCTTTCGTTTATGAACGAAGAACTTGCCGAGAATGGTGCAGAAGTGGTACATTATGGTGTACATGTCTGGAGAAAACAGCGTCTCCAAACGAACTTCTCTGCTTTACGTTAAATAAACGCGGGGCAACTGATATTGTTCCCGGTAAACCGCCATCCGTACCTGAAAGAATGGTGCTCTGAGATGGCTTTAGGCAACCTTCTGGCCGGTGGGATTTTGGGATGAGCAACGGACAGCAGAAAGACCTAGCCGTGCTGGTCGCAGATTTGGATATGGAACACGCTATACGCGAATTGTTCGCCCAACCCATTCATCGAACATCCAAAGTAATCCAATGAAGAAATGGATAAAGAACAGTTTTTGGCCGTCCTGCAAACTGAGGTCGCGACATTCAATTCGGCAGTCTCTACATCGAACGGCGATTGGATTATTAAGGGATTCATTGACATATATAAAAACATCTACACTATTTCGGTGGATACAAAAGTTATCTCAAAAATTATGGAACTTTTGTTGTTTCCCGAACTTGCCCGATTTGCTGAAAAGTACGGCTTGAAAATGATATTGTCAGAACAACAGAACTTTTATCCAGACATGAGCTTTGTTGATAACGAAGATCATCGTTTTGTACTCGACTTGAAGAGTACCTATAGAATTGATAGTGATCGCGTGAATGGGATGACACTTGGTACCTTTACTGGGTATTTCCGAGAAAGGAACAGTACAAAAAACATCACCTTTCCTTACGGTTCTTACAGTGGCCATTTTGTTCTTGGGGTCATTTATTCAAAGACAGATGGCTTGATTGACGAACGTAGAAGATATAATTTTGATGAACTTGAACGTATCACATCTGTCATCAGAGACTTTCAATTCTTTGCTCAGGAGAAGTATCGCATTGCGTCTGACCGCCCTGGTAGTGGAAACACCAAGAATATTGGCTCAGTAACAGAGATTGATAAGCTTGTGCGCGGCTCGGGTCCGTTTGCGTCACTAGGGGAACATGTTTTCGATGATTACGGGATGTATTATTTAACCAAAGATATGGCTAGAGCGGTGGAACTCAAGCGGCCTCCTTACACTAACCTCCGCAGTTATCTAAAATACAAAGGATTAGCCAAGTGATTGTTCAAGGCTTGCCACGGGCTACAAAATATGTAATCGTCCCCCCGATCAAATGTCAGGGGATTAAGACTAGGCTTGTTCAATTTATTTTGAGTAATATTTCTTGGCATGGAAAAGGCCGATGGATCGAGCCATTTTTGGGATCAGGTGTAGTTTTGTTTAATGTTCAGCCAGAACGTGCCTTAGTAAATGACATTAATCCTCATATTATCAGACTGTACCAGATGATTTACAATGGGAGCTTATCTTCTGAAGAAGTGAGGGCATACTTGACGGCAGAAGGTAAAAAACTGTTATTAGAGGGAGAGGATTATTATTATCTGGTCAGGGAGCGTTTCAACAAAACTGGCAACCCTTTGGATTTTATTTTTCTCAATAGATCATGTTTCAATGGAGTTATGCGCTTTAACAGCAAAGGTGAATTCAATGTCCCGTTTTGCCGTAAGTCAGATCGTTTTCGTCAGGCATACGTAACCAAGATAGTCAATCAAATTTCCAAAATACAGAAAATCATGCGGGGTAAGGATTGGGAATTCCGCATTGGAGATTGGCGAGAATGTCTCGAGAATGTAACAGCAGATGATTTTGTTTATCTTGACCCGCCATATATAGGCAGACATACAGATTACTATCAGCAATGGACAGAAAATGATGCGGCAGAATTGGCCAAGATTGCTCAAAAATTACCTTGTGGTTTTGCATTATCTATGTGGAAAGAAAACAAGTATCGCCTGAATGAACATCTTGGTCGTTACTGGGATGGATTGGTGGAACGAACGTTTACACATTTTTATCACGTAGGCTCAACGGAAAATCATAGAAACGCAATGGAAGAAGCATTGTTGATAAAACCCGGTTACGAAACACTACCTGTCGAAACCACAATATCAGCTAAACCAATCCAACTGGTACTTACCTTGCACGAACAAGCAGACTAACACGTACCTGCCCTGACGCCGCTCGGCTGCATTGTTGAAGCGCAAGCCGTTAGGACGTTCTCACGCGCCGGGAATACTTACCTTTCTCGTCATGTTTGAGTAGCGCTCACCCCCGCCCAAGCCGCACGCTCAACCCGGTGTAGCGTCGTTCAACTTCTGTCGTGGCAACCGCTGTCGCAACCGCACGCCGATCTCCGACAATTACGACTAACTGACGAGCACGGGTGACTGCCGTGTAGAGCAGATTGCGCTGTAATAATGGCTGATGGGCAAGCAGGAGCGGAATAACCACGACCGGGTATTCGCTTCCTTGACTTTTGTGAACACTGAGCGCATACGCAAGGGCGAGGTCATCAAGATCGAGGCCACTGTAGCGTATCGTGCGGCCATCCTCGAAGCGCACGACAACGGTCTGTTCTTCGACCTTGATCGCAATCACTTCACCAACATCGCCATTGTAGACATCACGGTCATAATCGTTGCGTTGCTGGATCACTCGATCACCTACTCGAAAAGTAGTCCCGCCGCTGTGGTATTCGGCAACCCCAGGACGAGGCGGATTGAGAGCGGCCTGAAGCGCTGTATTGAGCGCAGCAACCCCGGCCACGCCTTTATGAGTAGGACTGAGAACCTGAATATCACGGCGCGGATCAAAACCAAAGCGACGGGGAATTCGTTCAACTACGAGTTCGACCGTCAGGGCCGCACAACGTTCCGGTGTGTCAGCAGCAAAAAAGTAGAAGTCGTCATGCGCCCCCCACTCAGGCAAATGACCTTCATTGATCCGGCGGGCATTGGCAGCAATCCCACTACCGGCAGCTTGACGAAAGATTGCGTCAAGATGCACCTGCGGCACGATGCCACTCTCGATCAGATCGCCAAGAACGCGACCAGGGCCGACACTCGGTAATTGATCGGCGTCACCAACGATAACGAGGTGTGCACCGACAGGCAGCGCTTTCAGAAGCTGATTCGCCAGCACAATATCAAGCATACTCGCTTCATCGATCACTAACAGATCGCAGTCGAGCGGGTTATCGGCGTTGCGCCGGAATTCGCCATTAGGACCGTATTCAAGCAAGCGATGGATTGTGCGTGCTTCGATGCCGGTCGCCTCACTCAACCGCCGTGCTGCCCGTCCAGTTGGAGCGGCCAGCAGCGGACGATAGCCACGAGCACGCAAGAGCATAACTAGGGCGCGCAAGCTGGTGGTTTTGCCGGTGCCCGGCCCACCGGTAAGTAGCATAACCGATGTTGTTAGGGCAGTACGCACCGCATTGCGCTGCTGCGCACTAAGGTTCATGCCGTAACGCCTGGTCAGATGGGCAAAGACGAGTTCCCAGCGACTGGGCGCATAGTGGTCGGCCATGGATGAACGCTGCTGGAGAAGGCGGCGGATAGCATTCGCTACCCCAATTTCGGCGAAGGCGAGCGGCGGCAAGTAAATCGGGTACTGATCGGGATCAACAGCCGTGACAACCGAATCGCGCCAGAGCTGATTGGTCGCTACCATCTGCGCACCGACATCGGAGACCGCAGCCTTTGCAACAGAGAGGAGACTGGACGCACGTTCAATCAGCTTGACCATCGGTAGATAACAGTGACCATCATTCGAGGCCTGACCTAGAGCATACCGTAAACCAGCAGCAATCCGGCGTGGATCATCGCGGGCAATGCCAAGACCAGCCGCAATGGCATCGGCAGTACGAAAACCTACACCGTCCACTTCATCGGCCAGCCGATACGGTTCCTGTTGCACCACACGCAAGGCATCATCGCCGTAATGCCGGTAGATACGCACAGCAACCCCTGTTGGCAGACCAAGGTCTTGCAGAAGCAGCATCACATCCTTAATGCGCTGCTGTGCCCGCCAGGCCTCGGCGATCAACGCTGCCTTTTTGCGACCCAGCCCTGGTACCTCGCAGAGTCGCTCAGGTTCACGATCTAGCACATCGAGTGTATATTTCCCGAACGTTTCGGTAATGCGCTTTGCAGTAGCCGGCCCAACACCTTTGATCAGGCCACTGCCCAGATACCGACGGATACCGTCAATCGTTGCCGGTAGACGGGTTCGATACCGCTGGACGTTAAACTGGCGACCATGGGTCGGATGATCACGCCATTCCCCTTCGAGAATGAGCTGTTCACCCGGTTGTACACCAATCAGATTCCCAACAATCGTCACCGTATGGCGCTTGCCGGTAGGGCGTAGTTGGGCCACAGTGTAGCCATTGGTTTCGCTCTGGAACGTAATCCGTTCGAGGGTGCCGTCAAGTTCGTGCATATCGCGTTAAGCTGTTCGAGTTGCTACCAGTGTTTATCCGGCATGCACAATTATATAGTTACTCTGCGCATCCAGGAGAAACTCCTTGTAATTACGCTTTGAAGGTGATACACACTCTCACAGCGAGGATAGAGGAGTGAGTGGTAGGGGCTGGCACCCAACCCGCCTGTAGCAGTGTCGGCGCATCGTGCTCTTCCTGCAGTGCGACCCCGTTCCCGCACCTGTAGGGGTAGGCTCAAAACCCACCCACAGCAATATCGTGTCCCAAAACAACTACCCGTTCCCACACCGATGGCGTTCTGATGAGACGTGAGCGGGTTCCACCGATACCACCAGACGCGGGCCAAAGGCCCGCGCTCCCAGGACAACGGAAACTGAAAATGTTGAAAGTCCCTAGCATAACAACCGTATTAACAAAGCCATCACAACGATGAGTCCACTGCAAAAACTCACCATGGAGCACGCAGAGCGTCCAAGATTTATGAATAAAAGGATAATTTTTGGCTATTGGGTGCATGTAAGAAAAAAATTTCACAACCCTATGTTCAATGAACGATAAAAAGTCTCTGTGATCTCCGTGGTCTCTGTGGTGAGAAGATAACCTTTTTGTAGTGAAGTCAACGATCTATATCTCTCGGATACCGCAATTACTCAACAGGAACGATATGCGGCGTCGGTTGGCCATGCAACACCGCTACCAGATTTTCGGCAGCCAGGGTCGCCATTCGCAAGCGGGTGGCAACGGTCGCACTGCCAATGTGTGGTGTGAGCACAACATTGGGCAGCGTCAGCAGCGGATGATCAGGAACAAGCGGTTCACGCTCGAAGACATCGAGACCAGCAGCCCATGGCCGACCGGCGCGTAAGGCGGCAACCAGTTCATCTTCGCGTACCATAGGCCCGCGGGCAACATTGACGAACACACTGGTTGGCTTCATACGGGCAAATTGCGCTGCGCCAAACATCCCTCGTGTCGCTTCGGTCAACGGAGCAGTTACTACCACGACATCGCTCTCGCTCAGCAAATCGTCGAGTGAGCGGTACACAGCACCTAGTTCGGCATCGAGACGTGGATCAGGGCGGCGATTGTGGTACAACAAGCGCATTGCAAAGCCTTGCCCACGTCGGAGAACGGCCCGACCGATCCGGCCCGCTCCGACCACGCCTAACGTTCGCCCGTAAATATCTTGCCCAACCATCTGCATCGGGTGCCACGGTCCCCAACCACCCTGTTCAATGAGCTTGTGACCTTCAACAACCCGGCGAGCCGCAGCCAGCATGAGCGCCCAAGCCAGATCGGCAGTTGTCTCGGTGAGGACATCTGGCGTATTGGTTAAGGTGATGCCACGGGCAGCCAGAGCCGCTCGGTCGATGTTGTCGTAGCCTACCGCCATGATGGATACAGCGCGTAAAGAGGGGGCGGCAGCGATTACGTCACGATCAATCCGGTCGGTAATCAGGCAGAGCAGCCCCTCTGCCTCAGCGACCCCACGTAGCAATTCTGCGCGAGGAATCGGGACTTCTATCTGATCCCACAACGTCACTATGCAGTGTTCATGCAAGATAGCCAGCGCCGGATCGGGCAACCGGCGGGTCACGAACACACGTGGCTTCACCGCATTCATACGTTATCAACCTTCAGCCACCAGAATGACGTGAAGCTGGGGCGGCCCGTGGATGCCCAGCGAGAGGGTCATTTCAATATCAGCCGTGCGCGATGGGCCGGTAATGAATGTGAGATTGCTGGTCGGACCAAAAATCTCTTGACCATAACGTTGGAGCAGTATGGTCAGTGCTTCCCCAAGACCACGCACCAACTGACGTTCAAAGACAATCGCGATGTGACATGGCGCCAGGAGAGAAGCAAGCCGCGGACGACCGGGGCCGTGCCGTAGCAGGAGCGTACCACTTTCGGCAATCGCCAGCTCAACCCCTGATAAACAGACCGGAATCGGCTCCAGCTCTTGCAAACGAGCCTGCCGCGCTTCACCGCGAATATCGGCGATGGCATGAGTGATACCATGGGCAGCCAACAGCGCTGCCAGGCCGGGTAATCCAATCTGGTCAACATCCCACCCAATGACCTGCCTAGCCTGCGTCTCGGTTATCAGTTGCTCGATTATTGCTAGCGCCTCTTCAGCAGTTGCAACACGGTAGGCTTTTCCTTCAAGCTTCTGTACCTCATTCACAAACTGATCGGCCAGATCGTCTTGAGGGGGTAACACAAACGGCGGTGGTTCGTGGGTGACACGCATAGCTTCGGCCAATAACAGTGGCCGATTCGCATGTAAGCTGATTTGAATAGCGGCTAATATCTGATCACGGCTCATCCCTGTACTCCAATTGGTCGCTCGTAAAACAGAGAAAGTGGATCGTCGGGATAGTTCCCAAACGGCCCTATGCGATAGAATCCAGCCCGTTCGTAACAGCGAAGAGCAGCAGGTTGCAGAATACCGGTTTCGAGCCGCAACAGTTGGCACTGATGCGCAGCAGCGAAAGCAATCAGATGCTCGATCAAACGCTGGGCAAGCCCCATGCCTCGAAACGCCGGACGCACGTACATCCGCTTCAATTCACCGTAATCGGGATAGAATTGCACCCCGCCACATCCAACCGCTTCACCATTGACGCGCACAACGAAAAAGGCAACCTCCTCGCGTATCAACTGCTCAATGCTATAGCCGTGCTGGCTGGTCGGTGGGTAGAGCGGCGCCAGCTCAGCATCTAATTCGGCAATCAGCGCTTGTGCATCAGCGGTGTCGGGTCGCTCGGCGTGGATTGAAATTTGCACAACGTTCATACACTTTAGACGGAATTACGCTCCATTTTGGGATCGTTGCTTTCGATGCTCTGCCCACAACTCACGAAACGTCTTCGATGGCGGCGCCGGAAGATCACGCTGCTTCGTCCAGAGATGCAACGGCGGCGGTAAACGGCGAAAGCGACCTTTGCGAGCCAGTATGCGACTAAACAGCCGCGCTGCCTTACCGCTCGCTCGATAGATCGCCGGATGCGTCATGGTCAGGGTATAACCACGAATCGCAGCCTTTTCGACCGGATGCGCCTTCCCGGCCCGTACTGCATCAGCCCGATGACGCAGCAGCATATCGGGAATTGCAATCCGTACCGGACAGACTTCCTGACAAGCGCCACAGAGCGAGCTTGCCTGCGGTAACAAGTAAGCGTCGGGCAGATCAGGTTGCAGCAAAGGGGTAAGAATGGCGCCGATTGGGCCAGAGTAGACACCACCATAGGCATGGCCACCAATTGCCTGATAGACCGGGCAGGCATTGAGGCACGCACCACAGCGGATACAGAGCAGTGACTCGGCGTACTGGCCACCCAAAATTCGCGAACGACCATTATCGAGCAGCACGAGGTGAAACTCCTCAGGACCATCTTCTTCGCCGGGACGGGCAGGACCACAGATCAGACTGGTATAAACGCTCAATTTTTGACCGGTTGCCGAACGAGCCAGCACCTGCAACATTACACCCAAATCGGCGAGACGGGCCACAATCCGCTCAATACCCATAATCGCAACGTGGATGCGTGGTACAGTCGTAGAAAGACGGGCGTTGCCCTCATTTTCCACAATCACGATCGCACCGCTGTCGGCCACCCCAAAATTAACTCCGCTGATCCCCATATCGGCCCGTAAAAAGCGTTGTCGAAGCGCCTGACGAGCTGTGCGAATCATCGGCGGAACCTCAGTCGTTGGCGGCATTCCCAAATGCTGCTCGAACAGTGCACTCACCTGCTCGCGGGTTTTGTGGATGGCGGGCGCAATAATGTGTGATGGAGTTTCACCGGCCAGTTGGATAATGTACTCGCCTAGATCGGTCTCAACGACTTCAAACCCGGCGTGTTCCAGGGCTTCGTTCAGATGAATCTCTTCGGAAGCCATTGATTTCGACTTCACAATACTGCGCACACCACGAGCACGAGCGAGTTCGATAATGTAACGGCGGGCTTCCTCGCCATCACTGGCCCAACAGACATGACCACCGCGTGCCTCGACATTGGCGGCCAATTGTGGCAATAGCTCATCAAGATGGGCTAACGCATAGGCACGGATCGCCCGCGCCTGATCGCGTAAGCGGTCAGCCTCACACAACGCACTGATGGCACTGACCCGATTGCCGACAAAGCGTGTCGTTGCTCTGTTCAACGCGGTTTGCAACGCAGTATCGTGGAGGGCTTGGTCAACCCGATCATAAAACGCGATAGTTTGCGTCATAGGATGTACTTTTTTCTAGGCACGGTAACGGAAACAGGATCGTTGGCATAATCACCGCCCGGTTATTCCCTCACCGTGCATCAACCATATTTGCTAATACTTCAGCCAGATGCCGGGCGCGGATAGCACTTTGACGACGGCTAAGCCCACCGGCAATCTGCGTCATACAGGAAACATCACCGGTTACCAATAGGTCTGCCTTTGTCGACTCAATCGCTTCCAATTTACGTTCGAGCATTGCTGTCGAGATGCTGGCCTGCTTGATCGCAAACAGACCGCCAAACCCACAACACTGATCGCAGCCGGGAAGTGGCACTACTTCGGCGCCTGCCACGTGGTTTAGCAACATGCGGGCCTGTTTGCCCAAACCTAGAAAGCGCAGCCCGTGGCAGGCATCGTGATAGGTGATTCGACCGCTAAAGTGAGCGCCGACATCGGTCACCCCTATAACGTCAACCAGATATTCGCTCCATTCGTAGGTGCGATGGGCCAGTTCATCGGCAGCAGCGGCAAACGGCGTATGGGCAAATAGCTCGTGATAAAGATGACGGATCATTGCAGCACACGATCCTGAAGGTAGTACAACATCACCTTTCCCACGCAGAACTTCCAATGTACGACCGGCAATCGTGTAAGCATCATCACGAAAACCGGCGTTAAAGGCCATCTGACCACAACACAACAGGTCATCAGGCACATCAACGTTCACACCCTGTTGTTCAAGCAGGCAAGCCGCAGCCATCCCAACCGTTGGGTAGAGCTGATCAACAATACAAGTCGAAAAAAAAGTAATGCGACGGCTGCCAGTAGTCACGGTCTCGTCTCCTCTGGGGCTGAAAGCGTATTTATTAGCATTATAACTCAAGTTGCTGCGCTCCCCGCAGTGAGCGGAGCAGAACCGATATGCCTGTTACTACCCTGCACTCTGTCGGGGTGGGTCTAAAAAAACCGCTTCTCCCTGCTCACGCTCCCACTTCTCTCCGTGTGGAAAAGGAGGCCAGGGAGAAGGCGAGGACCCGACCCGCCCTGTGTGCGATATTTCATCCCTCTTCCCTTCTTACGGAAGCAAGGCCAAAGAGTGGGAAGAACGTCCGCCTTAATGCATTATGGCGTCGGAGTGAGACTTGGCCTTGGTGTAGCGATCAGCGATGGAATGAGCAGGGTCTGACCGACTTGCAGAACATTAGGATCGGTGAGGTTATTGGCAGCTACGAGTTCATCAACTGTCACCCCAAAACGTTCGGCAATCGCACTGAGCGTGTCACCGACCTGCACGACATAGAGGGCGGCAATGGTAGGGGTTGGTCGCGGCGCACGGGCGTATGCAGTTGCAGTGGCATCAATGTCGATGGTAGGTGCCGGAGTGATGTCGAGAATAACCGGGAAGGTCGGGCGATTGTGCCGAGGGGGCTCGGGCAGACAAGCGGTCAATCCTATTCCACTTGCGCCGACGATAAGAAAAATCATACAAACCCAGAACTGGTACCGCACAGTTGCCACCTTGTATTTACCACAGCGTTAATTACGACAGGGTATTGTAGCAATCTGCCTGACCAGCGTCAACGGGTGAGAGTCGGCTGGCCTGGTTTTTTTAGAGTTCTCAGCTTCGGATCACCTTCAATAGGTGGAGTGATACCGACGAACATCATGTATCCGCTGCCGATGCTTCCCAATCTACACGATCACCTGGAAGCGCGGGCCTCTGGCTCGCATGTACGATATGCGGCTAGAAGTTATCGGTTGGCGTATCAGCCTCAATCCTCGCTTGCACCGCCCCTTAAGCCACTGCATGCGTGAGGGTGAGGGGGTAGAAGGAACCGTCGGAACAGGAAGCTACACACCTCCTTACACCCTGCGGATAGATTGGGTACCTGCCGCTTCTGCTCTTGCTACTCTTTTCTCTCCTCACCTCTGCCGAGTAGGGTGAAAACTGTAAACACCCTTGGTCGGCTGGCTGACCAACAGCGACTCAACACAACTCAAGACCCACGCTGGATCAATGGCGGCCATACATTCGGGTGGATTGGTCGCCCGTGGGCAGACAGCAAAAACCCCGCATGGACTACAAGGAAGACCTGCACTCACCACTCGTTGGCGCTGGGGATCCCCCCACGGCCCGAAGCGCATGGGATCACTAGGACCGAAAAGATGGATGGTGGGAACGTCCTGGCTGACAGCAATGTGTAACGGGCCGCTGTCTACCCCGATAACCAGACTCGCCTGACTAAACAGAGCTGCCAAACGATCAATGGTCAGTTCCTGACTGAGAGCAAGTACACCGGGTGGAGCAGCAGCGATGATAGCTGCTAGTTCCTCGGCTTCGTTCGGACTACCGGTGAGCAGAATGCGGCGTCCTGGTCGGTTCAGGCCGTGAATGAGGGTGATCCAATGGCTGCGTAACCAGTGTTTTGTAGGCCCACCGGTGCCCGGATGGATAATAATCAGGTGTTCATCGGGTTTGAGCTGCTGTTGGAGCCAGGCAGTCGCCCACTCTTGTGCGACATGCGTCGGCGTATAGCGCAATGGCGTCGAAGCAGCAGGAGTACCGGTAAGAGCGGCAACAATGTCAAGCGCCTGGCGAGTAACGTGTTGGCGGGAATGGTACGGGAGTGCAGTGGTTAAGAACGATGTACAGAGCGGATGCGCAAAACCGATCCGCTGCGGTATACCGGCTAGGAGGGCGAGCGCCGCACCCCACCAGTGATCATCGCGCAGAATCAAGGCGGCATCATACGACTGTTGGCGAAGCCGATAGGCGGTGCGAAGCAAAAGCAGGTACGGCGCGAGAATCATCGGTTTAGGGCCAAACCGATCAAACCCTGGAAATGGTAACGTCTCCAGCTCATCGATTTCAGGGAGATGTTGCCACATCGTAGCCGCCCACGGCCCGACCAGCGCAGTAATATGGGTCGCAGGGAGCGCCGTGCGCAGCGCAGTCAACGCTGGCGTTGCCAACAGGAGATCGCCGAGATGATCAGGCTTGATAAGCAAGACTTTTCGGGGAGGATACACCGCTGAGCGGCGCACGAATGGCCGCGCAACCATCGCCAACCAGCGGAGCACAACGTATCGCATAGGCAGGTTAAAAGCCAGAGGGTTTGCTTCACCCTCTGGCTTTGAAATTAGAACAAGAGTGCACTGGCCTCACGGGCAAGCTGACGGAGACGTTCTGCATCAGCCTGATTGGCCCGCTTCTCCTCTTCTGCGGCACGTTCATTGAGCCGACGAGCCAGCTCTGGCGTAATTCGTGTCATGTTTTTGCGTAGCAAGCGCGTTGCCTCAACGGTCGTCTCCTGGGCCAGGAGCTCGTTAATAAAGCGATCTTCAGGCGACAGTCGTGAGTTGATGATGTCTTGGGCTGTGCTGGCCAATGCTTCAAGTTGCTTGACCAGAGCGTCACTGCCAGCATGCTGTGCAGCAGCGATGCTCGCCGAAATGACGGTGAGTAACCCTTCATCAACTTCCGCAGCCCGTTCTCGTAACGCAGCAACCGGATCGGGCGTCGCCAGGACAGCATCGATCAAAGCACTTCCCCGTTCAAACATCTCCTGGGCAGCACGGTCAATTGCTTCCACCAATTCCAGAATGCGGGCGCGACGCTCGGTAAGCTTTTGGGCGGTCGTATCATCACCGGCGGCCGAAGCTGCCTCAATCTGTTCGGTCCACAACTGGAAGAAGCTGTAATCGATCAGCGGACGAAGCTCCTGCACAACGGCGGGCAACTCTTCGTCGGTAGCCGAACGTAGACGTTCAATAGCAGCGTTAAGTTCTTCAGCGGCTGCCTGGGCTGTCATTCGCGCCGTGTACGCGAGCAATTTTTCCCGTACCCGTACCAGCATCTCGCGCATCTGCGCCTGTGCATCATTCGTCGCGTTAATGAACGCATCCAGGGTCGCAAAGAATTCCGGCGTCAATTCCGCCGAGTATCGTTGCAGCGCCGCTGTGAATTGTTCATCCTGATTAATAGTGTTCACCAGTTCGGTGAGGATTTCGACATACCGATTCTGTCGTCGCAAATCTTCCACCGAAACCCCATCGGCCTCGTAAATTGCTTCGATAAGCGATTGCAAACTCAGAAAGCGACGGGGTGCAAGCAGATAGCCACGTGGCGCATCGTTAGGCAATGCGCGGAGCAAAAAAGCTGACGCATCACCGATGAAACGATCAATCTCTTGCGGTTGACTGTTGAGTTCTTGCGGAACGTAGACCAAAAAGAGCTGTTTCCCAGCATCGTGGTAAATGAGCGGAGCGCTGAGCATACTCGCCATGCCACAGCGTGGACAAACAGCAATATTAAGCTGACCGGTCAGTAGAGCTGCTTTCAGTTCAGGTTGCTCACCACCATCTACCAACGTATAAATAAGCGTGCGGAAACGAGTTCCACAAGATGGACAGTTTAGTTGAACTGGTTGCGGAGGCGCCGAAGGCATTGGTTTTCTCCAGGGTCAAATCTCTTCACTAGCTGCTGATTATACCACTCGTCGCCCAACTACGGCGTAGAGTGGATCGCTAAGCCAGTGGTGAGGCGAACGATCAAGACACCGGATTTCGGTAAAGCCACCGGCCAATTCAAAATAACAGCGTACCAGTTCGAGATGTTGACGGTCGTTAGTCGCCAGCCAAATCCGTACTGCTTTACTGGGAAAGCAGCGATTGGAAAAGGTTACGATGAAAGGACCGCCCGGCTTGAGAATGCGTGCCACTTCGGCAAATACCTCCACCGGGCGAGTCATGTATTGAACGGAGACGGTACAGACCACGCCATCAAACGTGGCATCGGCAAAGGGTAATTGAGGATTAGCATTGAGGTCGTGAATAACATACTCGTGAAGCTGCGGATTGAGCCGCATCTCCTCTTCGTTCAGACCAAGCCCAACTACTCGGGTGAGCGGAATGTCGGATGGCAGATGGCTGACGTAACTGCTCATCAGATCGAGTAGACAACCACCTTGCGGTAATTCTTCACGAATAAGTTGGGTAACGGCCTGACAGGCCAGCTTGTCAATATGCGCTGTTAAGCGGGGATACAGGTAGAAGAGCCGATCATCGCTCTCATCGTAACGTTCAAAGTACTCGGGTGGAAAACCACTCTGCCGCACTACCGTCCTCTTCTTGTATGTTAATCCTGATGTGTGGGCAACACCAGCTATCGCTAGTCCAATCACAGCAAAAATTGATAATCAGTTCTCACCTTAACAGACGTGAACCGAATTACACCAAAAAAATAGCGCTATGTTATAGTATAGGTCGGTTTTCAATCTGAGCGCAAGGGCGAGCTTTCAACGAGGGTATGATCATGCGGGCAATTCAAATTCATCAGACCGGTGGACCAGAACAGTTGCAGGTGGTTGATGTGCCCATCCCTGAACCCGCACCGGGACAGGTACGGATAAAGGTTGCGGCTGCCGGGGTTAATTTTATTGACATTTACCATCGTACCGGTCTCTATCCACAACCGCTACCATTTACGCTGGGCTTAGAGGTAGCCGGTACGGTTGATGCCGTGGGTGAAGGGGTTACCGAGTGGGCAATTGGCGATCGCGTTGGCTGCACGACGGCTATCGGTGGGTATGCCGAATATGCACTGGCGGCTGCCGATAAGCTGGTACGGGTGCCCGATAACGTCGATCTGGAAACGGCAGCAGCAGTACTCTTACAGGGTATGACGGCGCACTATCTGACCTTAAGCACCTTTCCCTTGAAAGCAGGTGATACGTGCTTAGTACATGCAGCGGCTGGCGGTGTCGGTCTTTTACTGATTCAGATTGCCAAACGCCTGGGGGCGCGCGTCATTGGCACCGTCTCTAGCGATGAAAAAGCTGCGCTGGCACGAGCAGCCGGTGCCAATGAAGTTGTGATCTACACCCGTGAGTCGTTTGTTGAGCGGGTACGCGCTTTCACCAACGGTCGTGGGGTCGATGTGGTCTACGACTCGGTTGGCGCAAGTACCCTCGAAGGTAGTCTCGACAGCCTCCGGCCACGGGGAATGTTCGTGACCTTCGGAAATGCCAGTGGCCCATTACCGCCCATCTCACCATTGATGCTGAGCAGCAAGGGATCGCTCTTCATGACGCGACCAACGCTGTTTCACTACATCGCTACGCCTGAAGAGTTGCGCTGGCGCGCCAACGATTTGTTCACCTGGATTGGCGCCGGTGAATTACAGGTGCGGATTTACCGCCGCTATCCCTTGCATGAAGCGGCTGAAGCTCAGATTGCGCTGGCCAGTCGCGCAACGACCGGCAAGCTGCTTCTGATCCCGTAACTTACGGAACGCTGGAAACATCAACAGATTTCAGATGGTATCTACGTCGCGGAGATGCGCAAATCGGCGCGCTGCGACGTTTTTTGTATCATTGTCATAGAGAGGAGACATTGCAATGCGGTTGGTGATGAAGTTCGGCGGTACTTCGGTTGGCAGTGCCGATGCCATTCGACGTGTAACCGAAATTGTCGGTTCGTATGCCCGCGATCATGAAGTGGTCGTGGTGGTTTCGGCAATGAACGCACCTGATCTACGAACCACCGATACCCTGATTGCAGCAGCAAAGGCGGCTGCTGCCGGTAATGGTGATGCAACGGCACAGATTGCGCCACGGTTGCTCGAGCTCCATATGCGTGCCGCAGCGGAAGTGGCTTCACCGGCGGAGTGTGCTGCGCTTGAACCACAGATTCAGGCGATGCTCGATTATATGAGCAACCTCTCGCGCAGCATTGCTGTACTGGGGGAATTGACGCCACGCGCACTCGATCTGTTTAGCGGGCTTGGTGAACGAATCAATGCGCGCTTGATTGCAGCCGCCTTCCGTAGCGCCGGCATTGACGCTGAAGCGATTGATGCGACCGAACTGATTGTAACTGATGAGCGTTACGGGAATGCCTCACCTATCGAACCTGACACTCGCGAGCGGTGCCGTGCCCGGCTATTGCCAATGCTGGCAGCCCGACGGGTTCCCGTAGTTACCGGTTTTATCGGCGCTACACGGGCTGGTGTACCGACTACGCTTGGGCGAGGAGGCTCAGATTATACCTGTGCCATTCTCGGCGCCGATCTCGATGCCGATGAAGTATGGTTCTGGAAAGAAGTTGACGGTGTGCTCTCAGCTAATCCTAAAGTCGTGCCAGAAGCACGAACACTGCCCCGGCTTTCGTATGCCGAGATGGGCGAGATGGCCTACTACGGTGCTAATGTGCTGCACCCCAAGACGGTACAACCGCTGGTTCACCGACGCATTCCGATCCGGATTCGCAACACTTTTAATCCGAGCCATCCCGGCACGTTGATCGATGCCGAAGGCGATGGCGAAAGTGTACGAGCAATTACCGCAATTAAGGGGCTGAGTCTGATCACGGTTGGGGGGCCGGGAATGCTGGGCCTTACCGGCGTGGCCGCACGCATCTTTGGCGCCGTTGCCAGAGTGGGAGCGAACATTCTGCTCATTTCACAGGCGAGTAGTGAACAGAGTGTCTGCTTCGCGATACCGGGTGAAGAAGCCGAGCGAGTTGTGCGGGAGTTGCGCTGCGAACTCGACCGCGAATTCGCCGCCCACGATGTTGAGCATATCGGCATTATCGCACCGGTTGTCATCGTAGCAGTGGTTGGCTCCGGAATGCGCGGAACACCGGGCATTGCCGGTCAGGTGTTTGGAGCGCTGGGGAAAGCAGGTGTGAACGTGATCGCAATTGCCCAGGGTAGTACCGAAAATAACATCTCACTGGTCGTTGCCGAACCCGACGCCGATACTGCTGTCCGGGCGATACACGCGGCATTTGTGAAATAAGATGACCCTAAGCTTGAGTAGGGGTGGGTTTAGAACCTGCCCCTGCTAGTGTGCTGATGAGCCAACCGATGCGCTATCACCACGCACCGCACCCTGCGGGCCGGAGGCCCGCGCACTTAGGGAAATCAGGGAGGGACGGCTTCCTCCCCGCTGGTGTGCTGAGGCGCCAACCGATGGTTTGTCACCACACACCGCACACTGCAGACCGGAGGCCCGCGCACCTAGGGAAATCAGGGAGGGGCGGGTTCCTTCCTGCTAGTGTGCTGAGGCGCCAACCGATGGTTTGTCACCACGCACCGCACACTGCGGGCCGGAGGCCCGCGCACCCAGGGAAATCAGGAAGGGGCGGGTTCCTTCCCGCTAGTGTGCTGAGGTGCCAACCGATGGTTTATCACCACGCACCGCACCCTGCGGGCCGGAGGCCCGCGCATCTAGGGAAATCAGGGAGGGGCGGCTTCCTCCCCGCTGGTGTGCTGAGGCGCCAACCGATGGTTTGTCACCACGCACCGCACACTGCGGACCGGAGGCCCGCGCACCTAGGGAAATCAGGGAGGGGCGGGTTCCTCCCCGCTGGTGTACTGAGGCGCCAACCAATGCGCTATCACCACGCACCGCACACTGCGGGCCGGAGGCCCACGCACCTAGGGAAACCTGCCAGGGCGGGTTCCTAACCCACCCCTGCTGGTGTGCTGAGGCGCCAACCGATGGTTTATCACCACGCACCGCACCCTGCGGGCCGGAGGCCCGCGCACCCAGGGAAATCATGGAGATCGGAAATATGAGAGCGTGTGAAAACCACGACCAAAATCCGATAATTCTGAAAACCCATACTCCCACCACTTAACCACTTCTCATAGTAGTCAAAATTTGGTATAATCAACTTTCAAGAATGGTACGGATCTGGTACGCGCTAGCGATCCCCTACTGAGTCCCCCTCGGTCGAGTACGGACGCAACGCAACCCCACCGGCCAATGAACCCTTCGTTGTTCTGCTAGAGGAGTAGCGAGCCATGAGCTTCGCAGACAAGACCCTTACATGTCGAGATTGTGGGATGGATTTCGTCTTTACAGCGGGCGAACAGCAATTCTACGCCACCAAAGGCTTTATCAATGAGCCGGTGCGTTGCCCGTCTTGCCGGAAGGCGCGCAAGACCCAGATGAGCGGATCATCTGAACGTAGACGACCGGTAAACGCACCCTCAGAAACTCGCGAGCGAGTGAATTATAAGGTGACCTGTGCCGGTTGTGGTCAGGAGACAACTGTACCCTTCGTACCTCGTGGCACAAAACCGGTCTACTGTAGCGCATGCTTCAACCGGATGCGCAGTAGTCAGCGCACGACGTTTTAGGACGCTGCTTACAGCCATCCAGAAGGAATAAAACACGACACCCCATGCCTCGCTCATGTCCGCCATGGCACGATGCCCACCGGGAAGGCCTGATGAGCAGCTATGCAGGTAGTCGATTATGCGCATAGATCATTCGACAATCACTGGAACCCAATTGGAGGGGCGAGGTGATGCCTCGCCCCTCTCCCTCTGTATGTGATACCGTCGGCATTAGCCTGGTCGAACATCGTGTTTTCTCCTTCCTCGCCCCGTGTGAACGAGGCAGCGAATTGGAAGGGAAAGTGCAAGGCTAGCTTCCCCCTTCCTCGCCCCTGGTAGAAGAGGGAGGGGGTTGGGTGAAGTTGCGAGAGGCCAACCATTCTACCGCAACGTGCGCCGCCTTCCACGCGAACCCATCAGTTGGCACATCCCCGCAAAGGGGAGTAGGAGCTTGAAACCTGCCTCTAACAGAACCCTGGGAGCACACGCCACTGGCCCGCGTTGGTGTGCTGGCAAATCTATGTCAGTGAGCGCAGGCAGGTGAAACTCGCCCTGGCCGTGCGCTGACAGGCGTGATCGACAAGAACACAGAGAGCCTAGCTACAGACCTCTATCAGCACAGGATGTTACCTCTTCTGCACTCGTTTCTCTTTCCTCTCCCCTCACCGCTGACGAGTAGGGTAAAAACTATACGAAACGGTATTGTTGCCCTAAATACTGTTGCATAAAAAATTAAATCATGGTATAATTGCTTCCGGTTTCCACCACCAGACCAAAATGCCAATGGAGTCAGCCTGCCTTGTCGCACAAAAGAGGTCAAGTTATGCACCGCCGCACCTTCCACCTGCTCATTGCGCTCCTGATCGTCGCCGGTTTGCTACGCCTACTCATTCCGCCACCCGCTCTGGCCGCTGGTGAAGAGGTGCGTAGTGATTTGAACGGTTGGGGTACCACATCGTGGAGTATGTCAGCCTCGCTGGGTGGTACCTTTATCTACGTCAGTGGTCAAATAACTAACTCTGACAATCCCAACACCCAGTTCAAGTTCTACAAGAATAGTAATCTATGGTATGGAAAATTTGACACGACCCCGATCAGTTTTGGTAGCATCTTTACGGGTCTCAGCAGTAGTGGCAGTGCACCTAATATCATTTTTAACCACATCAGTGGCCGCTACTACGTCTTCAAGTGGGATGGTGGTGGGGTGGGGTAGTCTTCCGGCTTACCGCATCACCAGCGACAATTACCGGGGTGAGCCGCACGCCAACGACGCCCGCAGTCGGGCAGGCAGTGACGGTAACGGCAACAACGAATGTGCCTCCACCCGCCGAACAGGCTCTCTGGCTACGGTATGCGCTCAATAGTAACTGGAGCAGTTCGACAGTCGTGAAGATGACCGGTAGCGGCACATCATTCAGCGCCACTATCCCGGCTCAGAGCGCCGGTACGACAGTTAGTTACTACGTTTTCAGTTCTGGGAATGTAGGCAGCATTGCCGGCGCGGATGCCGATCTAATGACGATTACTTACGATACGAACGGTGGCAGTAACTACAGTTATACCGTCAGCAGTGGCACAAGTGCGATTACCCCGACACAGGCACGGGCGCTGTGGCTTGATCTGAGCACTATTGCCTGGAATGGTAGTCCGGCAGCCAGCTTTCGCCTGCTGTATGATCCTGATGGAGGTATGACAACCGCTACCGAGACAACGATATGTACCTTCCCAACACCGGCCGCACCCTGCTACGTCCCCTTGACAGCGAGCGGCACGGTGAGCGGGTCGGTCAAGAACCCGAATGCCAATGGCCTTACCCGATTGCTGACCGGGCTGAGTGCCGCTGATGCGCGTCATCTGTTGCGTGGTCAGGTGGTGGTTGCCGCTTATAACGGTAGTGGGTCGCGCATTGACGCGACCGGCGTACAGATTCAGGGTGTCCTCGATGACCTCTACGCAGCCAGTGCCACGACTCAGACGCTAGGGGTAAGCTATAGCGGTGCAATACCGACCGTCAGACTCTGGGCGCCAACGGCTAAATCTGTTTCATTACGGCGGTTTGCAAACTCGACGACCAGCACCTACACCGACCACCCAATGACGCTCGACCCGACCAGTGGTGTCTGGAGCATTACCGGTGATGCCAGTTGGGATCGACAGTTTTATCTGTTTGCCGTTGAAGTCTATGTCCCGTCACTCGATGCAGTGGTCACAAACCTGGTGACCGATCCCTACGCTGTCAGTCTCTCGCAAGACGGTGCAGCAGCGGACGATGTGCGTAGCCAGTTCGTTAATCTCAATGATGCCGACCTCAAACCGGCCGGTTGGGATACGCTAAGCAAGCCGGCGCTTGTCAACCCGGAAGATATTGTGATCTACGAGGTACACATTCGTGACTTTAGCGCTAATGACTCTACGGTTGCCCCAGCCGACCGTGGCACGTACCGCGCCTTTACTTACGATGGTACCGGCCCGCATCCAAACACCATCTTATCTGACGGCATGAACCACCTGCTTCAGTTACGGCAAGCCGGTTTGACCCACATTCATTTGCTGCCGACCTTCGATATTGCCTCGGTGATCGAGAAGTCCAGTGACCGTACTGAACCGACAATTTCGTTCAACCCGGCCACTGATCGGGCTTCAAGTAATCCACAGGCCGTAGTTGGTGCAGCGCGGAACACCGACAGCTTCAACTGGGGCTACGACCCGTACCATTACGGTGTGCCAGAAGGCTCATACAGTACCAATCCCGATGGAGTGACACGCATCCTTGAGTTCCGTGAGCTGGTACAAACTCTGAACCAGAATGGCTTGCGGGTGGTAATGGATGTTGTCTACAACCACACGGCGGCCAGCGGTCAGGCTGACAAATCGGTGCTTGATAAGATTGTGCCCGGATACTATTACCGCTACGACACAAACGGCACCCTGTATCAGTCATCTTGCTGTGCTGATACTGCCACTGAATACGCAATGATGGAGAAGCTCATGATCGATACGGTCGTGCGCTTCGCCACAGCGTATAAGATCGATGGCTTCCGCTTCGACTTGATGAACCTGCATACCCGTCAGAATATGCTCAATGTACAGGCGGCGTTGCAAGCGCTAACCCCGGCAAGCCACGGTGTCGATGGGAGCAAAATATATCTGTACGGCGAAGGGTGGGATTTCGGATCGGCCAAAGACAAAGGTCTTACTGTCTGTCCGCACTGCTATGCCCACAAGCACAATATGACCGGCAGCGGCATCGGTCTCTTTAACGATGTGATTCGCGATGCCGCTCATGGTGGCTATAGTACCGATAGCGTTGGCATTCGCCGTCAGGGTTTTATCAACGGTCTGAGTTATGACTGGAACGGTTATGATTATCCGAACCGGTTCCAGAGCAATCTTCACACAACAATGGATATCCTGCGTTCGGTATTGCGCGGCAGCGGTACTGATTGGAATGGTCAGGGGAACCCCTTTACCGACGATCCGCAAGAAGCGATTAACTACGTCGAAAAACACGATAACGAGACCCTCTTTGATCAGAATATTTTCAAATTGCCTAACGGGGACGGCAGCGGGAACCCTGGCTGGATCGGGAGCAGCATTCCCACCACCTCGATGAGTGATCGGGTTCGCAGCCAAAACATGGGGGTGAGCCTGATCGGATTAGCCCAGGGTATTCCCTTCTTCCACATGGGGCAGGATATTCTGCGCTCGAAATCACTTGATCGCAACAGCTACGATTCAGGCGACTGGTTTAACCGTGTCTACTGGGATCGCAGTGCCAACAACTTTGGTCGCGGCTTGCCACCGTCGTGGGATAACTCTGCGCGCTGGGGGATAATGACGCCCTTGCTCGATAACACGGCGCTCGATCCCACGTCGAGCGACATGAACTTCGCTGCTGCACACATGCGCGAGACCCTGCGCTTGCGTATGAGTTCACCGCTCTTTCGGCTAACCACCGAGTCGGCCATTAATGCCCGTGTCAGCCATTACAACACCGACAACAGTCGTGATGCGCTGATCGTGATGCGACTTTCTGATGAGGTTGATCCTGATCTCGATCCAAACTGGGAAAATATTCTAGTCTTTTTCAACGCGAACAAAGTTGCTCAGTCGATCACGATTCCTAACGCCAACGGCTTCACCCTACACCCACTTCATACCAATGGTATAGATGATGATCCGGTTATCGCTACTGCAACCTTCAACGACGCGACCGATACCTTTACCATTCCACCACGGACAACGGTTGTCTTCGTTTCAACACAAGCACTTGAACCACCGAGTACGATTGACTGGGTTGGCTTGATGTACCCACGTGGCGGCGTTGCCCATGCCATCAACGAGGGAAGTTTTGCCCCTTCCGGTTTCGATGTCTACATACAGGTGTACGAGGCCGGGGTGACACCTGGCGTCGGGCAGGGAGCGGGCATCGCATGTTACCTGCACTGGGGGCGCTACGGTCAGCCGTGGAACGATCTTCCAATGGTCTACAATACCGACATCGGGGACAATGATGAGTATCGGGCAACGATCCCCAAGACGGTTTTAGAGAGTCTGACACCGGGTACCTATGGTTTTACCACCTACTGTAAGAAGCCAGGTGAAGGGCCAAAGTGGAAAGGAGATAGCTACGACATCAACGGTAATGTCACCGATGACGACCAGGGTGACGGTCTGATCACGATTGTCCCGACTGCGGACAGTGCCTCCGAACCGGCAGGTGGTGTCTTCGTGCATCTCTTCGAGTGGCGTTGGGCCGATGTCGCCAAAGAATGTACCTTCCTCGCCCAAAAAGGTTACACTGGTGTACAGGTCTCACCGCCCAATGAACATATTGTGCCGACCGCCGATCTCGGCGGTAATCCCGCCAACGACTTTCCTTGGTGGGCACGCTACCAACCGGTTACTCACGATACCACGCGCTTTACCAGCTGCAGCGGGACGTGGGCCGAGTTCCAGCAGATGGTTACCGACTGTAACAATGCCGGGGTAGACGTCATTGTCGATGCTGTCATCAACCACATGGCCGATATTGAAGTTGGCAAGCCCGGCTACCGGCACGGCGGGTACCCAATACAAGTCGCAACCAGCGGCCAGTCGCTTCTACGGTACCCAATATCTGCCCGACGATTTCCATCCCGATTGTCTCATTACCGATTACAAGGATCGCTACCAGGTACAACGCTGCCAACTGGCAGGGTTACCCGATCTCGATACCGGCAAATCAACAGTACAAACTAAACTGCACAACTATCTGCAATCGCTGCTGAATGCCGGTGTACGAGGCTTCCGTATCGACGCTGCCAAACACATGGCTGCTCATGAAGTTGGTGCAATCCTTGCCGGTTTGACCCTCCCTGGTGGCGGCAAACCTTACATCTTTAGTGAAGTCATCGATATGGATCCCACCGAACGCATTCGCGACTGGGAATACACACCCTTCGGTGATGTCACCGAATTTGCGTACAGCGTGAGTGTCATTGGCAACAGCTTTAACTGCGGTGGCTCTCTGAGCAGCTTGCAAACCCTCACCAACGGCCTGCTGCCATCACGCTTTGCCCAAATCTTCGTTGATAACCACGACAATCAGCGTGGTCACGGCCCCGGTGGCGCATGTGTCGTTGACCATCGCGACGGTAAAATACACTTGCTGGCAAACATCTTCACCCTCGCCTACCCTTACGGCCATCCATCGGTCATGTCGAGCTACTACTGGACAACGAATCCCAACAGTAACGCTGGCGATAGTCTTGGCCCACCAAGCAGCAACGATGGAGGCACAACGTGGGGGCCAGGCCTGGGAGCCGATACCCGTCCGGTATACGGCCCTGGACAGCCAGCAGGCGCATATCCGGCGAACTGTGCCGGTAGCTACCCCAACCCCGTCACCAGTGCCGATCTTGGCAAATGGGTCTGTGAGCATCGCCATCCGGCTATCGCGAACATGGTGCAGTTCCGCCAGACGACCAACGGCGAACCTGTAACTAACTGGCAAAACATTGGTGGCACACCGACCAACCATATTGCATTCGCACGCGGCAACAAAGGATTTGTGGCCATTAACAATAGTCTGACATCAGCAACAACCACGTACCAGACTAACCTGCCAGCAGGTTTCTACTGCGACATTGTCCACTACGACTTTGTCAATGGTATCTGCGTTCTCCCCGGTACCACAACACCGGTATCGTCCAGTGCCCTAATTGAAGTCAACACCAGTGGTCAAATCGTGAACTATAGCCTGTCTGCGCAGGATGCCTTTGCCATTCACATCAACGCCCGTCCGCAATACCAGATCACGGTCAACGCTGCCCCAGGCGGGAGTGGAACGGTGAGCGGTGGCGGCATGTATATGCACGGCGCTCTGGTGACAGTCAATGCAGTAGCGGCAAGTGGCTACACATTTGTGAACTGGACGGAAGGGTCTACAGTGGTCGCCACAACTGCCAGTTATAGCTTCCCGGCAACAAATAACCGTTCACTAACTGCCAACTTTGCGCCAGTAGCTACGAACACGCCGACCAACACGCCGACGCCGACCAACACACCGACGACGACCAACACACCAACGGCGACCAACATACCAACGGCGACCAACACACCGACGGCGACCAACACACCGACGGCGACCAACACGCCCACCAACACGCCGACGGCGACTGCTACCGCGACCAACACGCCCACCAACACACCGACCGCGACCAACACGCCCACCAACACGCCGACGGCGACTGCTACCGCGACCAACACGCCCACCAACACACCGACCGCGACTGCCACCGCGACCAACACACCGACGGCGACCAACACACCAACGGCGACTAACACACCGACGGCGACCCCGACGGCGACGGCAACAGGGCCAGCTCCTCAAACCCATCGCATCTTTGTGCCATTAATCATGTGGTGATCGGAGGGGGTACGGAACCGTCAGTGATTGTCCGTTAGCAGTGTGAAGCACATCGACAGGGCAGGTCTCAACCCGCCCTGTCACTCTTTATCCACTCCTATGGTATGATCGGTCAGATCAATCATACGGAGTACACTCTATGTCGTGGAAAGACACCCTTGCCGATCATTACCGTATCACCGGCAGTCTCACCCCTTTACCCGGAGAATACGATCTCAATCTACTGGTAACCACAACCGACGAAACGCGGTATGTCCTTAAGGTGATGAGACCAGACTGTGATCCAGCGTTCGTCGAACTGCAATGTATGGTGCTAGAACATCTGGCTACACTCGCCCCTGATCTACCGGTACCGCGCCTTATACGCACAGCGACCGGTGCAATGTACGTCAACGAACATGATCGATACGTTTGGCTCATTTCTGCGCTGCCGGGCGAAACCTATGCCACATTCCGGCCACAAACAGCAGCCCTGCGTACCGGTTTGGGGCAAATGGCAGCCCGACTTGATCTCGCGTTACTCAGTTTTACCCATCCAGAACTGAATCGACCGTTAAAGTGGAATCTTCTCCAGGCAGAATGGGCTTACGAACACCTGACGGTCATTCATGACCCTGATCGCCGTCAACTCATTGCAGCAGTATTGGAAACGTATCTCCGTCTTAAACCACAACTGCTCAGCCTAGAACATACGACGATCCACAATGATCTCAATGACTACAATCTGCTCGTATCGGCAACTGATTGCGGCCATATCACTATTAGTGGTATTCTCGACTTTGGCGATTTATGCGCTGCCCCCCGTATCTGCGAACTTGCTATTGCAGCGGCGTATGCTGTGCTCGATCAGTCTGATCCAATCCGTGCGCTGAGTGAACTTATCACCGGCTACCACGCCGAATGGCCGTTGACTGCGACCGAGATCGATCTGCTCTGGCCGCTGGTACGAACACGACTGGCCGTAAGTGTTATCAATGCGGCGCTAATGAAACAGCAACGACCAGACGATCCCTACGTTACGATCTCGGAAGCTGCGGCCTGGCGTTTATTGACGGCAACGGCTAAGACGGAGGCTGATCTGGTTGCTGCACGACTACGTGCCGCCTGTCATCTACCAATTAGTGATGCAGCAGAGCGAGTGCTCGACTGGCTGGCATCAACATGTGGTCACTTTGCACCGATATTGGGCCGTGATCTGACGAACGCTCCACTCGTATGTATGGCTGTTCGAGAAAGACCGCTTCCACAAAACCCTTTCATGCTGACTGAAACCGAAGCGAGCACGTTAGCCGACCCGTCGCTAGACACAGTTCAGATCGGTCGTTATGGTGAACCACGTTTGATCTACACCGATGCAGCTTTTTTTGCCGATTCTCATCCACTGGCTGAACGCCGCACCATTCATCTCGGCGTTGACCTCTTCGCACCAGCCGGTACACCGGTTTGTGCACCTTTGCGCGGGGTTGTGGTAGCTATCGAGCATTTCAACACACCGCTCGACTTCGGCGGGATGGTGGTATTGGAACACCAGACACCTCACGGAAATCGTTTTTATACCCTTTACGGGCATCTCGATCCGCTCAGCACTCATCATATCCGGCCAGGCTCAGCAATAGAAGCCGGACAGCTCTTTGCCGCACTGGGCAATAACACAAACAACGGTGGCTGGCAGCCTCACCTTCACTTCCAGCTTATTCTCGATCTGCGCGCCGTAGCCGGAAGCTGGCCTGGCGTAGCTGCACCTGCCGAATGGGAATGGTGGCGGGCAGTCTGTCCAAATCCGGCACCACTCCTCAACTTGCCCGCTGCGTATGTCGCATACCAACCGCTTGACCAAACCAACCTGCTGCGTGAACGACGCCAGCACTTTGCCGGTAATTTGCGTCTTAGCTACACCGAACCTTGCACATTTTTCCGCGGCTGGCGACACTATCTGTTCGACGAGCTGGGTCATACGTACCTTGATGCCTACAACAATGTTCCGCATGTCGGTCATGCCCATCCCCGACTTCAGGCAGTTGTCGCTCAACAGATGCAAATGCTCAACACTAATACGCGCTACCTGCATCCCGCCCAAATCGCGTTCGCTCACGAACTTCTCGCCAAACTCCCACCAGCGTTGAGTGTGTGCTTCTTTGTCAATTCTGGCTCAGAAGCAAACGAACTGGCACTCCGTCTGGCCCGCACCTACACCGGTGCGCGAGATATGATTACAATCGACCACGGCTATCATGGTCATACAACCGGTGCGATTGACATTTCGGCCTACAAATTCAACCATCCCGCCGGTAGTGGTAAACCCGATTGGGTTGAAGTGATAACGGCCCCCGATCCCTACCGTGGCCCTTACGGTGCCGATAGTGAGCGGTACGCTGCCGAGGTTGATCAGGCATTAGCGCGTATCGCTGATCGTGGGCGACGCCTGGCCGGTTTTATCGCCGAAACTTTCCCCAGCGTAGCCGGGCAAATCATTCCACCACCTGGCTACCTGGCGGCAGTGTACCGTCGAGTGCGCGCTGCTGGTGGCGTCTGTATTGCCGACGAAGTGCAGACAGGGTTAGGGCGCTTGGGTCATTACTACTGGGCATTTGAGAGCCAGAACGTGGTACCCGACATTGTTGTATTAGGCAAACCGCTTGGGAACGGCCATCCCATCGGTGCCGTTATTACCACAGCCGAAATCGCCCGTGCTTTTGATAACGGTCTTGAATTCTTCTCAACATTTGGTGGCAGCACCCTCTCGTGCGTGATTGGACGAGAAGTACTACGAATCGTCGATGAAGAACGATTGATGGCACATGCAGCGCAGAACGGCAGCGAACTGCTGGCCGGTCTCCGCGAACTCCAGCAACGACACCTGATCATCGGTGATGTACGAGGAATGGGCTTGTTTATCGGCGTCGAGCTGGTAACCAACCGCGAAACGCTAACACCAGCTTCGGCTGTGGCAAAGTATGTGAAAGAGCGATTACGCGCCGAACGCATCCTGATCGGTACCGAAGGCCCCTACGATAACGTTCTGAAAATTCGGCCACCATTAACGTTCGACCGTCCGGCACTGACTATCTTGCTCGAACGGCTCGATGCGATCTTGAAAGAAACCTTTATTGTCCGCTCGGTGTTCATCTGAACGTAGGGGCGCAGCATAGTTGTGCCCCCGGCGCCCCCGCCTCGACCCAATTGTAGGGGCGCCGTGCTGCTTTCCCCTCGGCAACACCATGCCCCTGGAGGAGGAACTAACACCAACATCGAAAAGTATCCACCATCCCTTCACGATATCTTCACAATTACCAGCTATCCTGATAGCGAAGTCAGAAACATCATAAACCAGGGAGTATGCACGATGGAACAACGACGAACAAACTGGCCAGCCTGGATAGCGCTTGGCGTCTCACTACTGGCACTGATCGTCGCATTCACGAGCATGGCAATGAGCCAGCAGACTGCATGGCGTATGTGGACAATGCCCGGCTGGTCGAACCCACCACACGTTGCGCCCCCGGTTGGAGTGAGCGTGGAGGGCCAAGCCAGGTTGTACCGCCGGGACGTGGACGTGGTGATCGTGGTCAGGTTGTACCGCCAGCGTGGCATGATCATGGCGCATGGATGCACCCCAGTATAAGGGGGCACGGCTTTGGTATGATGGCTGGTCGAGACTGGTTTGGTGGGTTGATAAAGCTCATCGATGGCCTGCTCAAACTGGCGGCGTTAGCATTACTAATATGGCTGGGCTTCCAGATTTTCCGTCAGCGCAGGAACCAACCGCCAGCAACCAATCCGCCAACGGCACCACAACCACCACTCACCCCAGCAGGCCATAATCCACGGGTGGAATAGCGGAAATTCGTCAGTAGTGCCACTATCTGTTGGCCTACAACCCAGGTTGCTCATTTCACAGCATACCCTGCCAACAGCGTGACTGCCAGGAAGATGACGGTGTAAGGGGTACGGTATGCAGTACCCCGCAGCCAACGCTGATACAGGAGGCATGATCCAAACAGATCGCTCTCTTTCCGTTCGGGGGAGAGTCGAAAGGTGATGAGGGAAAAGTGAAGCGCCAGCTACACCCCTGGCGCTCGCCGATTGTCTGCAAGCACAGTAGGAGACGTCGGTTCCGACCTCCGCCCCCACTTGCGAGAGGCCTGGGGAGTAATGGGCTGCCCTCACCCTGCCTCTCCCGCAGCGTGGGAGAGGAAGGGGGGCTAGGGGGAAGGTGAGGGCTGCTCTAACCCCCGGCCCTCTCCCGCAGTGCGGGAGAGGGGTGATCTGGGTGGTGGACTCGGCATTGTTGACAGATGCCAGCGCGGAATCGCTCCGCTCATCCCCCCCTTCCTCTCCCGCAGCGTGGGAGAGGAAGGGGGCTG